>ODAI012341829.1_pt1 | contig 24843 bp, 25 predicted proteins | sample 1539321 | NCBI WGS metagenome assembly ODAI01 (sample SAMN02144231, study PRJEB22623) | gut metagenome | biome: sheep rumen | host: Ovis aries | place: New Zealand
CACTCTGCATTTGACGTATTTGTGGTTCTTGGCCAACATTACCAACCAAGATAACTTTATTTATACTGCCTGCCATGTTTCTTCCTTTTGTTATATAATCATACTATTATCAGAGCATTTTTCCCACTAAAAAGCAAGTTTTTTATTAATAGTAATCCAAAAGGAAATTATTTTTTTATAAATTTAGAAACTTTTTGTAAAGCCCAGAATAAAACAACACTTATTATCAAAAAGACAACTAATGTTATTGTGATTCCAAAACCATCAACCAAGAATTTAGCAATACATAATAAAATTGCGCCAAATATTGTTGACACCATTGCACGTGTAGATATAACTGTTCCACGTTCTTGGGATTTTATATCATGATGAATCAGAGTGTTAAATTGCAAACCATTCAAAGATTGTATTGCTGGTCCCAAAGCAACGATTGCGCACAAAATATATACAAAGAACATATTTTGAATATTTATCGCCAATATCCCCGCGGTAATACACAGTATGATAGAAAATACTGATAACAATGATGTTGTCATATTGCCAAATTTTGCACAGATTTTATGCGCATATTTAGAAAATACAGCGCGTGATAATTGGTTCGCACCAACATAAAAACCAAACAAACTAACTGGCACAGTTGCCTGTTCCATAATTGGTTGCATAATCCATAATAACACAATAGTAAACGCGCCGAATATTGATGGAAATATAATAAAGTTTCTTAATTTTGAATTTTTCATAGTGTTCCAAGTGATACCAACTGCATCTGCAATTGCGCTTTTATGATTCACAACGCGTTTAACTTCGGTCAATTCTGGTACAAACAAGAATGCGATAATAGCAACTGCTGCAATTCCTGTTTCAATCCACAACAGGTTATCACCCCCGACACCTGCATACAACATTCCGCCAATTAAAGTTGCGACAAAACTGGCAATATTGGCATATGTCGAAATATTACCATATTCCTTCAAGAATTCTTTTTGTTGGTTTGTGCGTTTTAATAAATCGTATGTATATGCCTCTAAGGTGCCAGAAAACAGGGCAGATGCAACACCTAACAAACCTTCGCCCAGCATAATCATCCAAAACCCATGCGCCATAGCAACTGTGGCAAATCCACCTGTTGCAACCACAGCAGCACTGATTAAGACGCGTTTACGACTCAGGCAGTCTGACATATATCCAGACGGTATTTCAAACAAAAACGCAGCAACCCTGAATAAACCTTGAATTAAAAAGAAATCGCCGACAGTAATACCTTTTTGTGTATAAATCAATACAATAACAGGTAATATCAGCAAGAAATTATGGCAAAACCAACCAAGGCGCAATAACCTAAGTCCGCGATTAACAGATGCAGATTTTTCATTTTTTGTCATATAGGTATTATACCATATCTGGGCATTATTTCATAATAAAATATGATACAATAAATTGACACGCGCGGACAAATTTTCTATAATCTGGGCATGGTTGAAACACTTGATTTATTTACGCGCACAGAACACGCAGAATTGTTAAAAAAGTTGAACGAATGGGATATTGCATATCATCAAAACGATGCCCCAATCGTTGATGATGCAACATACGATGCGGCAAAAAAACGTGCGCTGGAAATAGAAGAAAAATATCCTGAACTTGCCAAAAACGGTGCATCCACACATGTTGGCGCGGCGGTATCGTCAAAATTCAAATCTTATCCGCATACCCGCCCAATGCTGTCTATTTCGGATGTTTTTAACCAGGCGGATGTCGCCGATTGGTTTTCAAAACTAACCAGCCATGATTTATTCATAGAATTAAAAATTGATGGTGTGTCTTTTTCTGCGCGTTACGAAGATGGAAAATTGGTCCGCGGACTCACGCGGGGCAGTGGGGTCGCCGGCGAAGACATTACTGCAAATTTACTCACAATCCCAGATATTCCCAAAACTTTATCGGGCGAATACCCCCATGTTATCGAGGTTCGGGGCGAGGTTTACATGTCCCGCGATGATTTTATTGCGTTAAATGAACGGTCAAAAAAGCCATTTGCAAATCCTCGTAATGCGGCAGCGGGGTCTTTGCGTCAACTGGATGCTGGTATTACTGCGAAACGAAAATTATCTGCATTTGGATACACATACGGTGATTTATCAGAACGCACATGGCAAACGCAAAGTGAATATATGGATAAATTGGAATCATGGGGATTCAAAACAACTAAATTTTGGGCACGCCATGCGCATAATGTTGATGAAATCCAGGATGTTTATAATGATATCATGACACATCGCGCAGAAATACCTTTTGATATAGACGGCCTGGTGATAAAGGTAAATGACATTGCAACCCAGGAACGCATGGGCGCGCGTGCAAACAGTCCCCGATGGGAGGTTGCCTATAAATTCCCTGCGGCACGCGGTATAACACTTTTGCGTGATATTACCATCCAGGTTGGTCGTACCGGTGTTTTAACACCTGTGGCGGAATTAGAACCGATAAATATAGGTGGTGTTGTTGTTTCGCGTGCAACACTGCATAATGCCGATGAAATTGCGCGCCTGGGCATAAAAATTGGTGACCGTATTATTGTCCAACGTGCAGGCGATGTTATTCCGCAAATTATTGGTGTTGCCGAGGGTGGCGACGGTCCCGAATATGTGTTTCCTGATACATGTCCTGTTTGTGGGGCGGCCGTAATCCAAGAATCTGGGGCGGTTGCGCGCAGATGTGTAAATACATTGGGTTGTCCGGCACAACGTATTGGCGAATTGGAACACTTTGTATCGCGTCATGCGTTTGATATAGACGGCCTGGGACCGCGCCAATTGGAATTATTTATTGAACGCGGATGGATAAAAACACCTGCGGATATATTTACGATAATTTCGCAACATGGGGACGCAATAAAAAATCTTGATGGTTTTGGTGACAGGTCTGTATTTAATTTGAACAATGCGATTGAAAATGCGCGTAATATAGAATTACACAGGTTTTTATATGCCATCGGTATTCCTGATATTGGTGCAGTGACGGCAAAAATGTTGGCGAAAAAATTTGGTAATTTGGATGCGGTGCGTCATGCAACATATGCCGAATTAAAGAATATAGATGGGGTTGGTGATGTAATGGCAAATGAAATAGTATCTTTCTTTGCTGATACGCATAACAATCAAATAATTGACGATTTATTGCGTTATGTAAATGTCATGGACGCGAATATTGTTGACGCATCAACGGGTGCACTGGCTGGTAAAAAAATCGTTTTAACAGGCACATTGGCGAATTACACTCGTGATGAAATGCGTGAAATATTAGAAGGCTTGGGTGCGCGCGTTCAATCGTCTGTATCCCCAAAAACAGATATTGTTCTGGCTGGCACAGACGCAGGCAGTAAATTGCAAAAGGCCACCGAATTAGGTATTACCATTTGGTCAGAATCCGACATTGAAAAAATCATAAAATAACCAACATAATTATAAAAAAACATCCCGGATTTTCCGGGATGTTCGCTTATCAGAAAAAAACACTATTAAATACTGTCGGCATTAACCCAGCGACCATTTTTCAATAATCCTGGTGCCATGCCTTCGTTTGTGCGTAATGCGTTGATAACACTGCGTGCCTTGGTTGCATCCAAATTGATGATACGCACTTTATACATACCGCCTTCGTTAACAACGACTGCATCACCGTATGCCTTCATACGATTCGCCATTGCATCAGCACTGTCTTCGGCATAAAATGCCGCCAGTTGAACTGTATAATCCCCAGATGTCGCCACTGGTGCAGGCTGTTGCACAGGTTGTGGTTCTGGTTGTGCCACAGGTGCAACTTCAACAGTTGTTGTTTCTGTTGTAATTTCTGCTGGGGCATTTACACCCAATGTTGCATTTTTAACAGCCATTGATTGTTCTGTTAAAACCTGAACTTGAACTTTCGCCTGTGAATTCATACCAATTTTTTGTGCTGCCGCAGGGGACAAATCAATAATTCTGGTATTCACAAATGGACCACGATTGTTTACACGTACAACCACAGAACGTCCATTATCCAAATTTGTGACGCGTGCGATTGTTGGTAATGGCAAAGTTTTACTGGTTGCCAACATTTGTGAAGATTCAAAAATTTCACCATTGGTTGTTCTTTGGCCATTTAATTCTGCTGGGATAATTCCAGCGATACCGGTTTGATTATATGTTAAATCTTCGGATGGGATATATTGAACATCGTCAACCTTGTATGCATTACCGATATAATATTTAGGTGCTGCCGCCATCAAATAAGAATCATTTAATCCGGCAACCTCTGTTCCCAGGTTTTCTTCGTTCATGGATTCAGAACCATAAACATTTGGATTCTGGGAATCAACGCATCCGGCCAACACAGCCGCCAACGCCGCCAATGAAACCAATTTTTTCATATGTTTTCTCCTTTTAAGCTCTGTTAAAAGGGAGTCGATTTTTGGAAACTCCCTACATTCTCGAGAGTTATTTTATCATAAAAATAATGTGTTTTCAACTTTTATTTCAATATTATAACTTTCTGTCCATAATATATGCCACAGGCAAATATAAAATACCGAACACAGCGATTGCAACGCACAGTGATATAATTCCATCAATCGGTGCAAACCATAATGCCGTTCCTAATACCCCAGACCATATACTAAAACCGATTGTTGCCCGAACAGTCTTGCCATCCCATTGGATTAAATTTTTGCGTTTACATGCGCGTGCCAACAGCATGTTTTTAACATATCCCGATACCACAACCCCCACAGGAATTGCCAAATATCCCAAATGGTAAAACAATGTGACATAAATAATCGATGCCAATCCCAAAGAAATAATACTGGTTTTAACAGGCGTTTTGACATCTTGGGACGCGTAAAGCGTTTTGCTGTAAATTTGACTGACCAACATTGCCGGCAACACCAGGCATTGAATCATAATAGCCAATGCGACCGCATGTGTTGATTCTGGTGTCCATGCGCCATATTGAAACAGGTTTTTAATAATTGGTTCTGCCAATACGAACAATCCCACCATACATGGGATAATCAACATCAATGACCGACGCACAGATGTATTTTGTTGAACATACACACTGCGCATATTTTTTTCAGCCAACGCATTTGAAATAGACGACATTAAAACCGTTCCAACCGCCAATCCAATCATTGCAAAAGGTAATTGAACAATTCTATCGGCATAATACAGCCATGATACCGCCCCAGACTCGAAACTGGCAACCAGTGTTCCAACAATTATAGTGATTTGATAAAAACCGCTGCCGACTATACTGACACCGAAACGTTGCAGCATAGATTTTATTTGTGAATTCCAACGTGGCACAATCAATCGCAATCCAAAATTTCCAGACCGAATTCGTCCCCATAATACCGCACATTGAATAATCCCAGATAACACAACAGTTGCTGCCATAATGTATAAAACGGTCAATGGTGCAAACCATGCAGACATCAACAACGCACATATCAGCATAATGTTTAATAACACAGGCATAAATGCCGCCAATATGAATTTAGAAAACGCATTTAACACAGCCGAGAAAAATGCCGCACTGCAAATAAATATAACATACCAGAACATAATTCTGGAAATTATAACGGTCAATTCTAATTTTCCCGGGTCATCGGAAAACCCTGGTGCCAAAATACATATAAATGCAGGCATAAATATTTCAAATATAATGGTTATACCCAATAAAACGACGACCAACCACGAAAAAACATTATTTGCAAAATTTCTGTCTTTTTTAGATTCTGCAAACATAGGAATAAATATAGCGGACAATGCGCCTTCGCCCAACAAATCACGAAACAGGTTAGGCAACTTAAAAGCCGCCAAAAACGCATCGGACAATCGACCTGCGCCCAACACACGCGCAATCAGCATATCGCGCACGAAACCAAATATACGACTGATACCGGTCATTGCACCGACACCGAAAATATTCCGTCCCAATTTCATTTATGTAAATCCTTATAAAAAAACTTCTTTTATTTTTCCAGAATATATTATACTGTGTAAACATAAGGAATTTCAAGCATGAAAAAAATAATAATGTTTATATTGTTTGGCGGCATAATGGCGGGTTGCGCTGGCGAAAAAATAGAGCCCGAAAAATCTATGGCTGAAATATATCAAGAAGCCTATGATGAATTTAACGATGGTGATTATGCATCGGCGGCGGAACTGTTTTTATCTGCGGAATCAGAACATTCAACTGATGCATTTGCACCTGATGCGCTGGTTATGGCGGCATATTCAAGATATCTGGATGATGATTTTCCTGGGGCATTAATGGTGACTGACCGTTTTTTACGGTTTCATCCCGGCCACCAAGACGCACCGTACATCTTGTATTTGCGTGGCATGTGCTATTATCGCCAGGTCAGCGATGTTCGTCGTGAACCCGGTATGTCGGTATATGCATTACAACAATTTGAACAGTTGGTAAACCGTTTCCCAAACAGTGAATATGCCGAAAATGCCAAAAACAAAATCATAATTTTGAAAAATTATATCGCAGGCAAGGTTATGTATGCTGCGCGTAATGATATGCGCAAAGAAAATTGGACATCGGCAATAACGCGTTTTCAATCAGTTGTTGCAACCGCCCAAGAAACCGTCATGACACCCGAGGCTATGTATCGTTTAACCCAATGTTATACTGCAATTGGTCTGCCAGAGCAGGCATCGGGCTATGCCGACATGTTGCGTAAAAATTTCCCAGATAACCAATGGACGAAAAAGTTAGATAAATAAAAAAACCGCCCGATTGGGCGATTTTTTATTTTGTATTCATCATTTGTTTATTTCTGATTGCATCCAACTGAGTCTTGGTAAACAAGTATTTTTTTGGAATTGCTTTGTTCGGTATACCGACCTCGTTGAACATATCAAAAGAAATAGCCAACTTTTCGCGCCAACCTGGAACATTTTTTTTGCTGTTATCTAAATTAATATACAAGATTTCATGAATGCCTGCCTGGATAATCATTTTTGCACAATCATAGCACGGTGGTGCTGTCACAAACAAAATTCCACCATCAATTTTTGCGCCATTTCGACCTGCGTTAATAACAGCATTTGCTTCGGCATGCACGACGCGTGGATATTTTAAATCCCGGTCGTGTAATCTTTCATATGTATCGGCAATACCATGTGGAAAACCGTTATAACCTTCGGATAAAACAAATCTATCTGGGGAAACGATAATGCATCCAACGCGCGTGCTGGGGTCTTTGGACCAAGTAGATACCACTTGTGCCTGTTGCATAAAGCGGATATTCCATTTGTCGTCAAATGTGAAAGAGTTTGACATTGTTGTGTCCTTTGTGTTGCTCTCTCTCAGCCCAGATTTTGCCATAATATATTATTTTTGCAAGGTTTTTTATTGCCTTTTGAAATTAGTGTGCTATTGTTCGTGGTATGACAAAGACTTATTCTGGATTTATTGCAATTTTGGGACCGACAAATGCCGGCAAAAGCACCCTGATAAATCAAATCATGGGGCGCAAGGTTTCAATCGTATCGCACAAGGTTCAAACAACACGCACAAATCTGCGTGCGGTGAAAATGGTGGGTGCGCGCCAACTGATTTTTGTTGATACACCGGGTGTGTTCAAACCAAAACGCCGACTGGACAGGGCGATGGTTGGTGCCGCGATGGATGCGTTTGGCGATGCAGATGCGGTATTATTGCTGGTTGATGCGACACATGGTGTGACTGACACAATCCGCGGATTGATTGAAAAAATCAAGAGCCATAAAAATCTGTTTGTTGCATTAAACAAGGTTGACGCAATATCAAAATCTAAATTATTACCAATGGTTGCAGAATTATCATCTTTGGCTAATTTCAACGAGATATTTATGATTTCTGCATTAAAAAATGACGGAATAAATGAAATGTTAAACGCGTTGGCATCTGTGATGCCTGAGTCCCCATATTTGTTTGATGCAGCGGATGCGGTGGATGTTCCTGACAATCTGTATTTGGCGGAATTAACGCGTGAAAAGATTTATAAATATATTCACCAAGAATTACCGTATCATATTAACGTCGTGACCGAGCGGGTTGATGTCGATGCAGATGGTGTTTTGGATATATATCAAAAGATAGTTGTGCAAAATGACGCACATAAAAAAATAGTGATTGGCCGCGGCGGCGAACAATTAAAGAAAATTGGTACAGATGCCAGACATGATATCCAGGATCAATGGGGTGTAAATGCGCGCCTACATTTATTTGTTCGTGTCGAAGAAAACTGGGAAAATATGGCGGAAAATTATACCGACCAAGGATTAGAGTTCAAAAAATAATGCTGCATACATCTGATTTTGATTTTGACCTGCCCACAGAATTAATTGCATCGCACCCGTTGGAAAAGCGCGATGCATCACGTATGTTGGTGGTTGATGGTGATACGGTTGCCGACCGTCATATTCGCGATTTTTTGGATTACTTGCGCCCAGGTGATGTGGTTGTGTTTAATAATTCGCGCGTGATTCCTGCGCGCTTTATGGCAGGCGAACATGAAATCACACTTCATACCGCGGTCAACGACCACGATTGGTGGGGACTGTGTAAAAAGTTTAATAAAATAAATATCGGCGATACGCTTACCATGGACGACGGCACAAAAATTCGGGTGCTGGATAAAGACGATGAAAGTGGTTTATTATTGCACTTTGATTGTGACAATGTTTTTGATGTGTTGAATAATGTCGGCAAAATGCCACTGCCACCATATATGAAACGCGATGAAGAAATTGCCGACCGCGAACGTTATCAAACGGTATATGCCGAACCATTGGGGTCAATGGCGGCACCAACGGCGGGATTGCATTTTACCCCAGAATTGATGAGTGAAATTGAGGCGCGTGGTGCAAAAATTGTAAAAATCACATTGCATGTCGGGGCTGGTACATGGATGCCGGTTAAAACGGAAAATTTGAACGAACATAAAATGCACAGCGAATGGTGCTGTATCACACCTGTTCAAGCGGATATAATCAACAACGCAAAACGTGTAATTGCAGTCGGCACAACATCAATGCGTACATTGGAATCCGCCCACCAGTTGGCATTAAAAAAAATGGCGTGTAAAAATAATTGTTATGCAGATATTCAAAGTTCCCCTCTGGCTAGAGGGGTGCCCGCAGGAATAAATATTCAAAGTTCCCCTCTGGCTAGAGGGGTGCCCTCAGAGATAAATATTCAAAGTTCCCCTCTGGCTAGAGGGGTGCCCGCAGGGCGGGGTGTCGTTTATACACAACTTCAAAAGAACCCAGAATTGAAAGAGCGCGCAAAAGAATTACGTAAAGCCGGTAGTTTGCCCGAGGCATTGCTGTGGAAAGAAATAAAAAATAAAAAAATAAACGGATTAAATTTTAATCGCCAAACAGTGATAGGAAATTATATCGTTGATTTCTTTTGTCCAAAAACAGGTTTGGTTATCGAGATTGATGATAAAACACACGATTTCAAGGGTGATTATGACGAGAAACGCGAAGCGTATTTATTATCGTTGGGCTTAACCACGCTGCATATTCCTGCAAGTGATGTTTTACAAGATGCGTTTAGTGTTGCAGAAATGATTAGACGACACCCCGTCGTTTCACGCCACCCCTCTAGCCAGAGGGGAACTCTGTTCGGTTTTCACAATATCAAAAAGTATGTAAATAAAACAAAAATACCTCGCGTTGTTCCAATTTGCCAACAAACCAATATTTTTATCACACCGGGGTATAAATTTGGTGCGGTGGATATTTTGCTGACGAATTTTCATCTGCCAAAATCAACATTGTTTATGTTGGTATCGGCGTTTGCAGGGCTTCCTGAAATGAAATCTGCGTATAAACATGCCGTTGCGGAAAAGTACAGATTTTTCAGTTATGGCGATTGTTGTTTGTTGTTCAAAAAAGGGGGGAATAATGCAATTTAACCCAACATTACATAAACTATCAAATGGCGTGACGGTAATTCTGGACCCAATGGATTTGGAAACGGTTAGTGTCAAAATTCGTTTTGCGACCGGTTCGCGCGACGAAACGCCAGACATCTATGGCATCACCCATTTTTGCGAACACATGTTATGCAAAGGAACAACAACATTACCAACTGTTAAAGCAATATTAGATTTTTTAGAAAATCATGGCGGTGATGCGAATGCATCAACTTCATCATCCAGACTAGAATTTCATGGTCGAATTATTGCTGAAAATATTATTGTTTTATTGGAAACTTTTGCAGACCAGTTAAAAAATTCTTTATTTGATACCCAAAAAATAGAATTAGAAAAAAAAGTGATATTGGATGAATTACGTCGCGCACGCAGCAGTAATGACAGAAAAGAAACAGATTTTATTTATTCTAATTTATTTAATTTTTCTAATTTTCGAACTTTGGGTTCCCAGGAAAGCATAAACTCTTTCACACGTGAACATTTGTTGGATTGGGTGCATAAACGTCTGTCTGCCAAAAATTGTATAATTGGTATATCTGGTCGTATTGATGACCCAGACGCATTATTGCAAAAATTAGAAGGTTTGTTTGATTTTCTGCCAACGCATGATGTGTCAATCAACAGACAGTTAAATTATACCCCATGTGTAAAATTTATGCCGGAACCCAGTATAAAAAATGTTCGTATGAGTATTTTATTCCCGTATATTCGCCTGGATACATACGAAAATCTCCGTATGAATATTGCTGAATATAAATTTCATAAATACATGGCCCAAGAATTAAGGGATGTTGTTCGTCAACAAAACGGTTTGGTTTATGGCCTGGGGTTGTGTGCGTATGGTAATGAATTTTATGGCGTGCGTGGAATAAGGACAGAAACTGCACCTGAAAATTTAGAAAAAACAATATCTTTAATTGCAAAAACAGCATACCGGGTATATAACAACGACAAAATTACCCAAGATGTTATTACCAGATTTCGCAATGTTAACAAATTATCAGACGCAGATTTCTTGGAATCTGCATCACGTCGTTGTGATGTTTTAATTACTCATTGGGCAGATTTTGGAAAACTATATGATTTTAATAAAATGGTTAGTATGGATCGCGATATTACTGCCGATGAGGTAATAAAATCTTCAAATGGATTTTTTGCGGGTCCAATGTCAATTATGACCTTTGGCGCAGAATACAACGCCGATTTGCGTAAAATATGGACAGATAATTTTAAGTAAGGACGCACAATGACAGAAAATAAAAAATATCCAATTGATTCAATACATGGTCGCGTTGATTGTCCAAATATAGAACAACGTATCGGCAAAACACTGAATCAACGTGCGTGGGCGATGGCTGTTGATTTCGGATTGGATGGATTGTATGAATCTGATATTCAATGGATAGAAAACAATATTACAAAAAACTCAAAAAACAATATTCGTGATATATTTTGGAAACAAGATAGTTATACACATGAAACACACAAGAACAAATATATTTTGGATTATTATGCTACGTTTTTTGAAAGTTTTATAGACACACCTGGGATTCCACGTAATGTTAATAGATTGTTGATTGCTACTGTGGGGTATATGCGTGCATACTATTATATGAAAAGAGAAGTTGAGCCATATCAACATTTTTTTATTGAAAGGTGGTTGGAAATATGTCGTTAAAATTTGATTTAATTAAAACTGATGGAAATGCGCGTCGCGGTCGTGTTCATACGGCGCATGGAGATTTTGAAACCCCTGCATTTATGGCGGTGGGAACGGCAGCGACAGTCAAAGCGCTTACCATGGAACAGGTTGCCGCAACTGGAACCCAGGTAATTTTGGGAAATACATATCATTTAATGATGCGCCCGGGCGGCGATTTGGTTGAACGCATGGGCGGATTACATAAATTCAGTGGTTGGACAGGACCAATTTTAACCGATTCCGGCGGATTCCAGGTTATGTCGCTGTCGAATCTGGTTAAGATGAAGGAAGAAGGTGTCGAATTCACATCACATATTGACGGCGGTATTAAACATTTTATGCGCCCCGAAGATTCTGTTCATATTCAACATCAACTGGATTCCAATATTACAATGGTATTGGATGAATGTTTGAAATTACCGACAACGCGTGCGTGTGCGGAAAAAAATGTCGATATGGTGACCCGCTGGGCGCGCCGCAGCAAAGACGCTTTTGTCAATCGCGACGGCTACGGAATCTTTGGCATTGTCCAAGGTGCCGATTTCCCTGATTTGCGTGAAAAGTCAGCCCGGGCATTAACCGAAATTGGTTTTGACGGTTATGCAATTGGGGGACTCGCGGTGGGTGAACCCCAAGAAGTAATGTTTAATATGATTGCAACGACAACGCCACATTTACCAACCGACAAACCACGCTATTTAATGGGTGTTGGAACACCATTGGATATATTGGGCGCGGTTGAACGTGGTATTGATATGTTTGATTGTGTTATGCCAACACGCGCCGGCAGAACGGCTCAAGGTTTTACGCGTCATGGCACAATGAATATGCGTAATGCGCGTTTCCGGGATGACCCATCGCCGTTGGATGACAAATGCGGATGCCCAGCGTGTAAATTATCGCGTGCGTATTTGCATCACTTGATTAAATGCAACGAGGTTCTGGGTGCAACATTATTGACTCAACACAACCTGTGGTTTTACCAAGATTTAATGCGTGATATACGTACCGCCATAGAGCAGGGCAAATTCCAAGAATTCAAAAATGAATTTATAAAAACATATACAGGTGAATAATAATGAAAAAGAATACAAACAAAAATACAATAAAAAGACCCAGATTGGTTTTGAATAATGCAACAAAATTTTATCTGGCAATAACTGAGTTTGATCCAGAATCCACCAGTGATTTATTTTTCTTTATATCTTTGTTTTATCCTGTGAAAAACGGAAGTGTAAAGTTAATTCCTCAAACAGAAATAACAACTTTTGATGATGCGGAATCTGCGGCCATTTATTATGATACATTGGTTCGTTATTGCGAATTTAATGCTAGAAACCAAGAAAAAACAGATGCGTTTCCGTTTATGAAACAACACATCCAAGATTTCTATAAACTTGCACAAGAACATAATAAAACCAGGGAAAGTTAAAATGACAAAACAGCAAAAAAACACAATTTCAAAAAAACAATCAAACCCGATAAAACGCGTTATCAGTTATCACATAGCCCCAGGTTTTATGTGTGCTGTGGTTCCGGGCAAAACATATTTTGCAACCAAATACATTCTGGATCATGGAAATTTAATCCAAGATATCCAGCGACAATTTTCTGAAATCATATGTGTTAATGATAGCCAGGTTCAAAGTAAAAAAATAGAATTCGCACAATCCGCAGTTCAAATCAGACGCGATTTAGAATATCAAATATCTGCAACCGGCGCGAGCAGATTTAATGCTGAAAGTACCGCAAAAAAATTATTTGAACAATATGTCAGATAAATTTTATTGCGTATGATAAAAAACACGTAATAAATTTACATAAACATATTGCAAAAAAAATTATTTATTTGTTAGAATAAAAATATAAAAACAAAGGATAAAAAATGGCAAAAAAAGTTAAAGAAGTCGAGGTAATCGACATGGGCGGTGCAAAAACCGTTGCTAAAAAGAAATCCGTTATTACGCGCGCAAAACATGTGTTTGCGATTGTGACGGTTGTTTGGTTGGCATTTGTATTTTGTTTTCCATTGTATGTAAAACATAATTATGCTGGTCCAATTAAAAAGTCTATGGTTGTGTCATTGTTCTTTGATTTGCAAAGAAATATCCAAGAACAATATGCAAAATTATTGGACGGAATCAAAGATTCTATCAATTTGGAAAAACCTGTTGCGATGGCAATTGACAAGGTTAAATTGGCACAAGATAAAGTAAACAAGGTCAGTGATACCACAGCCAAGGCCAAAGATACTACGGCAAAAGCATCCCAAACCACCGGCAGTGTTAAAAAATTGACTGGTCTGGCAAACATGTTTGGTGTTAAAACCGATGCCGTTGACAAGGTTGTTGACAAGGCTGATTCCGGTATCGCCCAGGCAAACAAAGGTATTGCCAAGGTTGATGATACCGTTGAAATGGTAAATAAACAACTGGACAAGGTTCAAACAGAATTGGTCAAGGTCACTCAAATCGAAGTTGATAAAATGATTGATACCGCGATTAAAAAACAACTGGATAAATCATCTGGTGGATTGGGAACAACATTGTTGACGGATTACGGAATCAAACATGTATATCCATGGCGGCCATCCAGCTGGCCTGTTGCTGTCAAAATTTACAATGATTTGGAAAAATCTGATTTAGGTGTTGTCCAAATTTTGACACGCACAGTCGATAAATATTTTGGATATGTTGCATGGGGATTGGTTATCGCCGCATGGGCTGCGGGATTGTATATCTGGTCACTGATATTCAAGAAATACAAGGCTGTTGTTGCACCGTTCTTGGTATGCCCACGTTGCGGTCACACATATGCCGACAAACGAACCGCAATGAGTTTGTTAAAGGCATTACAACCATGGAAATGGTTCTAAAAAAACACAGAACAAAACAAACCGCCCGATTGGGCGGTTTGTTTTTTATTATATTTTTTATTCGGCTAAATTACCGACAGACATTGTGATTCTGCGAATACCACTTGCCACAGATTTTTCTTTATTGATTTTGGCTTTGATAATTTCGCCTGTGTGATAAACATGTGTTCCACCGCACAATTCGCATGACACATCACCTGCGGTAATTACACGCACAACATCGCCATATTTTTCGCCAAACAAAGCCATTGCGCCGCGTGATTTTGCCTCGTCAATGCCCATTTCTTCGTGTGCGACATCCATGTTTTGTTCAATCCATGAATTTACCATATTTTCGACTTGGATTTTTTCATCATCTGTCATTGCGCGTCCAAATGAAAAATCAAATCGCACAGAATCCGGCGCAACACGTGAACCGCGTTGTTCAACATCTGTATTCAAAACATGACGCAAAGCCGCCTGCAACAAATGGGTTGCTGTGTGGGCGCGCGCGGTTTGTTCACGCACAGAACTGTTTATAATTGTTTGAACACTATCGCCAACATTTATTTGTTTTGCGACAGTTCCCTTGTGAATAACAATATTTCCGACACGTGCAGCCTCGGTCACATTAACCAATGTTTCATTGCCAGATTTTATTTCGCCCATATCGCCGACCTGACCGCCTTGGGTTCCATAGAAATTTGTTTTATCCAACGCAACCTCTACCGCGTCACCTGGCAGGGCAGATTCCACAAATTCGCCATTACGCAAAATCGCCAACACCTTTGATTCCATATCATTTTGTGGCGCATATTTTGTAATGTCATCTGTTGCAGGTACTTTATCAGCAATCGATTCCCACAAAATCTTTGTGCCACGTGTATCGGCACGACTGCGTTCTTTTTGTTCAGTCATACATTTTTCAAATCCATCGACATCGACATCAATACCTTTGTCGCGTAAAATCATCTGGGTTAAATCCAACGGGAAACCGTATGTGTCAAACAATTTGAAAGCCACCGCCCCAGGTAATGTTTTGGTTTGCAATTTTGGTAATTCCGCATCCAATAATTTCATACCACTTTGCAGCATATCAGCAAACGCATTTTCTTCATTTTTAATGATTTCAACAACGTGTTTTTCTTCACGTGCCAATTCAGGATACGCCGCACCCATTTCACGAACCAACGCAGGATACAATGCGCTCAACAATGGACCATTATGCCCCAGTAATTGACCATGGCGCATTGCACGACGCAAAATACGGCGAATAACATATCCGCGGTCTGTGTTGGACGGTATAACACCATCAGCAATAGCAAAACCAACCGCACGCATATGGTCAGCAATTACCTTGAACGATGGGGTATTTGTGTCGTCTTTTTTGACATGTGTAATATCCTGGATAGAACTCATCAAATTTTGGAATAAATCGGTGTCATAGTTATCGCGTTTACCTTGCAATATAGATGCCCATCTTTCCAAACCGGCACCTGTATCAACATTTTTCTTTGGCAAAGGATTCAAATTTCCATTTGCATCCCTGTCATATTGCATAAACACATCGTTCCAAATTTCGACGAAACGTCCGCCGTCTTCATTTTCACTCCCCGGCAGTCCGCCTGGCAAATCTGCACCTAAATCATAGTGCATTTCTGTACATGGGCCACATGGTCCCACATCGCCCGCCGACCACCAGTTATCTTTGTCTAAACGGATGGCATCTTTGCCAGCGATTTTTTTCCATAACTCTGTGGCCTCGTCATCGGAAATATGTGTTGTCACAACGATTCTATCAGGGTCTAATTTCAACACATTTGTCAATAAATCCCAAGACATTTTAATTGCTTCTTCTTTGAAATAGTCCCCAAAAGACCAATTTCCTAACATTTCAAAGAAAGTATGATGACGGCCATCGAAACCAACCTCGTCCAAATCATTATGTTTACCACCGGCACGAATACATTTTTGAACGTCGGCAACACGTGGAAATTCAGGCGCAACATGTCCTTGTAAAATTTCCTTCCATGGCACCATACCCGCAACAGTAAACAACAATGTTGGGTCATTTGGAATCAAAGATGCAGAAGGTACAATTTTATGTCCATGTTGTTCAAAATAACCTAAAAATAATTTTCTTATATCATCGTAATTCATATCATCAATCCTGTGTTTTATTAAATACATAGGGCATTTTATAAATAAAGGTTATATTTTTCAATCATAATTTGAATTTTTTTATAACTTTCATGTCTTATTTTGTGATATAATAAAAACAATTACCAAGGACACAAAACAAATGAAACCAACAATGATTTTTGCATTGGCAATGATGACATTGATAATATTGATGTCGTCGTTTGATGTTCATTTGGGAAATATTGCCCCAACGATTCATGTGCCGACAAATATGTTGGGTGATGTTTTGTATGTGTGTCCGGCAAAATCTAGTGGATGGGATTCGGCGGCTGAGATTCTAAAAACGATAAAAACCCCGATTTTAATTGCGGTGTTTTTTGCATTAACAATGTTGCTATTTGCGTGGGGATGGGCGCTGTATCAAAATTTATTAAAAGATAAATTTAACAGAAACGCATTTTTGAATCCCTGGGGATTTACCAAGTTATTTTTCTGGGCGGTTGTTATATTGTTGTTGGTGACCAATACACCGAATCATTACAGAACGGTTCATGTTCGTGGATATAATGGCGATTTGGTTTTATGTGAAAACAATACGCCAAACACATGGAAAGATGTCGGTGATGGCCGTTGGCCCAAGGCTGCAAAATATAAAAATGTGATAAAATAACTACTTATTATAATACACCTGATAATAAAATACGAAAAACCACAGATTTTTCAATTTGCTCTTGACTTAAAAAGCAGGATTCTCTATGATTCGGTTGAACAGAACGAGCAATGTCCTTGAAATCAACAGAGTCTGGGCGAAATGCCGATAAAAAATATTGATTTTCTGGGATGGATTTCAAAGACATTGCTCGACAACTGTCAAGTACCTTAAAAAAATATATGAAAGGAGAAACACTATGAACAAACAACAATTGATTGAAGCAATTGCAAACGATGTCGAAGTCACAAAAGCAACTGCAGCTGCATGCTTGGATTCTTTCATCGGCAACGTCACAAAAGTTTTGAAAAAGAAAGGCGAAGTTCGTTTGGTTGGTTTCGGCACATTTACATCTGCAAAACGTAAAGCTACAACAGGCCGCAACCCACAAACAGGTGCTGCTATTAAAATCCCAGCATCCGTTCAACCAAAATTCAAACCTGGTAAGGCTTTGAAAGATGCTTTGAACTAAACCGATATTGGTTTATAGTTTCGAAATTCCCCGGTGTGTCGGGGAATTTTTTTATGAATAAAAAAATCTTTACATCAAAAAATTTATTTTATAAAATACAAAGCGTATATAAAAAAAGGAAGGGAATATGCCACAAAAAACAACAAAAAAATCAACGACAAAAAAATCTGTTAAAACAACTGCTGCCAAGGCAACAAAAACAACAAAACGTTCAACAACTGTGCGTGCTGCGGTTGCAACACCTGTGACACCTGTACACGAATGTGGATGTGGTGCGGATTGCAAATGTGGTGGAAAATGCGGATGCAAATGTTGTGGTGGATGTGGTCTTATTCGTTTTTTCATTAAATTGATTGTATTGTGCATGGTGTTTTTATTAGGTTGTATTTCTGCACCATGGTTTATGAACAACGGTCATAAATCAATGATGCGCCATGTTCAATTTGATGAAAACGGTTGTGTTGTGTTGGAAAGTGTTAAATGCCCAAAAATGTTAGAGGCTTTGGCAACTGCGGATGATAATGCAGACGGTTGCATTTCACGCGTGGAATTAAAATCTGTGTTCAAAGAAATGCATAATGCGAAACAGACCACATCAGAACCTGTTGTGTCTGAATCTGATGCACAATAAATACAGGATATACCGGATAAAAAAAAGGGATTTTTATCCCTTTTTTATTTGCCTTTTAATATTCTGGCTTTGTTTTTATCCCACTCGCGCTGTTTAATGGTTTCGCGTTTATCTGCGCGATTTTTACCATAACCGATACCCAACAATACCTTTAATTTACCGCGATTTGTAAAATACAGTTTTAATGGAACAATTGTTGCACCTTTTTCTTGTAATTTACCAATCATGCGATTGATTTGTGCGCGATGCAACAACAGTTGTCTTTGCCGTCTTTCATCAAAATTTACGATACGTGCGGCTGTGGGTAATTTTTGAATTTCGACACCTGCCAAAAACAAATTATCACCACGACGTTGAACAAATCCATCAACAATAGATACCAATCCATAACGAATTGATTTGATTTCTGCACCTGTTAATGCAATTCCGGCCTCTATTGTATCTTGGATAGAATAACTGAATCGCGCCTTGCGATTTTCAGAAACCTGTCCAACTTTTATAATCTGTCTCATTGTATTATATTCTTTGTTTTTGGATACAAACGTATTGTATTTTCCATCAGTATAGATTCCAATTCGTCTATTTGCAAATGTTTAATTTCCGCCAACACTTTTGCTGTTTCAATAACAAATGCCGGTTCGCATGTTTTTCCGCGATATGGCACAGGCGCGCAATATGGCGAATCTGTTTCGATAACGATTCTGTCGTTTGGAATTTTTGCAAAAGTATCACGAATATCCTGGGCATTTTTGAAAGTCAAAATACCACTGGCTGAAAAATAAAATCCACGATTTAACATAATTTTTGCTAAATCCCAACTTGATGTAAAACAGTGCAACACACCGTAATTTTTATCAGTTAAAATTTGTGCGGTATCATATTCAGCATCGCGTGTATGTATTGCCACAGGTAAATCATATTGCCTTGCAATTTCTAATTGTTCAGAAAACAATCTAATTTGATTTGCCTTGTTATCATCGCCCATATGATAATCCAAACCGATTTCGCCGATTCCAACGACTTTGTCATTTGTCAAAACATCGTTGGTTAAAAAATCGCGTGCGTTGGCAACGGTATCCGCACAGTCAGGATGCAACCCGATTGTGCAAAATATATTGTCGTGTGTTTTGGCGATATTTAATGCCTCGGGAATATCTTCAGTTTCTGCAGTTGGACAAACAATTACCCCAACGCCAGCATCCTTTGCGCGACAAATAATTTCATCAGCCCCATCAGCATATTGTCTTGTTAAATGACCATGTGTATCTATAAACATTTTTTTATATCCATCAATATTTTGAAAATTCCAATTTCAGGTTCCAAATGCAAACTGTTTATTTCGGCAATAGATTTTGTTGCCGTTGGATATAATTGCGCCAATTTGAAATATGCGACCGCATCCAACAAAATGCTATATAATTCAGGGCTAGGCGCAATTTTTTTTGCAATCATCATCAAATCAGATGATGTCGCAGACGCATCTTGCAAAGTTTCAATTAAATCATCATAAATAACATCGCCACCACTTTGCTTCATGTCTGCGATTTTTCCAAAACTGCCGTTGCTCAGGCGTAAAACTTCCTGGCTGATATCGGCATCTGGCATAAAACGCGCACATAATTCACGTAATTCAGACATGGATAACGGATGCATTTTTTCAACGCGTGCGCGCGAACGTACCGTTGGTAAAACATTTGCCAACTGATGCACAACCAATAAAAACAATGTTTTTTCAGGTGGTTCTTCTAATAATTTCAAAATTGCATTTGATGCCGCCTTGTTTAATTCATCCAGCGAGTCAATCAATACCACACGCCATGCCCCTGACATAGATGATAATTGCATTTTATCAATCATAGCACGAACAGTATATACCGAAATTTCTTTGCCATCTGGCTTTGGTTTTCCGTCTTTATCGATATTGCGTGATTGGTCAATGATAAAAAAATCCCCAACATTACCATAAACCATCCGCGCCAGTTTATATGCCAATGTTGCCTTGCCAATGCCACGCGGACCGGTCAGCATCCATACCGGATGAATAGGGTGTCGTTCACGATTGCCCCATGCGTCCATAAAATTGCGCACAGTCGCCATATGACCAATCAAAGTGTCATTATCCATAGGATGTGGAAAATCGTATGTCGGCGCAGATTTTTTTGCCATATTACAACCCTTATTTTATAACCCCGATTAACACCATGATATTATACCAAATGCGGCGGAAAAATTGAACGCGTTTAACGGTATTTTGTGCAATTAAATCAGCACTTGCGATTTCTTTACCATTTTTTTGCGCAACCAGTTTTCCTATTTTATCGCCCGCCATAACAGGTGTTGGTATTGGACTGTCATAAACAGCAACGACACGAACGCCATCCAATCCTTCGTTTTTCTTGACAGTAATAGCAAAATTTTTATCAACAGTTGCAACAACAAAATCTTCGACACCGTACCATGTTGGCATTTTAACAACCGCATCACCTGGACGATAAAAAACCTTATTTGCTGTGGTTGTATATCCGTGGTTCATCATTTTTTTCATTTCGCTGGCTAATGCATCATGTCCTTTGCCACGAAAACCGTTCATAACCCCGATTAACCGGCGACCACCAACAGATGCACTGGCGACAATTCCATAACCACCATCGTCAGTATGTCCAGTTTTTAATCCATCAGCCCCAGGCATAATGAATAACAGTTTATTATAATTCAAAGTGTGCGTTTTACCCCAATCACGACACCAATCAGATTGGTATTCGCCAAATTCGAACCTTTTTGTTGCAAACATTGGATAAATATCAGGATAATCAGAAATGATATGCTTTGCCAATATTGCCAATTCACGCGAAGTCATCAAATTATTTGGATGGGGCAGGCCGCTTGCGTTTCCAAACGTTGATTTTTCCATACCGATAGCATGCGCCTTGTTTTGCATCATGGCGGTAAATTTATTTTCATCCCCAGCCAATTTTTCAGCGACCACCACCGACGCATCGCCCCCCGATAACACAATCAGCCCTAAAATTAAATCACGCACACTGATTGTTTGACCGGTGACCAAACAAATTTTACTGGCTGGATACCACAGTGGATTTTTATAGTTCGCATTTTCAGATACCGGAAATCTGTCGTCCATTTTAACACGACCAGCCTTGATTTCATCAAACAACACCGCCAAAGTCATCAGTTTTATCATGGATGATGGCGGCATTAAAACATCAGCATTTTTAGAAAAAATTTCCGCACCCGAATCATAATCAATCAAAAAAGCAGATTTTGCATTTGTGGTAAATTCTGCGTTTGCCACAGATGTAATAATCGATAACAAAAATGCAAATACAACTTTCTTCATAGCACGCAAATCTTAAACGATTTTATTGCGATTTTCCAATAATTTTTTTATAAAACTTTTGTGCCGATAAATATGTCGTTTTCAACGCCGGTTAGTTTTATATCACAAATCGTGCGTGGCGGAATTGATGCCCCTACAATCACAACATCTATATCATCAGGTGTGCGGGCAATATTATTGTTCTCGACCAGACATGATACCGTTTTACCGATACATGTTTCCATAAATTTTGCCATGTTTTCATCGGCTAATTTTGTAATTTTATGAACGCGTTGTTTTGATATGTTGCGCGGAATTTGATTTGGCATAGTTGCACCAATGGTTCCTGGGCGTGGTGAATATGGAAAAGCATGAATTTTAATTGGACAAACCTCGCGCACTAAATCGGCGGTTTCGTTGAATAATTCGTCTGTTTCGCCTGGAAAACCGCAAATAATATCCCAACTGAAAGTGATACCATCGGCTGCCGCGACAATTTTACGCACCAAATCGGCATTATGTCTGCGCGCCATAGCAGATAAAATGGTGTTTGACCCTGATTGCATAGATAAATGCAAATGCGGCATCATGCGCGGTTCGGCATGAATTAAATCAATAATTTTGAAAATTTCTGGGCTTGCCGGGTCCAGTGAAGAAATGCGCAACCGTTGAATTTCCGGCACATCCCGTAATAACATTTTGCAAACATCGCTGATAAATATGAATTTATCGCCCATTTTATATGCGTATGACGCACTATCGACCCCAGTAATCACAATTTCATAAAATCCGCGTTTGACGGCTGCGCGTGCATCAGCCAATATTTCATCGTATGGAAAAGATACCGCCGGTCCGCGTAAAAGTCTTGTCACACAATATGTGCATTTATGATTACATCCATTTTGAATTTGAATAAATTGTTTGGATAAATCAGGTGTTTCATGAACGAATTGATTGATTTTACCGTCTTTATTTAATTTTTTTAACCCAGAAATATATTGTTCTTTGTCCATTTTGTTTGCATTTGGAATAACAACTGTATTTGGAATTTTTGTAAACAATTCAGCGTTTCTGGTTGCGCCACATCCAGTCACAAAAATAGGAACATTTGGATTTTCGCGTGCAATTTTACGAACAGATTGTGCAGATTGGCGTTCGGCCTCGGCTGTGACGGAACAGGTATTCACAATAACCGCAGTATCTGTATGGGGTGCGACGATGTTTTTAATTTTTTCGCACTCCAACGCATTTAATCTGCATCCAAAAGATAAAGTTTTTATATTTTTTTCTTGCATTTTCAATATCCTTGGGGCATTATATATCAGCTAAAAAAAATTTCAACAAAGGATTTAACATGGCACGTACAACAAATTCTGACACATTACCATACGTTGACAGTCGTTATGAATTAGGAATGTTGGCATCACAACGCGTTCGTGATTTGAACGGTGGTGCTGAACCTGTGGTGGAACAGGGTCGTGATAAATTGACGGTTGTGGCATTACGTGAAATTGCCAGTGGTAAATTGGATATTGCGAACGTTCGCCATGAATTTGTACAGTCTTATAAAGATACCCCAATCAGCGATTCCGCCGAACAATCGTTAGAGGTTGAATCGGCTGACCCACAATTGCGCGAAATTGATGCTGAATTGGAAAACACATTGATGGATGATTCTGCGGTTGTTGCCGAAGAAGAATCTGACGATACACCTGATTCTGACGAAGAATAATTTTTTTATAGGGAGTCGTCGCATAGTTGGTCTAGTGCGCCACATTGGAAATGTGGTATACCGGCAACGGTATCAAGGGTTCGAATCCCTTCGACTCCGCCAGGGATAAAAAACACCGCCGTATTGGCGGGATTTTTTATCCCTGCCGTCGTCGAAACGGTTCAGAATGCCCTTTGGCAAACGCCAGTTTGCCGGTTGGGTTCGAAAACAAGTAGATTTGATAAACGCAGTGCAATCAAATCGTTACGGTTTCCCCGCAGTGTCGGCTTTGCCGACCGAGGTAATCCCTTCGACTCCGCCAGGGAATTAAAATCTTAAACCGCCCAAGATTTTGGGCGGTTTTGATTTTAACCTGGCGGAGTCGAAGGAATGGGTCAGAGTGTCCGGCGCACAATGTGCGCCACACGAAAATGAAATTTTCGTGAAAATTGGACACGCATGACCAATACGAGAATACACAATTAAAAAAATCATAAAAACGGAGTTTTTGTCCCCACGAGTTTTTATAGATTTTTGTTATTGTGTATCGAGGCAGGTTAGCAAATGAAAAGAATTAAAATCTTAAACCGCCGTATTGGCGGTATTTTTTATTCCTGCCGTCGTCGAAACGGTTCAGAATGCCCTTTGGCAAACGCCAGTTTGCCGGTTGGGTTCGAAAACAAGTAGATTTGGCAAACAAAGTGCAGCCAAATCGTTACGGTTTCCCCGCAACCGGCACATTTATGTGCCGCGTGAGGGAATCCCTTCGACTCCATAATTCTTTTTTATAGATTTTTGTTATTGTTTATCAAGGGGGGTGACTCCGCAACTCTTTTGGCAAACAAAGTGCAGCCAAATCGTTACGGTTTCCCCGCAACCGGCACATTTATGTGCCGCGTGAGGGAATCCCTTCGACTCCATAATTCTTTTTTATAGATTTTTGTTATAGTTAGTCGAGGAGGGGAAAAAGCCAGATTAACATGTTAAAAATCCACATTTTTATTATATATGTGTTGACAAAACTGATTTTTTGTATTATAATGCTAAGTGAAAAATAAAGAGAGAAAAGTAATGTTTGTTGATTTGAAGCCTTTGAATTGGAATTTTATCAAACACAATTATACAGAAATGTATGATTTGTTGGATGTCAACCGTACGCGTTTGTTACCGTGGTTTGATTGGGCTGGCAAAGATATAACACCAAATAAATCAAGGTTTTATATCTTTTTGTCTTTGTATATGTTGCAGACAAAATATAAAAAATTTATGCACAAGATAAATCCGTCAAAATTCTATGATGTTC
>ODAI011709391.1_pt1 | contig 24834 bp, 25 predicted proteins | sample 1539321 | NCBI WGS metagenome assembly ODAI01 (sample SAMN02144231, study PRJEB22623) | gut metagenome | biome: sheep rumen | host: Ovis aries | place: New Zealand
CGGCTGAGGCTCCGGATAGAGCGATGAAACATCCTTTGGAGCGCACTGGCCAAGTTGCCAAATCAGCTCCATCACTTCTTCTTCTTTGCTTGTAAGTTTCTCCATAATTCAACTATTTTAGATGTGAATTAACAATATTTCCTATTGATTTCAGTACAAAGATAGACTTTTCTTTTGATTTAATCAAACAATTTAGCGTTTATTTAACAGAATTTATTGTTAAAACATGGAAGATTGAGTGCTTTTGCTTTAATCAAACTCTAATAAAAGGCAATGCCGCGCAATTTGTGGAAAAAAGATGGCGAGATACTTTATGCTCTGAGGAGTGGTTCTATAAGAATATATCAATCCCATAAAACAAACAACTCAGGAGTTCGGAAACAGGGCGCTGAGTACATGCGTAAGATCAGACTTATATAAAAATAGGTGGATTATTTTGTGAATCTTAAAAGAATCAGGCAGAAAAGATGGTTAACCTTCTATTGCCATTGCGGTTCGCCCTCCTTATCCATGGGGCATCCCCATAGCCACAGCGTCAATATCAGGAATGTTGGTAAGCAGAGCACTTCTGCTAATATTCAGGCTGGAGAGTATGCGCCAGAATAGGTCTGTTTGACGTGGGTGATGAAATCTTCGCGCGTGCGGTGAAGCTCGCCACCAACGCTTCTATTTTACCGATAAGCCACGATGCTGTAATGTCACAATAAAGGAGGGTGGCACAAGAATGATGTGCACCCTCCTTCGTCTGTTCAGTTCTTTATTTCTGGAGTGTGGGCTGTTTGGGCTCTTCTTCCTCAGAAGATGATTTCTGCTGGGCTTTTCCCTCTGTGGCTTCAGCTTCCTTGCTTTCGAACTCAGTGTAGCCGTCGGCTGTGAGAATGTTGTACCATGCAAGAACTTTGCGCATGTCGGAAACACGCACGCGGTCAGTGTCGTAGTTGGGGAGTACCTTGGCAAAGAAAGCGACGATGTCGTCCTGTGAGGCTTTCTTGGGTGAGAGATCCAGCGGATTGGCTCCGTAGTTCTTCTTGATGGATTCGAAGACCGAAGCGAGAGACACTTCGCTGTCATCGTTGGTGTAGATGGAAATGTCGCCGAGCGATACTACCCGGTCGGTTCCGAAGGCTGGGATGCGCTTTTTTTGTGCATCGACGGTCTCGACAATGAGGCTCTTGTTGCCTCGTGAGATGAGCTTGTAAAGCCCTGGTTTGCCAGATATGGCAAGGATCTTCTTAATCATAATTTATTTGCTTAAGTTTCGATTCTGTATTCTTTCTAAGAGTTCTTCTATCTGTTCATTAAGGTTGGTTGTGCCATCGTTGAGGATAATAAAGTCAGCAAGTTTGCGTTTCTCTTCTTCGTTCATCTGTTGCGCCATACGTGCCAGAACTTGTTGGCGGGTTGCGTGATCTCGTTGCATGACTCGTCGGAGTCGTACGTCGAGAGGGGCATAGATCAGGATTGAACAATCGACCGTGTCGGTGAATTCAGTTTCGAACAGTAGGGCGCATTCCTGGACGATGGTCGAAGCCTTCTGCCGGGCAACCCATTCAATGAAGTCTTGCTTTACAACGGGGTGGATAATGCTGTTGATTTGGGCAGCGTGAGTAGTGTCAGCAAAGAGGTACTGGGCTATGAGAGGTTTATTCAGTTGCCCGTCTCTGTAGGCATCCTTGCCGATGAGTTGGTTCAGTTCCTGTCGGATAGTGGAACTTTCCACCATGAGCCGTTTGGCTTCGTCATCGCAATGATAGATGGGGATGCCGCGCTGCTTCAACAACTGGCAAACGTATGACTTGCCACTGCCAATTCCTCCTGTGATGCCTATTCGTATCATTGTCCTACTTGTTCTATGACGTATTCGACAAATTCAGGGTTGATGCGCAAGTGGCGTATGTTTTCAGGACGCTGACGGATGTACAATTTGCATCGGTTGGTGCCTGGCTTGGTGTCGTTGTAATCCACCACCAGCAGAAAATCGTCGGCTGTGATGTTGTCGTAGAGAGTGGCACTGACCAGAAAGGTAACCTCGACTTTGAGTGGGAAGGTGCGTATGATTTTGCTGTTGGGCACATTCTCACTGTAGATTGGAACTTGCAGCGTCTTGTCGGTGAAGATGTCCACGCATATCTCAGCCTCGATGGAGTCGGGGAGGGCTTTGGCTCCTTGGGGCACCAAAAGGGCGAGACGTGTGTGGAGAGTGTCTTGGAGATCGTTGAAGGTGAAATTCTCCGTCTTGATGCTGTTGATGCTGCCGTATAGGTGCTTGGGGGCATAGATGTCAACAGAGTCAGGGTGGAGGATGATGCCACATTCGTAGCGGCCTGCAGTGGTGGTGACGCGACCATTGAACACAATGGGTACGCGTTTGTGCTGCCCATTGGAGTAGAAGGCCTCTATTTTGCTTGGTGATGTCGATTTGAAAGACATCCCTTGCAGTTTGGTGCGAGAAATGGCACGTTTCATCGCATTGGCATCGATGACAATCTTGCCCGATTTCTGGTTTACTTCCTTGAAGGGGATGGAGAGTTCATGCGTATCGTTTTTCATGAACTTGTAGTAGAAAGCATTCCATCCCTTGCTGGAAAAGCTGACCTGCACTTCATCGGGTACATTGCTGGTGTAAACCACATCTTTGGGCAGCTCGTCAATTTTTAGTTTGTAGGCAATGGTGACCTCAGTAGTTTCCTGAATGGTCTGCATGAACCAGAATACGATGGAGATGGCGAGAAAGATGAGGAAAACAAGAAAATTGCGGTCGATTTTTATCAGCCGCAACCTTCTAAACAGTACCTTTAAAAAGTTGGTCAACATGAGTTTTCCTTACAAACGTTGCAGTGGGGTAAGTGGGGTTACTGCTGAGGCTGCTGACTGCCTTCGGCATAAACGTAGTTGCGGTCAATCTGTATGGTGACCCCTTTGGCAATTTCAATAGTGAGGTAGGGCTGACCCTCGTTCAGCGATTTTACTGTGCCATACACGCCACTGGCGGTGATGACCTTGCTTCCGATGGCGAGGCTCTTCCGGAAATTCTCAATCTCTTTCTGGCGCTTGCGCTGTGGTCTGATCATGAAGAAATAGACGATGGCAAACATTGCGACAAGCATAATGATCATGCTCCAATCGAAGCCTCCTTTTGCAGCTCCTTGTGCTGCCTGCATGAGTGTAAACATAGTGTTATTTGTGATTATTTAATGATTACTATTTATAAAATAGGTATTAGTCCGATGGGTTGTGAACGGTTTTTAGTTCACTTTTGTGAGAATATGCTCTTTTTGTAGCATCTTGGCCACAGCGTCAATAATGCCATTTACATATCCAGCACTCTTGGGCGTACTGTACCACTTGGCAATTTCCACGTACTCGTTGATAGTGACAGAGATGGGAATCTGGGGAAAACTGAGCAGCTCGGCTATAGCTATCTGCATAATGATAACGTCCATGTAAGCCAATCGGTTAAACTCCCAGTTTTTCACGCACTTTCCGATGAGCGAGCGATAGTACTCGTCGTTCATGATGGTGCGGCGGAACAGGCGCGTGGCAAACTCTTGGTCCTCAATGTCCTTGTACTCAGGCACCAGCTCCTGGTCAGCTCCCTTGCTTGCTTCGAACCGCTTGATGGTTTTCAGTACGAAGGTGTCCACCACTTCGCGGTCATCATTCCAGTAGAGGCTTTGCTCTTCCAAAATGTCATCAATGCGTCCGTCTTTCATGACAAGGTTTTTGTAGAGCTTGCGCCACAATTCCCGGTCATCAGCATAGGTCGCTTTGGGAAGTGCCATGTATTCAGCATAGTACTCACTCTGAACGATGTCGTTGTAGAGTTTTTTTACATAATCCATATCGTTATCCCAAGTCTTCTTCTTAGTGTCAACAAAGTCCCGCAGCTGTTGGTTGATTTCGAGCTGAGAGGCAAATTGGTTGTCGGCAAAGCGGTGGCTCACTTTCTCGTCGATGTGTCCTACTTTGTTGAGGTGTTCCTTGCGTTCTACTTCCTGAAAGGCATAGCGCGACACGCTCACAATGAGCAAGAGCATATAATTATAAAGGTCGTATGCTTTTGAAAGGCTGAAAAGGAGTTCCTTTTCTGCTGTTTCTATGCTTTTACCATTATTTTGATAGTAGGCATACATGAGCTGTACGATTTTCAGACGGATGAGTGTACGGTTAATCATATTGTCAAAAAACTCTTTTTTTGTATTCTTGATAAAATTTAATTATAGTCTTAGCAAATACACCTAAAGGTTCGTTTGCTTGCTTTGTTCTGTCAAATTGAGTGCAAATTTAGCTATTTTCTTTGAAAAATGCCGACTTTTTAAGGGAATGATTGCATGAAAATGAAAAAAACACTCGTTTTTCTTGTGTAAAACAAAAAAAAGCGACAATTTTGTAGCAGATTTAAAAAATATCTATCAACAAAAACAAAGATTTATTATGGGTGAGACAGAAAAAGACTTGATTTACTCAGAAGGAGTCAAGGCTGGCAAGCGCATCTACTATTTTGATGTGAAGCAGAGCAGAAACGGTGACAAGTACATTGCCATAACGGAGAGTAAGAAAATTAATGAGGGTACCGTGGACAACCCTCGCTTTGTGTTCGAAAAGCACAAGCTATTCCTATATAAAGAGGATTACGAGAAGTTCGTTGACGCTCTGAACCGTACGCTCAATGTGGCAACAGGAAAAGTGTCTGCAGAGGAGCAGCGCGCAGCTTTGGCACAGGCGGAGAACGAAACTGCCAAGGATGAATCTGCTGTTGAAACTGCGGCAGAATCTGGAGAATCTATTTCGGACGAAAAATTGGAAAAGAAGAGTTTTCTAGACAAAGTGAAAGACATCTTCTGAGTAGAGAACAGTAGAAAAAATGACCTTCATCCGTTCGAAAAGAGGGGATGATGCCTCTAATCTATCTCAAAATAAAGAAAAAATCAGGTAAAACTTTTGTGGATTTTTGCAAAAGTCGTACCTTTGTGCCGCTTTTTTGGGCAACACATTAGCCCTCCTTTTTATTGAAGGGGATTCGTGTGATGGCGAATTAAGCGTGAAGAGGTATATGTGTAATGTGTGACAGTGCCTCGCAAAACAACTTAATTTATAGTAACACAACAATTAAAATGAAAGAAATTACAATCAATGCACAGGCTCGTAACGAGTTTGGCAAAAAGGCAAGCAAAGAACTTCGCCGTGCAGGTCAGGTTCCTGCAGTGGTTTATGGTGTAGAGAGAGACGAGAAAGGTCTTCCCGTAGCAAAATCAATCAAAATTTCAGAGAAGGAACTGGCCAAATTGCTCTACACTCCTAACGTTTACATCGTGAACCTCGTGGTAGATGGTGCTCCAGTAAAGGCTATCTTGAAATCTCTTCAGAGCGATTTCGTGACGGATCGCCCCGTTCATGTTGATTTCTACCAGATTACAGATGAAAAACCTGTCGTATTTGAGATTCCTGTGAAGCTCAATGGACTTGCAGAAGGTGTACGTGCAGGTGGTAAACTCACGCTCAACGTGCGTAAATTGGCCGTAAAAGCCCTTTACACTCAATTCCCCGACACACTCGACATTGATGTGACAAACCTCGGTTTGGGCAAGTCTATGAAGGTAGGTGCCCTGTCTTATGAAGGTTTGGAAATCATCACCTCTAAGGAAGTGGTTGTTTGTGCTGTTCGTATGACTCGTGCTGCTCGTGCTGCTGCCGCAGATACAGAGTCTGCTGAGTAACAGAATAGCCTTTAGGCTTTGTGCAAATCAAAAACGAAACGGGAGTGTATCTGTGCCCAAAGTTGGCTGAGGTACACTCTCTCTCTTATTTATTACATTAATGTGGCTGTTTGATTGGTTTCGGAAGAAACGGTCCGAAACACCTGACTACTCTATGAAATTTTTAATTGTAGGACTCGGAAATATTGGCGATGAATATGTGGGTACACGCCACAACATCGGTTTCAGAGTCGTTGATGCCTTTGCCCGTGAGCAAACGGCAGGATGGATGGATAAACGTTATGGTGCCATTGCGCACACGAGAGTGAAAAATGCAGAACTCACTTTGCTGAAGCCCTCCACGTACATGAACCTCTCAGGACAGGCTGTGCGCTACTGGATGCAGCAAGAGAAAATACCTCTGGAAAATCTTCTTGTCATTGTGGATGACCTCAGCCTTCCTGTAGGAAAGATTCGTATGCGTGGAAGCGGTAGTGATGGTGGACATAATGGGTTAAAGAATATCGCCTCATGTTTGATGACTCAAAATTATGCCCGCATCAAGTTCGGCATTGGCAACGATTTTCCTAAAGGGGCGCAAATTGATTTCGTCTTGGGGCAGTTCAACGAAGAAGAAGACCAAGTAATCAATGAAAAGCTCGACTACGTGGGTGAGATGATTAAAAGTTTTTGTCTGCAGGGGCTTGACCGCACGATGAATCAGTATAACAAAAAATAGAATCTGATGGAAGCAAGATTGGATAAATGGCTGTGGGCTGCGCGTATTTTCAAAACACGTACTATTGCTGCCGATGCCTGCAAGAATGGGCGTGTATCCATTGGGGGAGTGAAGCAAAAAGCCTCCAAAATGATTAAGGAGGGTGACGTCATCGAAGTGCGCAAACCTCCCATCACTTATGCCTTCAAGGTGCTTAAGGCCGTTCAGAATAGGGTGGGGGCTAAACTGGTGCCAGAAGTGCTGGAGAATGTAACGGCTAAAGAGCAATTGGAACTGTTGGAAATGAACCGTATCAGTGGGTTTGTAGGTAGAGCGCGTGGTACAGGACGCCCCACCAAGAAAGAGCGGCGCGATTTGGATGACTTTATCCAACCAGCATTCTTTGGTGACTTCGACCTCGATTTTGATGACGAAGACGAATTTGAAGAAGAGGACTAAAAATGTAGTCGAATCGATGTTTTTGGCTTTATTTTTGATGTTTTTTTCTTGTTTGGCGATTTTTTTCTAAAAAAAGATTGCCACATCATAATTATTTATTACTTTTGCAGTCGAAAACAGATGCGGTAGTGGCTCAGTTGGTAGAGCATTGGCTTCCCAAGCCGAGGGTCGCGGGTTCGAGTCCCGTCTACCGCTCCAAAGATAAAGAGAGGACATTTCTTCAATGAGGGGATGTCCTCCGTTTCAAATAGAGGCGAAGCTAATTTCGTGGATGAGCAAAAGAACACTTCTGCAAAAGCAAAAGAACAAATTCCAATAAAGACAAGGAGAACAGGCTTATGCTGTTGATGACTTTAATAATAGTAGCTGTGCTCATCGCCGCATTTATTTTGATGAGCACAGAACAGGTTCACCACATCAACCGTGCAGCTGTGGCTATGGTGTGTGGTGTGATTGTCTGGATTATATATCTGTTGAATGGCAGTGATTTCGTGCAACTGATGCATGAGGGAGAATATCATGATTTCTTGGCAGGAGCAACACCATCGGTCGAAGCTGTGAAAGTGTTTGTGGCTGAGCATGTGGTCACTAAATATATTGCAGAGGCTTGTTCTGTGATTCTTTTCTTGATTGCTACGAATACCATTCTGGAGGTGCTCCATAACAATGGTGTGTTTGATTCCCTGATTGATTGGTTACGTATGCGCAGCAGTCGTAAGTTCTTGTGGGTCATCTCATTGCTTACCTTCACGATTTCTGCAAACGTGGATAATCTAACAACCGTGGTGCTGATGATGAGTTTGATTACGCAGATTGTCAGCAGTCACTATCAAAGGGTCATTTATGCTTGTGCCATCATGATTGCAACCAGCATGGGTGGTTGTTTTACGGCTATAGGTGACATGACATCAGTGATGCTGTGGGTGCACGATGTCATTACTCCATCGGCATACGCTGCAGGGCTTTTTCTGCCAGCTTTTGCCACCATGTGTGTGTTCAATATACTGATCGGTTCAAAGCTGCATGGACGGGTGGAGCTTTATTCAGCCCTTTCACGTTTCAACGGTGACGATTCGTCACTGGCTGCTTGGCAGAAAGTAATGTTGCTCGTGTTGGGCATTGCAGGCCTTTGGTTCATCCCATCGTTTCATGCCATTACGCAATTGCCTCCATTCTTGGGGGCCTTGTCGGTGCTGGCATTAGTTTGGGCAGTGGAAGGTTTGTGCAATTTGGAACGTAACGGTAATGTGTTGATGGTACAGCGTCATTATTTCCGCACAACCGAGTTCATTGGCATGCGTCTCATTCTTTACTTTTTGGGCATTACTCTCTGCATCGGAGCATTGGTGGAGTGTGGCGCACTTAATTTTGTGGGAAATTGGCTGGAACATAATATAAATAATGTGTACATTTATGGTGTGACAGTGGGATTTCTCTCATCGGTACTCGATAATGTGCCTTTGATGATGACGGGCATGAACCTTTTCCCAATGGATATGATGAAAGGATCTACGTCTGAATTTGCGCAGAATGGCATCTACTGGCAGCTACTTTCTTTTTGCTGCGCATGTGGTGGATGTTTACTCTTCATTGGTACCATGGCGGGACAGGCCACCTTAGAAGTAGAACATATCCGCTTCAAGTGGTACATTCGTCATTACCTTTGGCGAGCACTGGTGGCTTGGTTGGCAGGCATGTTGGTATTCTGGCTGACACATTGAGAGATTGTGGGTTGAAGTAAAGCTTGAGTTAACGTAAACGTTTTAAAATACAACGGAATGGGAAAGATAAATTGTATAGGCATCCTTACGTCTGGAGGTGATTCTCCAGGCATGAATGCAGCGATTCGTGCCGTGACAAGATCGGCTATTTGCAAGGGCTTTTCTGTGAAAGGAATCTATCGTGGTTATGAAGGGTTGATGACAGATGAGATTCTGGAACTCACAACGGAGAGTGTCAGCAACATCATTGCTCGCGGAGGCACCATCTTGAAGAGTGCGCGAAGCAAAGATTTCATGACAGCCGAAGGGCGCAAGAAAGCTTACGAAACCATGCAGAAAGAAGGCATTGATGCTTTGGTGGTGATTGGTGGTAATGGATCTCTGACGGGTGCCCGCATCTTTGCCCAAGAATATGATGTGCCTTGCATAGGTTTACCTGGCACGATTGACAATGATCTTTACGGCACAGACTTGACCATCGGTTATGATACCACGTTGAATACGATTGTTGAGTGTGTGGATAAGATTCGTGACACAGCTACTTCGCATGAGCGTATTTTCTTTGTGGAAGTGATGGGACGCGATGCAGGTTTTTTGGCTCAGAACAGTGCGATTGCCAGTGGCGCAGAGGCGGCTATTATCCCTGAAGATAGTACAGATGCCGACCAGTTGGAGCACTTTATTGGTCGAGGCATTCGCAAAAGTAAAAACTCCAGCATTGTCATTGTAAGCGAGAGTCCTAAGTGTGGAGCCATGTTTTATGCCGACCGTGTGAAGAAGGAATATCCTCAGTATGATGTGCGTGTGTCCATTTTGGGACATTTGCAGAGGGGAGGTTCACCTTCAGCGCGCGACCGCATCTTAGCCAGCCGCTTGGGAGCAGGGGTGATTGATGCCATTATGGACGGTCAGCGCAACGTGATGATAGGCATTCGCAATGGCCAGGTGGTCTATGTGCCGTTTACAGATGCCATCCGCTCAGACAAAGCAATGAATAAGAGTCTGATTAAGGTGCTTGACGAACTTTCCATTTAATATCAGAGCGTTTTGAATCATCTGCTGACCATATTGGGTCCAACGGCCTGTGGCAAAACAACTTTTGCAGCGCAGTTGGCATACGACATTGACGGGGAGATTGTCAGTGCCGATAGCCGGCAAGTATATAGAGGAATGGATATAGGCACAGGGAAGGACTTGGCTGATTACCATGTGAAGGGGAAAGACATTCCTTATCACCTTATCGACATCGCAGAGGCTGGCACACGTTACAATGTATATGAGTGGCAGCAAGGCTTTTTGAGTGCCTACCAAAGCATCGTGGAAAGAGGAAAAACTCCCATTTTATGTGGAGGAACAGGCATGTACATAGAAAGTGTGGTGAAAGGATATGAATTTGATGGACGCTCTTTTCCTGCTTTCGATGCCTTGATTGTCGGTTTAGAAATCAGCCGTGACCTCAGACGTGAAAAAATCAGCAAACGGCTGCGTGCCCGTCTGGAAGAAGGAATGGTGGATGAGGTGCGCGGATTGTTGGATAGGGGAGTGTCTTCCGAACGTCTTATCCGCTATGGACTGGAATACAAGTATGTGACGCTCTACTTGCTGGGACAGTTGCAGTACGAAGAGATGGTCTCACTTCTTGAGATTGCCATCCACCAGTTTGCCAAGCGACAAATGACATGGTTCCGCGGTATGGAAGAGCGTCGCGGCATCAAGATTCATTGGCTCAGCACAGACTTGTCAGTGGAGGAACGTATAGAAAAAGTGAAAGAATTATGGCAGAAACTAATCGCATAGGTGTCATTTATAATCCACATTCAGGTTTTGACCGTTCACGCAAGCGGTGGGAACTCATTCGGAAATATTTGGAGCTGAAAGGGGTGCAGTATGACTTCTTGCAGTCTGAAACGCCTGAATCTGTGGAACGATTGGCTAAGATGATGTGTGAGAATGGTTATCACACAATGGTCGTGGTGGGTGGAGACGGATCGCTCAATCGAATGGTCAATGCCATTATGGAAAACCGTGACAAACTGCCTGATGATTTTGCTTTCTCTGTCATTCCCAACGGGTCGGGAAATGATTTTTCACGCTTCTGGGGTGTGTCTGTAGATGACTATAAACAAGTGATTGACGGCATCATAGCTCGCAAAACTCGACGAATTGATGTAGGCACGTGCACCTATATGGATGATGGCATTCCTCAGCGTCGTTATTTCTTGAACTGCATCAACATAGGTCTTGGAGCACGGTTAATCAAGACGATGATTGATGCCACACATATTATAGGCTCCAACAAGCTGTCATTTGCTTCGGCGTTCATCAACCGAATTTTTGAACGGAAGCAATTTAATATGGTGCTGAAAATTGAAACGGAAACCATCACGGGCAATTACATGTCAATCTGTATCGGTAACTGTCACGGGTATGGACAAACACCCAACTCAGTCCCCTATAATGGTCTGTTGGATGTTTCGCTCATCACTCGGCCTGAGTGGTGGCAATTGTTCGAGGGGTTCTGGCTGTTAGGCAAAGGGCGCTTTCTCAATTATAAGAATGTGCATCCGTCACGTGCTCGTCAAATTAGGGTTGAAGACATTGACAAGGCTTTGGTTTCTTTAGATGGAGTAGTGCTACAGTCAAAAATGCCTACCCCCATGAGGATAGGCATTCAGCAAGATGCACTCAATTTTATTATTCCGGCAGTACCTAAGGACTAAAACTCATCCAATTTTGCTGATTTTCTCCAAACTCTCGCCATCGATGATCTTGATTTTTTTTCCGTCGATGGCGATGATTTTTTCTTGGGCAAAAGCCGAAAGGGTACGTATGGCATTCGACGTGGTCATATTGGACATGTTGGCTAAGTCCTCCCGCGAAAGGTAGATGGACAAAGTGGCACCATCCTCTTCCAGCCCATAGTTGTTGCGTAGAAAGATGAGCGATTCGGCCAAACGGCCACGAATGTGCTTTTGGGTGAGATTGACTGTCCGCTGGTCTGAGTTGCCAACTTCCACTGCTAACAGTTTAATAAAATACATGGCAAGCAGGTTGTTTTCCATCATCCATTTTTCAATCAGGTCGATGGGAATAAGACACACGGTGCTGGCTTCGAATGCTTGGGCAGAAGTGACATAGTTCTGATTGGCAAAATAAGCACGGTAGCCAAAATACTCCACTGGTTTGATGACGCGGATGATTTGCGTTCTTCTTCCTATTCCGTCCTTGTAAATTTTCACCTTTCCGCTCACCAAGCAATGCAGCATCTGTGGCACCTCTCCTTCCTTGTAGAGCACCTCATTTTTTTTGAAATGTTGTATTGACAAGTTCTCTTTCAATTCTTCCTGCTGAGGGTCTGAAAGTAGTTGTATGATATCCTGAAGACTTTCAACCGTGGCGGCTAAGATGGTAGAATCTTTCTTTCTCATTGCCTGTTCAGTTTTGTAATGCAAAGTTACACACATCTTTCAAATAAAACAAAAGTTTTCTCGGATTTTCTGCTTTTTAGCATGTTTTTGGTGCTTTTTGTCTTTGAAGTTAAATTTTTTTTGAAAAAAAATGAAGAAAGGTTGTACACAAAAAAAATAATCCCTAAATTTGAAAACCAAAACTAACAACTAACTGAGGAAACTAACAATACCTTAAAATACAACTATGAGTTATTTACGTTTTGATAAAGCTCAAATGACCAATCTGCAAGAGTCTCTTCCGAAAGAGATTTTGCGGACTAACAGGTCTGGTGCGTATTCATGCTCGTCAATCGTTGACTGCAATACGCGTAAATATCACGGTTTGTTGGTTGTTCCAGTTCCAGAATTGGATGATGAGAATCATGTCTTGCTCTCTTCGCTCGACGAGACGGTCATTCAGCATGGTGCTCAGTTCAATCTTGGACTCCACAAGTATTCGGGCAATGTCTATAGCCCTAACGGGCACAAGTACATTCGCTCTTGTGAATGGGACAAGTTACCAACTACAATTTACCGTGTCGGTGGTGTCATCCTGAAAAAGGAGAAGGTTTTTCAGCATTTTGAAAACCGAATCTTAATTCGCTACACGCTTGTGGATGCACATTCAGTTACAACCCTTCGCCTGCGCCCCTTCTTGGCTTTCCGCAGTGTTGAAGATTGCACCCATGAAAATGGACGTGCCAGCAGGGAGTACCAGCTGATAGACAATGGTATAAAGACCTGCCTCTATCCAGGCTATCCTGAACTGATGATGCAGCTCAACAAGGCGAACGAATTTGTGTTTGAACCCAATTGGTATCGAGGTATTGAGTACCAAAAGGAGCAGGAACTTGGTTATGATTACAAGGAAGACCTCTATGTGCCTGGCTACTTTGAGTTCAACATCAAGAAAGGTGAGAGTGTGGTCTTCTCTGCAGGTCTGAGCGAACTGAAAACCAATCAGCTGAAGAAAATTTTCGACCATGAGTACGATGTGCATGTACCTCGCACTAATTTCCAGTCGTGCTTGGTGAATGCTGCTCACCAGTTCCACTACGAACGAAATGGCGAAACTTACATTATTGCAGGTTATCCTTGGTTCAAATGCCGTGCCCGAGACATGTTCGTCTCTTTGCCTGGACTTACACTTGCCATTGACGAGGTGGAATACTTTGAAAAGGCGATGCTGACGGCTGAAAAGGCATTGAAAGATTTCATGGCTGGAAAAGAATCGCAAATTATGATGTACGAGATGGACAAACCCGATGTGCTCCTGTGGGCGGTGTGGTGCATCCAGCAATATGCTCGTTTGGTGAGCACTGAAGCAGCCATCGAAAAATACGGTAAACTGGTTGACAACATCATTCATTTTGTTTCAAGTGGCAAGCACCCCAACCTGCAACTTCATGAGAATGGACTCCTTTATACGAATGGTCGTGACCATGCCGTGACCTGGATGAACTCAGAAGTGAACGGCTATCCCGTAGTTCCACGTTCGGGTTATGTGGTTGAAATCAATGCACTTTGGTACAATGCTCTGCTCTTTAACGCCGAGATGCTGACATCATCAAACCGTACAAATGAGGCAGAAGAAAATACCCGACAAGCAGAACTGACTGGCAAGTCCTTCAAAAATGTTTTCTTGAACCAGCATGGGTATCTACTGGACTATGTGGATGAAGGCTACATTTCTTGGTCTGTTCGTCCAAATATGCTCATTGCCACCTCACTTGAGTATAGTCCGTTGACCACCCCTGAGCGCAAGAAAATCTTCGACATCTGTACCAAGGAATTGCTAACCCCCAAGGGCATGCGTTCCCTTTCTCCCAAGTCAGGCGGTTACAATCCAATTTATGCTGGTGGACAGGCACAACGCGATGCGGCCTACCATCAGGGCACCGTTTGGCCTTGGCTTTCTGGCTTCTATCTGGAAACCTGCCTGAAAATTTACAAGCGAAGCGGACTTTCGTGGGTGGACCGTTGCTTCATCGGTCTGGAAGAGGAAATGTTCTATCACTGTATTGGTACTTTGCCCGAACTGTTCGATGGCAACCCGCCATTCAGCGGTCGTGGAGCCATCTCGTTTGCCATGAATGTGGCGGCTGTACTGCGTGTGAATAAGGTGCTTTCTAAATTCTATAATTATTAAAAGACGGAGGACAAAGGATATGAAAGTTTTAATGTTCGGTTGGGAGTTTCCTCCTAAAATTTATGGTGGACTTGCTGTTGCTTCTTATGGCATTACAAAAGGAATGATTGAAGGCCAACCCGATGCAGAGATTACCTTTTGCCTTCCCAAACCCTGCGGCGAAGAAGAGAAGTTCCTGCGCATCATTGGCATGAACCAGGTGCCCATCGTGTATCGCGACCATGACTACGACTATGTGAAAAGTCGTATTCCCGACTACATGACCCCAGAAGACTACTACAACTTCCGCAACCACATCTATGCCGACTTTTCTTATATGAATGTCAACGACATGGGCTGCATGGAGTTTGCAGGTGGATATCCGGGCAATCTGCACGACGAAATTAACAACTTCTCCATCATTGCAGGTGTGGTGGCTCGTTCAGAGCAATTCGACATCATTCATGCCCACGACTGGCTCACCTATCCTGCTGGTGTGCATGCCAAGCTGGTTAGTGGCAAACCACTCTGCATCCATGTGCATGCTACCGACTTCGACCGCTCTCGTGGTAAGGTGAACCCCACGGTCTATTCGATTGAAAAGAACGGCATGGATCATGCCGACTGCATCATGTGCGTTTCAGAGCTGACACGCCAGACTGTCATTCGGGAGTATCATCAAGATCCGCGCAAGTGTTTTGCCATTCACAATGCCGTTTATCCTCTCCCGCAGGAGTATCTCGACATTCCGCGTGTGGATCATGGCAAGGAAAAAGTGGTCACCTTCCTTGGGCGTATTACGATGCAAAAGGGTCCGGAGTATTTTATTGAAGCTGCCGATTTAGTTTGCAAACGTTCCAAAAACATTCGTTTCTGCTTTGCAGGCTCAGGCGACAAGTATTGGGAAATGGTGGATTTGGCTGCAGCCAAAGGCATTGCTGACCGTGTCCACTTCCCCGGTTTCCAGCGAGGAAAGCAAGTGTACGAGTGCTACAAAGCGAGCGATGTGTTTGTTATGCCGTCGGTTTCCGAACCTTTTGGCATAGCCCCGCTTGAGGCCATGCAGTGTGGCACCCCCTCCATCATCTCTAAGCAGTCGGGATGTGGGGAGATTCTTGACAAAGTCATCAAAGTAGATTATTGGGACATCAACGCAATGGCTGATGCCATCTATTCCCTCTGCACCAATGAGGGATTGCACACTTATTTGCGCGACGAAGGTCTCAAAGAGGTGGCCGAAATCACTTGGGTGAAAGTGGGTCACCGCATTCGCAAGCTTTATGACGAGTGCATCTACAACGGAGGTTTCATTCATTAAAAATCCATAGCAACATGAAAAAGATTTGTCTTTATTTTGAGATTCACCAGATAATACATCTCAAGCGGTATCGTTTCTTCGATATCGGTCGCGATCATTATTACTATGATGATTACGAAAACGAACGTTCTATCAATGATATAGCAGAACGAAGCTATGTTCCCTCTCTTCAAACACTTATACAGATGTGTAAGGATAATCCTGAGTTTAAAGTGGCATTCTCCCTCTCAGGCGTAGGATTGGAGCAACTGGAGCTCCATGCACCTCAGGTGATAGACCTTTTGAAGGAAATCAATGCTACGGGACAGGTGGAGTTCCTTTGCGAACCTTACAGTCACGGCTTGGCATCCCTTGCCAACGAAGAGAGTTTTTCTGCAGAGGTGAAACGCATGAGCGATCGTATCAAGGAATTGTTCGGCAAGCGTCCCAAAGTGTTCCGTAACTCTTCGCTTATCTATAACGACGACATCGGTGCGCAAGTGGCAGCAATGGGTTTCAAAGGCATCCTCACGGAGGGAGCCAAGCAGGTGCTCGGATGGAAATCGCCCCATTATATTTATCATTGCGCTTCCGACCCACGTCTGAAACTGCTCCTTCGTGACATTAAACTCTCTGAGGACATTACGGAGCGCTTCTCGCGCCAGGACTGGTCTGAATATCCGTTGTTTGCCGATAAGTGGCTCGATTGGATTGCAGCTACACCTGAAGGTGAAGATGTCATCAACATCTTTGGTGAACTTGTCACCTTCGGCATCTTCCACCCGCTCTCCAGCAACATTCTTGAGTTTCTCAAAGCCATTCCCTTCTTGGCTAAGGAACGCGGCATAGGCTTTGCTCTGCCATCAGAACTGTGTGAAGAGAAAAGTGTGGGTGCTATTGAAGTTCCTTACAACATCTCATGGGTTGACGAGGAACGCGACACTTCTTGCTGGCTCGGCAACGTGATGCAGCGCGAAGCTTTCAACAAACTCTACAGCGTGGCTGATCGAGTGCGTGTTTGTGGTGACCGCCGCATCCAGATGGACTGGGATTCCCTTCAGGCATCCAACAACTTCCGTTTCATGACCACCAAGCCTGGCTATCAGTACCGTGGCATCTACGACAGTCCCTACGATGCCTTCACTAATTACATGAACATTCTTGGCGACTTTATCTCCCGTGTCAACAACCTTTATGGCGGTGCCGATAATGAAGAGATTGACGGACTCATCACCATGATTAAAAATCAGCAAGACGAAATCACGGCCAAAGACAAGGAGATTGAGCGTCTGCGCAAGAAGTTGGAGAAGTACAATCCCACTGAGCTGGAGGAGAAGCCTGTCAAGAAAGCCGCTGCTAAGAAGTCTGCCAAGAAAGTAGCAGATGTAAAATTGGAAGAAACTCCAAAGCCTAAGAAAACGCGAGCTAAGAAAGCAGTGCCTAAAGCAGAGTGAATTCATTTCTCAATGATAATCGCATAGGCTTCATCATTCCCTATAGGAAAATAAATCCATGAAGTTAACCCCGAAAGTTTTATTATACTTTCGGGGTTAACAGGATGATAACTCTTATTTATATGAGGATTGAGAGCACTGTGACATCTTTATCTAATAAATATCGTTGTAATTACACAAATGACGAAACGGACAATTATTTTAGGTTTGATTGCGCTGCAAAGTATGATGATGAAGGCGCAGTTAAGTGACCCGCGCGAGAAACTTAGTATTACGGCAGCCGTAGATGGTGCAACCAATACCGATTATCGTTGGAAAACAAATGAAGGACAGCTGTTAGAGGAAGGACGTCTGCAGCAAGGAGTCAACGCTCGCCTGAGGGTCAATTTGAAACTCATGGGCAGTAGGCAATTTTCTCTCTCTTTCAGCCCCTTCTACAATTTCAGCACACGCAATCTGAAAAGCGATGTTGCAGGCCCACAGTTAATTTTACCTGTTCCCGATGCCCATCACCATTATGGTGGAGGGTTCACTGCCACCTACAACACTTTATGGCTACGAAAACCTTTCACGTTGATGGGAATGGTGACGGGCAATTTTTCGCAATACGGTTACGAAAACTTCTCGGCAATGGCAGGAGCCGTGTTTACTGTCACCCGCAACGCCAGCACCAATCTCTCCCTCGGTGCCATCTGTTTGTTAGGCACGTCGGTCAGATGGCCGCTCTATCCGTTCATTATCTATACTCATCGTTTTGATGAACACTGGAGCATCAGCTGTATGGAAACCAACAACTACCTCTACTATCAATCTACACCCAAACTGCGCTATGCTATAGGCATGGAGATTGTCACCGACAAGATTTTCTTGCGCCCCAAGACGCCCACTTTGCCCAAGAAAGCGGAAATCAGTGAACTCTCTGAGCGTTTCGGCCTGTTTGCCGACCTTCGTGCCACTCAAGAATTGTCGTTCAATTTGGGTCTTGGCATCACTGTACCTTTCTACAACCGTCTGCGTGAGAGTGGACACAACAAGACTTATATGCGCATGTACGACCATGCGAAGCCTTTCGTAAAACTGCAACTGAAATACAGCTTAAAGAAATCGGGGCTTTGAAATGTGTGGGGACAAGGCAGTGATGTTTTAGGCACAATTGTCCAACTCAATAGGCCATCCAATACTTCCTTTCTTCATCACCCATCTTTTCAATAGCGTAACGGAGGGTGGTTCGGGACATCTCGCCAGCGTGCTGGTGGAGGAAATCACGTAAAAGTTCCATGTCAATTCTCTTTCCCATTTCCCGAAGCATCCACCCCACAGCTTTGTGCATCAAATCGTGCGGATGGCGCAAATGTGTTTCAGCATAGCGTAAACACCAGGAAGGGTCACCTTTTTTCGTTGTCATCCAGGTGCACACCATGCTCATGCGTTGCCGCCAAAGATTGTTGCTCTGTGCCAGTTCGTCAAGCATCTGTTGCTTGTCTGTTTTTATAGAAGTGGGCAGCAATAGCCAACTACCAAGGATGTAAGGTGCCGATAAGTCCACCAAATCCCAGTTGTTGGCTTTTTCTGCATATTGCAGATACATCATCACAATTTCGTCGCGCTTCTTGATGCTATCTTCATCATTCATCAACTTCCTCGTGCTCAATTTTTTGAATTTCTCTGCCATCATGAGCAGTCCACACAGTCGCACTTCGTGCCAGCGGCACATCAGTAACTGGGGTATTTCACAGAGTGGTGTGTCTGGAGCAGAAACCTTCACAATCTCTCGTGTCTGGGGAACTTTCAATCCTAAAAACTCGTCGCCCGAACCATATTCTCCCTCAGCGGTTTTGAAAAATCGCATCAGCACCTGCCGTTGCTCCTCATTTTGCTGCGATTCCATCCATTCGATAATATCCTTTGCTTTCATCATTTGTGGAGTACTGATTATGTATTTGCAACTACATCGGTTAACTTAATCATTACTTTGTAGTTTGGCTATGGCGAGCATAAAACTCATCGAAAGTGATAAACTCTTTTTGATGGTTTTTCAGCATTTTTATCAATCTGTCCAAGCGCTGCATCATCTGGCGGCCACTGTGATTTTTGATGATGAACGGCATTTTGAACTCAGGATGTTCTTTCAGGTCGTAAAACTCCCATGGATGGAAGTAGGTCACGAAATATCCATCTTGCTGCAGCGTGCGGAGCACTAACCTGTGATAAAGGCTTTCCGGTAAATTGTGCAGCGCAAGCCAAAACAGAGGAAAGCGCAGCCAAGGAGTGACTGATGCGGGTATCTGCATCACTTTACCCTTCATGAACCATGTGCGCGGTTCCGTCAGGTGCATATATCGGCCTGGAATGAAAGCAGGGTTGAGCGACGAGTTATAGTGGTATCCCGCTTTTTCAATCTCTTCATCGCTGACGGGAAACATGCGTGGCTGGCGATAACCATATACCTGACGACCCGTCACATGCTCCACAATTTGTTTCGATAGAGCAAAATCCGTCTCCTTCGGCTGCCAGTGATCCACTCCGTGACAAGCCACCTCATGTCCCTCTCTCATGATGCGCTGCATGACCTCAGGGGCATGTTCTGCAAAGTTTCCAGTGCAGAAAAACGTGGCTCTTACACCATTCTGTTTCAAAACATCCAAAATTCGGTTAGTGCCGATGGTGCTAACCTTCATGCCATCTTCTAAAGAGAAATTGACACCATGTTCGCGTGGTACATCAAACTCTTCTGTGTCAAAACTTAGTAAAATCATATATCATTTCCTTTTTTGTCATTTTTGCAAATGTACATAAAATATCCGAGATTATAAGCAAGTTGTTCACAGATTCCAATTCATAGTATTCACGCTTATCGGGATCTGTTATCTGAATTAGCAACCGATATTGACTCCAGTTCAATTATGTACGCAGTGTGTTCCCAATGGGGTAAGTTCTATAAAACTGGCGAAAGAATTTCAATTGTCGCTCACCAAATCCGCTGCCATATTCAGGTTCCAATTTTTTGGCAAGGTTTTTAATGAAGTACGCACCATAGTCAGCCCGCTCCTTGCCCCGTTGCTCCTCTTCAAAGATTCGCTTGCCGATATTCCAATACATCTGTACACGGCAGAAGTCCACACTTCGTACTGCTGTAGAACGAGCTTTGTCGATAATGGACCGAATCTCGCCGACAAAAATATCAGTGCTTCTGATTATCTTCTTTACTTCTTTCTTCATGTCGTTTGCAAAATTACACATTTTTATTATTATGAACTAATCATAGGCCAGTGCATGATTGTAAAGTCACGCAAGTCTTGCCTGACTTGCGACAAGTCATAGCACGTAGAACTTATAAATATGTTTACTCCTGCCATTATTCTTGTTTGTAATAAACGTCTCTTTTTTAGTTACCCATTTAGGCGATTCTTTAATTGCTCTACAGCTTTTCGAGCCAAAGCAAATAACTCTGCTACCGAGTAATCTTCTGCTGAGACAGAATCTATTGTTGCAGTATCTTTATATCTCTGGGCAAATGCTGATTCAAAATCTGCCTTTTCAAATGATTCTATTGTATTTAAAATACTTTGTCTCTGAGATAAATTCATTTTTAATTTCCTTTCTATAAAAATTATATTTAATATTTTATGATCTTCGCTGCTATAGTCTAATCACTATATTATAATTAGACATTGTAGTTTTCTTTTAAATAGTTTAAAGCTTTCTCTTCACCCTCACTAATTGCAATCTCTACAGCTTCTTTAGCAACAATCAATAGTCGTTTGCTCTCCATCTTCAAGGCAAAACAATCTTGAACTTTTGCTGCTATAGTCTCTTGCTTAGTTTCATCAAGTATGGGAACAATGAATTTTTCAATATCATTGGGGTAAATCTCCGCTTGCGCACTTCCTGTACAAAACTTCTCTGTCTGCATGCGGCCAATAGGGGAATTCAGCACAAGGGCAAGATATATGGGATTCACGCCCTTAACACGTAAAATGTTAACATGATTACTCGCTAATGCTTGATTGTTCATCAGATATGCTTGTGACCGCCCAATATTGGCACCTGTTGTATAAATCAGTATATCACCATATCCTATTTGTGCACGCTGGTGTGATGACAAAAAAGCTTTTGTTGTTCGTTCGAAATTATCGTAATCCAGTCCATCTTCAAGAATATGTTTGCTGTTAACAACAGATACACTTCCTTCTTCAACATAATCGGGCTGTACACCACGGGCATTGAATTGTTGTATCTCTGCTATTGTTTTATATGGTACCGTTTTTATTCTTTCTTCCAGTTCGTCATATTTCATTTGATAGTACTCGGCGTCCAAACGACCACTTAATAAGAAAGATTCTTTTAGACTCTTGACATTCATTAAATTATTACTTGGTTGCCAATTGTTCAGACCGAGCTCGCCCATTATCAGATTCTGTAATTCCGAATATAGCGAATTTGACTTTAACAGGTCAGAATGTGAATATAAAACAACCCTCTCAACCTGCTTTTGAAAAGGAATTGATGGAATAGGAATATCAAAATTCTCCATTTGTGAAAGAAAAACATGCTGCTGTACACTTCCACGTGCTTCTCTTTTTAAATAGTTTTGTCCATATCTCGATAACAAGAATACATAGACATAATAAGTATTAATATTGTCATTTATTCTGATTTTGGCTATGTCTTGATTGGAATTCATAGGATAGGAATAATCTGGCATGGCAATTGCCACATCTCCTATTGTTCCTGACATTGACAATAGAATTGTTTGGGGGAACACCTCTGATTTCCAAAGCAATTTATGAGCCTCTTTATCAATGAAAATAACATCATTAAAATCCAAAATACCATTCTTGAGATTAACTCCACGGATAAAAGGAATTCCACAATTCTTGTATTCCACAAAGTTATTCAAAGAGTAGGCTCCAAAACTTAATATTGAAGATGACAAATCTCTTAACCTCTTTCTTTTTACATTATCAATCTGATATTCATCATATAGGAATTCCTTAGAATAATAGAAACTATCCAATCGAAAGACTTCACATGATTGCTTAACATACGAAAACTTTACCTCACTTATTTCCAGCCCTTCCAACAATTCTTTATAACGTTGTTCGTTGAAAGGGCTATTCAAAAAAAACTTAGCCCTTCTTTCCTGGCAAATTCTGCAAAGGCTTCTGCAATGCCATCTTTGCAGTATCTACCTTTAGGTTCAAGCTCCGGATCGTGGTTAAAAAGATCATGCTTTACGAATATATGTCCATGTGTATCTTTTACACGTTCTATGTAATCATTGACACTAACTTTAGGTAAATAATATTTTTTTTCCTCACTTTCTAAAGAATTGTATTCTTCAAAATCTATAGTCTCGTTAGTATTAATGCCTAATAACTGCTCAACTTTATATTTAGCCCTGCTCTCCACTTGAAGATTGAAATACTCTTTAACTGAAATTTCTTTTTTGAGTAAAGAATCCTGGGCTTCTCCCTTTTTAGCAGGCTTCATTACAAACTTAACCTTCTTCAACACCCATTTCTTCTGTGAATTTGCATCAGTAACGCCATACTTATCTTTATATTCGTCTTCACGGTATGTTTTGCTGTCTGTACTGATGATCGTTTCTATTTTTGACTTGCAACTCTTCTTTTGAGTTCTCTCCTTTATTAGCTTGTCATATTCTTCTTTTGAAACTTCTTGATTTTCAAAATAAAATTTCTGAATGGTCTGATATGTGTAATTAGTAACTTCAAAATAGTGCTCCGAAACATATATCTTATCGCCTGTATTTTCTTTACTTGGTTCACGCATAGTAGCAAAGAATATGTTGTAATCGTCTTTCTTCGGACAAATTCCATTTTCATCAGTCCATTTCTGAACAAATAACACGCTTGTTTTGGTAGATGTATGTTTTTTAAAGGTGTTACCATGCAAGCCTACCACAGCAAGAATTCTACATTGGTCAGCTATAAAGTCACGTATGTATTTATCGCTGGCATTATTAAAACGTCCCTGAGGTAGAACGATGGACATTCTTCCGCCAGGCCTTAAGAAATTTAGGTTACGCTCTATAAACAAAATGTCACGTCCAACCTTGTTTTGCAATTTGCCGTCCTTGTTTCTTGAAAGTTGATATTTGCTCAAAATTTTCACATCGTCTAAGTCTCCAGCAAAAGGTGGATTCGCCATTACTATGTCAAAATTGAATTTTTCGTATGAGTCATTACTAGCTCTTAGCCCTTCCAAACGGGTAAAACCTTTATTATATTTTGCCCACCAGTCTGGATTCATCTTAAATTGTTTCTCCCATCGGTCATAGTCAAGTGTGTTTAGATACAACACATTAGAATGACCGTCACCAGTAATGATGTTAAGTATTTTTCCCACACGTACGGCTTTCTCACTAAAGTCAATAGCAAAAACCTTATTACGCACATAATCTTTTTCCCATTGTTCACGTTTGGCAGTTGTAAGATTATCTTTTTTATCCCATACGTGAAGAATAGTGTGCATGGGGAAACCACAACTACCTGAAGCGGTATCAATCATCGTTTCCTCTCTCTTCGGGTTCAACATCTTCACACACATATCTATTACATAGCGTGGGGTAAAAAACTGGCCCATTTCTTCTTTTTGATTCTTGTTCACAAGATATTCAAAAGCCTCGTCAACAATTTCCAAATTAGAATTGAATAGCTTTACATTCTGAAATTCCAGCACACAGCTCTTAACTGTTGAAGGTTGCATATCGAGTTTCGTATTAGGAGCAAAGGCACCTTTCCAATTATTTTGAGCATCGTTGAAAAGTTTTTCTATACGTTTAAATACGTCGTTCTCGTCTTCGTGGTATTTCGCTCGGAATTCCAAAAGTGCGAAGTCATCATCATCCACATTATCAAGAGCTTTGTAATAATCAAGATTGGCATTTTTTTTCTGCTGCCTTTTTATGTCACGGGATATATAATCTGCGTCGTCGTTATGGTTGAATTCGTCATAAAGTTTGCAGTAAACAAGTTTCAATATTTCATCAAAACTCTTGTCGCTAGAATCGTTTGCAGAAAACCTCTGTTCAAGGTCTGTTATAACGGTTTTAAGCGTATCTCTTCTGAGCCGATCGTGTTTAATCAAATATTTTAATGTCTTGCGTTCTCCATCAAGAACGTCTGACAGGTCTTCGCCATATTTGGGTAAGACAGAAATCTCCTGCAAATGACGTGTTTTAGATTTCTTATCCACATTATTCACATAATATTTCTCTATGTCATCGCCATTGATTAATGCTCCTAGACTTGCGCCTTCAACTCGGCAATAACTTTCAAGTTGATCCTTCTGTTTTTTTTCGTCTATTTCATTAGGCCTCTTTATTTCGAAAATAATGTAAGCCTGACTTCTTGTAGAATCAGTAAAGACCACAATATCCGCAAAATCTGTTTCTTCTTTGAAACGACCTACAGACTTGACAGGATGCTCAAATACTATATTTTCTTTTGGATAGCCATAATTATTCATCAGTTTTTCAGTAAAAAGCTGTCGAATAATTTCTTCGGGCTTCATCAATATTTCTTTATTGCGGATGATACACAGAGCATAAGGTTTTACGCCTTCACCCAAATCCTTTTCTTGAATACGATCTTCTAATGCTTCAATTGCTTCCGTTGAAAATTGCTTTAGAGACAATTCGTTATTCTCTAATATTTTTGACAATTTGACTGACATATTGCTATTTCTTTTGCGGTTTTACGAAACTGAATATAAAGTATTTGTTGTTTATTCTTTTACTGAGGTTATCAAACTACGTACATCTATATCCAAAACACTTGCAATCTCATTCAGTTGCTGTATAGACGGCTGCACCTTATTGGCACACCACCTGGAAACGGTATTCTCTGACTTGCCCAGTTGTTCTGATAGCCAGCGGTTGGTCTTA
>ODAI012006245.1_pt1 | contig 24832 bp, 29 predicted proteins | sample 1539321 | NCBI WGS metagenome assembly ODAI01 (sample SAMN02144231, study PRJEB22623) | gut metagenome | biome: sheep rumen | host: Ovis aries | place: New Zealand
CCTTTATTTCATGCAGTAGCAGAATTTATAAAACCAATGCTTATGCAAATTATTGAAAAAGAAAACAAAAAAGCTGAACGCATTTATGCGGAAAGAAGAATGGCAATTTAAGGATTAAAACATGGAAAACATTGCATCGAAAGTTATTGCAGACACTGCAAATAGTGAAAGAATATTTTGTAAATTTCTTTCTGCAAACGACACAGGCGAAACTGGCGGTCACCAAAGCGGAATTTATATTCCTAAAAATTCCGTTCCGCTTATATTTGATACTCCAGGAATAAAAGGACAAAACAAAGAGGAATTCAACAAAATAAAATGGCAGGACGATTTTGAAACAGATGCCCATTTTAAATACTATGGACAAGGAACACGAAATGAGTATCGAATTACAGGATTTGGTAGAAATTTTCCATTTTTAAAACCCGAATATACAGGTTCCTTGGTTGTAATTCTAAAGCAAAAAGACTTATCATATAAAGGCTATGTTCTTGAAACAGAAGAAGATATTGAAGATTTTCTGGATTATTTTGGAATTACGCCAACTGAAACAAACAGCTTGCTCAATACAGATTTAACGTCACTCGATGAAAAAGAGAATCTTGCAATTCAAGAATTCATAAAAACTCTAACAACAGATTTTCCTTCATCAGAACAAATGTCGCTAGCCGCACAAAGAATTCAAAATTTAGTTTTTGATCATGAAGAAAACATTCAATTACGACCTGATGATAAATTGCTTGATTGGACTGAAGTAGAATATCGTCTTTTCAGAGCTATAGAACATGAAAGATACGGAGTTCTTATAAAAAATGGATTTTCAGATGTAGAGAAATTTATAGAACTTGCAAATCAAGTCTTAAACAGAAGAAAAAGCCGCGCAGGAAAAAGTTTGGAACATCATTTAAGTTCATTGTTTACTGGTAATTCTATAACTTTTACACCTCAAGCTGTAACAGAGGGAAATAAAAAGCCAGATTTCATTTTTCCGTCAGTCGAATCTTATCATGATGCTTCATTTCCTGTCGATAAACTCGCTTCGCTTGCCGCAAAAACAACTTGCAAAGATCGTTGGAGGCAGGTATTGAATGAAGCTGACAGATTACGCTCTAAAAATAAATTCTTGTGTACACTTCAACAAGGTATTTCTTCTGCACAATTGGAAGAAATGAAAAGTGAAAAAGTTGTCTTGGTTGTTCCAGAAAAATATATAAAGACATATCCCGAAAAATATCAGAATGATATTTGGACTGTAAAAAAGTTTATCGAGTATATAAAAGAAATTGAGAAATAAGGAATATTTTTTCATCGGTTCAAGCCCGATGAAAAAATGAAATTGAACTTTAGGGCAGGAACAAAGAAGCGGTTATAGAAAAAGAGGTTTATTTCAGAAAGCAAGTCAAGCTTGCTTTCTGAAATAAATGATTTAGCTTTAGGGCGAAGCAAGATAGTATTAGAACGCGGCTTTACGCCGCTTAAAACAATAATAGAAGCATACGCTTCAAATGGTCATACAGAATTTTCATATAAAAAAGGATTTTAGAAATCCAATTCTGTATAAGAAATAATTTCGTATAACAAGAAGTTCAAAGCCGAAAAACCAGTCAAGCCGGTTTGCGGTTTAACTCATTACTGAATCAAGTTCAGCATGACACAACTTCGTTTGGCATGACATTCCGCCGTCATTCCGGGCTCGACCCGGAATCTCTTTTGCACAAGAGATGCTGAATTCAGTTACATGCAACCACGTTCAGCATGAAATCGCTTAGTTCAGCATGACAATACTTATCAGTCATTTTCCCCCCCACGACACAACCACGTTCAGCCCCGACACAACTTTCATCAAGCTGATTTCCTAGAGCGTGTGGAAAGACTCATTGAACAAAAGGGTGGTTTTCATTTATACTGTGGAAATGGAAAGTCCTACGCTGAAAAAGGCCGTTTGTTTTTTTATTTATGCCGCAATTTTACCATTCATGTCCGCATCGGCATCCCCGAAAACCGAAGCCCGGACCGCAGAGACCCGCGCGATTGAAGAATATCTCGACTCTTTGCCGGAAAGTCAACGCATTGCACAGATTTTTCTCGTAAACATCCAGGGCAACTCTTCTTATTTCGCAGTGGAAAACACGGGGACAATACCTCATTCAAAAGAAGGCTCCTCTCATCCGCTGGTGCCCGGCGGGGCTTTGTTTTTCTCATACAATCTCGGGGATTCTGCGGAAAGCACAATGAAATTCACCGAGTCGATTGCCCGGTACTGCCGGGAAAACAAAATCCTGAGGCCGTATCTTGCAGTCGATCAGGAAGGCGGAGCCGTAAACAGACTCAGAGACATCACAAGCTATCTGAGCTCCAATGCAAAAGTCGCGGAAAAAGCCTCTCCCACCGAAGCATACGAACTTTACGCAGAACAGGCCAAACAAATGAGGGCACTTGGATTCGACATGAATCTGGCACCCGTTGCAGAATGTCTCACGGAGGAAAATGCACCGCTTCTGGGACTCAGGTCCTACGGCGGAAAACCGGAAACAATCGTCTACAGCATGGCGGCAGTCAAAGCGTATCAGGACAACGGGATTTCGGCTGTCCTAAAGCATTTTCCCGGAAACACCGACACGGATCCCCACACAGGCCTTCCTGAAATCAAGGCCGGAAAAGAACAAGCGGAAACCGACTTTCTGGAACCTTTCTTCTTTATAATGGCATCTTCCCCGGATGCGGTTCTGATGTCCCATGCGAGAATTCCTTCAATCCACTCCGAGCCTGCCTGTCTAAGCTCAGAATGGGTAAACGGAATACTCTGCGGCAGACTCGGTTTCAAGGGCATCGTCATAAGCGACGACATTTTCATGGGTGCTCTTGCAGAAAACGGTTACAATCCTGACAGGGCGGCTGTAATGGCAATCGAGGCAGGGGTCCACGTTATAATGCTGAGTGAAAAGACATTCGGCCCCGTTGCGGAAAAACTTCTTGAATATGCGGAAAAACACCCGGAATTCGCATTGAAATTACGGGCCGCAGAAAAAAAAGTGATTGAGCTGAAGATAAAATGCGGCATCCTCAAGTTCAGGGAAGAAAACGGAAAGACCGTGATTGTCGAAGAGGGCACGGACGAACAGATAGGCACACTGCAGGAACGAAAATCGGCTTTTGCAGAGGCGAAAAAGCGTGGAGACGAAATTTACAGGAGACTTTTCCGCTAGAGGTCAAAAATGAAGCAGTCACAGAAACAGCAGAAACTTAAAGGCAGTGAAGGATTCGACTCTTACTACGGAGACGTTTTCGGCAAACGGTGGCCGGCCTTGAAGGAGTCCCTTGAGAAAGAAGGAAATCACGCCGCATTTTCACACGAAGGATGCATTCCCTATTATCTGGACCCTGCAAGCATCTGCGCTCCACTCTGTCTTCCGCTTCCTGATGCCGGACACATTCTTGATTTATGCGCGGCCCCCGGAGGAAAAACCCTTGTCCTTGCGGCGGCAATGTCTGAAAAATCCACGCTCACGTCAAACGAACGCTCTCCCGACAGAACCCAGCGTCTTTCGAAAGTGGTTCAGGAATCGCTTCCCTCCGACATTCAGAAAAGACTAAACGTCACGAATTCCGACGGAGCCACACTCTGCAGAAGGGAAACCGAAGTCTACGACGCAATCCTCCTTGACGCACCCTGTTCAAGCGAAAGGCACGTGCTGAACGATGCAAAATATCTTTCGCAGTGGTCGCCCGCCCGCATAAAAAACATCGCGGTGGAACAATGGGCCCTCCTTTCTTCGGCATGGCGTCTTCTTGCCCCGGAAGGATTTTTAGTCTATGCAACCTGTGCACTTTCTCCCCGTGAAAACGACGGAATCATCGAGAGGCTCCTTAAAAAATTTCCCGATGCGCTCCTCCCCGGCGAGTCTTTTACAAGAGACACATTCGAAAAAAATCTTTCCTCGCTCAGAAAATCATTTTCCGTAAATCTTGAAGGCGCAGACACTTTGGAATCTGTTTTCGGCAAAGCGGAGCGGACTCAATTCGGGCATCACGTTCTTCCCGACACATCAGGAGGATACGGTCCTCTTTACTTTGCTCTTGCACAAAAATCCAGAGAAAAAATCTTTTGAAAGAGTCGGATTTTTTTCAATAAAACCTTGTAAATTCCATGAATTTACAATATAATCCATACAGCAATCAGAGTAAGTTAGGTATGTCTAAAAAAACGAACCACGAAAAAAAATTACAGCAGATGACTCAGATAGAGCTGCGGCTCAGCGAAATAAAGGACGTTGACATCCTTCTTGAAAACATCCTTACTTCGGCGTGTGAGATTGTAAACGCAGACGCGGGTTCCATTTATTCCTACGATGAAAATGAAAACTTACTGAAAATAAAATACAGTATAAACCACACTCAGCAGGCAAGACTTCAGCCTGGAGAAAAGCTTCCCTATCTTGCATTTTCATTTCCCGTCAATTCGAACACAATCTGCGGATACTGCGCGGTTTCAAAAAAGATTGTCAATATCCCCGATGTGTACACGATGAGCGAATGGGAAGACGAGGCGCACACTGTAAAAAGACCGTATAAATTCAGTTTTGCAACCGATACGGCATCAGGCTACCACACCACTTCGATGCTCACTCTTCCGCTTAAAATGACGAACGGAAAAATCCTCGGTGTGCTTCAGATAATCAATGCGCAGGATGAAAAAGGAAGAATCATTCCTTTCAACGATGAAGCGGTTTTCTATGTGTCGCACTTTGCCACGAATGTGGGCCAGATTTACGAATACGCATATCTTTCCAAACAGCTGATTGAGCGCCTCGTGAAGATGGCAGGATTCCGCGACCCCAAAGAGACAGGTGCGCACGTTGAAAGAGTCTCCAGTTTTTCAGTGGAAATTTACGACCGGTATGCGGCACTTAAAAAGATTCCGGAAAACGAAAGAAACAGGTTCAGGGACAATCTGAAATGGGCCGCCAAATGCCACGACGTTGGAAAAGTCGCAATTCCCGACCGCATACTCAAAAAAGACGGACCTCTCACAGACGAGGAACGTGCAGTCATGCAGGGCCACACTCTTATGGGAGCACAGATTTTCGACACGATTGAAAGCGAGCTGGACCAGATGGCAAAAGACGTGTGCCTTCATCATCACGAATTCTACGACGGAAGCGCAAGGGGATATCCGGGCATTGCAGATGCATACCTTATGGACTTCAAGCCTGGAGACGCACTTCCCGCTGTACGGCCCACAATCGAAGGAGAAGAGATTCCTCTTGCCGCACGCATAGTGTCTCTTGCCGACGTTTATGATGCATTGAGGCACATGAGGTCTTACAAACGCGAGTGGACACTCGAAGACACTGTGAACGAAATCAAGAGTCAGCGCGGAAAACAGTTCGACCCGGAATTGGTTGATATTTTCCTGCAGATTATAGACCGTCTCGAGGCAATCAACAGAGCGCTTTCGTAAACGGCTCAAAGTCCGCGTCTTGCAAATTCTCCCGAAAAACATTCTGCAAAAGAGTCTATTTCCCTGCGTCCGAAGGATTTGCTTTTGTCTTCCTTTCCAAGACCGAGCGACATCATCTGCATATGAAGAGCCCTTTCCTCCAGCATGCCGCACAGTATTCTTTCAGTGAACAGTGTTCCGCGGTCATTCATCACCACAACTTCTTTTTCAAGCAGACGCTTTGCAAGGGGCAGGTCACGGGTCACTGCGACATCGCCTTTTTGTGCGTTTGAAAAAATGTAATCGTCAGAGGCACCGTTTTCCTTTCCCACCACGACCATTTTAAAAAGACTGTTGCCGGAGCCTGAATCAACACCGGAAGGAATGTCGCGGTTTGCCACGAAGACCACAGGCACAGATTTCAGGATTGAGTTTTTCACGATGATTTTTCTAATTACTGCGGGACAGGAGTCTGCATCAACCCACACACGGAAGACAGAATCTGAATGCATTACAACACTTCATCGATTTTTTCGATCATTTCCATCGTAAGACGGCTTGCAAGTTCCTCGGCATCGGACTCATTTTCATCTGAGAGTTCCTTCGACTGATTCTGCATCTTTGCCTTCAACAATTCATCCACAAGGGTGATTCCGGCAAGCACACTCACCTGCACAGGATCCGAAAGATTTTTATTGACGCTGATTGTACCGATTATTTCTTTGTAGTAGGAATAAAGTTTTTGAAGATATTCATCATCTTCCTTTGCACGGACTGTAAAAGAAGTTCCGAGCATATTCACCTGAAGCTTTCCCATTCAAGCCTCCTGTCTTAGAATATGTCGAACTGTCCGTTTATGCTGGATTCAGAGGATGTTTCAGCAGGAACAGAAGACTCCCCTTCTGCCGTCTGGGCATTTTCCTCAGGCTCCACATTTTCCCCGTGTTCCACATTCTCCACAGGGGTTTCCGTAACTGCGGGAGCATCAGTCTCCGATGAAAAGACCGTGGCTTCAGCTGACGAAGGAATACTTTCCATCTGTGGAGCAGACGCAGGAGTCTCCCCCTCAGTTTCCAAGGGAGCAGAAAGCACTGCGTCTTCCACTGCATCGAGCTGATCCAAGGCCTTCAGGATTGTCTCCTCGATCTGATTCTGTTCCGCTTCCAGAGAAGAAACCAACCCCGTTTTATCTTCCAACGAATTTGTGAGCTCTGCGCATTTTCTACGCAAAGCATCGTTTTCAGATTCAAGCTGTGAAATCTCGGACTTGAGTGTCTTGATTTTTTCCACAGCGGTTTCCACCTTCTGCTGCAGCAATAAAACCTGATCGAGTGAAATCATTTGTACCGCCTTATGCCTTTACAGCGTTTTTAGCGACTTCCACAACAGCCTTGAATGCTGCGGGATCTTCGATAGCCATGTTGCTCAGAGCCTTGCGGTTCAGTGTAACACCGGCCTTTGTGAGACCATCGATAAAGCGGCTGTAGGAAATGCCCTGCTCACGGACAGCTGCGTTGATACGAGCAATCCACAATGAGCGGTAGTCACGCTTCTTTCCCTTGCGTCCGGAATAAGCATGATCCAAAGCCTTTACGACTGCATCTTTAGCGGCCTTGTAGTTTGACTTTCTATCACCATAGAAGCCCTTTGCGAGCTTCAAAATCTTGACACGACGATTCTTCCTTTTTGTTCCATCTATTGCTCTAGGCATCTTTCTTTTCTCCTATAGAATATGAATTGAATACTACCAGCAAATCAGCCGTAAGGCAGCATCTGCTTGCGGATCTTCTTTGACTCACATTCAGCAAGAATGCCGGGATGGCGAAGATTCATCTTGCGCTTGGGTGATCTCTTGGTCAAAATATGACGAAGATTCATTTTCTTGTACTTAACTTTGCCTGTTCCAGTAAGACTGTAGCGTTTTGCTGCAGACTTCTTTGTCTTCATCTTTGGCATTTTAAAACCTCACTTCTTGACTTTGGAGCCCAGTGTCATCGACATAAAGCGACCGTCCATTGCGGCGGGCTTTTCCACGACATAAGAGCCTTCCTCAAGTCTTTTTTCTACTTCCTTCAGGACATCGAAGCCGAGCTCGGTGTGAGCAAGTTCCCTTCCGCGGAAACGGATGGTCACCTTAACCTTATCGCCTTCATTCAAGAATTCCTGAACGTGCTTTGCCTTCGTGTCAAGGTCGCCTGAGCCGATTTTTGGCTGCATACGAATTTCCTTGAGCTTCAGCACCTTTTGGTTTTTCTTGGAGTCACGGAGTTTTTTCTCCTGTTCAAACCGGTACTTTCCGAAGTCAAGTATTTTGCAAACCGGGGGATTTGCGTTCGGCGATACTTCAACAAGATCGAGATCCCGCTCCTTTGCCATTTTGAGGGCTTCTAAAGTAGGGACAATTCCCTTCTGGTTACCTTCATCATCAATGAGTCTGACCTCACGCACGCGAATCTGTTCATTTACGCGCATACCCTTATTGTCTGCCAACGATCCTCCTTGGTGTTACAAAACACTCTCTATAATCAACCTGCTATTACAGGTTAATTTAGCATATTAATCATTCTACCAGAAATCACGCTTATTTGTCTAGTATCATACAGCGGAATTCAGGTGGTTTTTAATAATTTTTACAGTTGTTCCTCAATAGCGTAATCAGGCTGTCCACGGTTCAGAAATACGTAAAAACAAATTGAAAGCGCAACATAAATCACTGCGAAAACAGTCCATGCAGAACTATCCGAGAAATACCAATGGGACTCTGCAAAAGCCGGAACCACAAGATTAAGAGCCGCAATCACGAAGAAACACACCGCGGGGACAATCTTTTTATTCTTCAGGTTGCTCGCCCCCAGAGCGCACCATTCCGCGAACCAGACACAGAGCCCTGCGTAAAGGAGAGGCTTTCCGAAATTCAGGAAAAAAGCGGCTTTGTCACTCCCGGAAATAACGACAAAGGGAATATACACTGCAAAAAAGGAGCCCATCAAAGCACCCGAAGACTCAAGTTTATACGCGAGGGAATCCCTGGAAAAAATCAGGAAAACGGCATAGCAGAGAACAAAAGGCAGAAGAGCCTGCGTCAAAAACAGATGCATACACGCAGATGCGGCGCTTGCAGTCCAGGTATAGCGGGAGAAAATCAGAAACTTCTTCACAAAACTGACAACAATGCCGGTCACACCGCCGATTGCAAGAGGAGGCACGAAAGATTTCCAGCCGTAACTGCTGTTGGAGGTGCAGAAAATCAGCAGCACCAGAGGAATGCTTAAAATCAAAAACGTATACATAATCGAAAGAATACCATTATTAGCGTTTTTATTCAACAGTCATTTCTAGGATATTTTGAACAGCTGCTCGATATACGGCTGACGCACAACCATCACAGAGCAATGTGCCGAACCGATAATCTCACTGTCCTGAGCACCGATGAGTCCATGGCTTATGAGGGATGAAACAGAGGTATCCTCCGCACCACCGAGAAGAATCAAGTCAGCCTTGTAGTCATCAGCAGCGGCGATGATTTCAGACCAGACAGCCCCTTTCCTTAGTTCCGCATCAATCTTTACGCCTTTTGATTTTGCGAGTTTGGTCACGAAAACCAAATCCTTGTCTCCGTCCTGCTGAAGATCCCCCTCAAACGAATAGCCTTCCTCTTTCATAAGGAATTTTGTGAGCGTGAGTTTTTTGATTGTATCCGTATCAACAACGTAAACAACTTTTACGCGGCACTTGTAGGCCTTCGCCATAAGAATGGCATACATCACCGCATGTAGGGAGGACTTTGACCCGTTATATGCCACGAGGACTTTCTGGAAAAAAGGTTTTATCATTTGCTTCCCTGCCTGTTTTTCAAAGATTTGAGAACGAACACATTGTCACGCTCGCGCTCTTCCAACACCGACTCAATATAAGTAACGGTTTCTTTTGACTGGGGTATGACCATTTTATCAAGGGCATTGACCCTGCGCTGAGTCTTTTTAACTTCCATTGCAAGACGCCACACAATCGTTCTGATGCTGGCCATCTGAGTAAGCAGAGTGAGAAGCTCGAAGAAATCCTGCATGACCTCATCGCTGTCGGGGAAAGTTCCCATAAAAGATGAAAACAATTCCCTCTTCGGAGGCTGCATGTCTATGGTCTCGAAATTCATTCCACCGATTACCACAGGCTTCCGCGTGATTTCGAATTTGTAATCCACGGCGTGTGCAATACGCTCAACACGGTCTCCTCCGACAGCCATCATCATTCTTTTCAGCGCAGGGTAGGCTTTTGCCACGCACTTGTCTATGCTCATCTCAAGCAGCTTCACCCTTTCCACAAGATGCATAAGCTCCATCACAAGGATTTCCCTTTTCTGTTCAAGCAGATCGTATCCTTCGGTGCTTACCGCCAGCTGTTCCTTTACGGCGAGAAGATTTGATTTTGTGGGCGCAACGTTCAGTTTATTCGCCATTGACCGTTAAACCTCCAGCGTCGGTGCAGGGGCCGCTTCCTTTTTGGAAAGATATTTTTCAATCAGATCGTCCTTGATTCTGTAAAGCTCAGACTTCGGAAGGATGCTCAGAATCTGCCATCCCAGGTCGAGGGTTTCTTCTATAGAACGGTCCTCGTATTCTCCCTGCGTGAAGAATTTCTCCTCAAGTTCGTTTCCGAATTTCAGGTAAAGCTTGTCAAGGTCGGAAAGTTCTTCTTCACCGATGATTGCCGCAAGATTTCTGATGCTCTTCACTTTTGAGTATGAAGCGAAAAGCTGACTTGAAACGGCACTGTGGTCTTCGCGGGTCATGCCTGCACCGATACCGTCCTTCATCAAACGGCTCAAAGACGGTAGTCCTGAAACCGGCGGATACATTCCCTTCTGGCTCATCTCACGGTCAAGAACAATCTGTCCTTCAGTGATATAGCCCGTAAGATCAGGAATCGGATGACTTATGTCATCGTTGGGCATGGTCAGAATCGGAATCTGCGTGATGGATCCTGTGCTGCCCTGTATTTTTCCGGCGCGCTCGTAAAGTTCGGCAAGATTTGAATAAAGATATCCTGGATAACCTTTTCTTCCCGGGACTTCTCCACGGGTGGTTGAGATTTCACGCAGAGCCTCGCAGTAGTTTGTCATGTCCGTAAGAACTACGAGAACGTGCATATTACATTCAAAGGCAAGATATTCCGCGGCAGTAAGAGCACAACGCGGAGTGATGATTCTTTCGATTGAAGGAGCGTCTGCAAGGGACTGGAACATAACGACTTTGCTCAATACACCGCTTTCCTCGAAGGTATGCTGGAAGAACTGGGCCACATCGTACTTGATGCCCATGCCTGCAAAAACCATGACAAATTCCTCGTCGGAACTCTTCAGTTTTGCCTGCCTGATAATCTGTGCCGCAAGACGGTTGTGGGGAAGTCCGTTTCCAGAGAAAATCGGAAGCTTCTGTCCGCGGATGAGTGTGTTCATTCCGTCTATCGAAGAGATTCCTGTCTGAATGAAGTCGCGCGGATAAACTCTGGCATACGGATTGATCGGATAGCCGTTCACGTTGATTTTTTTGCTCGACACAATTTCAGGGTAGCCGTCTATCGGCTCTCCAAGTCCGTTGAAAATGCGTCCCAGAAGCCCCTTTCCAACACGAAGTTCCATCGGTCGGTCGAGGAATTCAACAGTGGTTTCGTTAAGATCAAGACCCGTTGTGCTTCCGAAAATCTGAACCACGGCGGTATCCTGGTTTATGTCGATTATGCGGCCTGTCCTTTTCTCGCCTGATTTATCGCGCACGTAGACAACCTCATCATAAAAAGAATCCGGAGTCCTCTTCACCACGACAATCGGTCCGTCAACTCCCTCAAGTCCGGTATACTCTATTCCCTTCATAACATCCTACCTCTTACAATGATGACGTTCTGTACTGACGCTCAAGCTCACCCATCTGGTCTTCCAGGTGATTGTGAATTGTCGTCAGGCAGTCGGTGTTGTCATTCGCAACCACGGACTTCGCACGGACAATCTCATCACGCACGGGAGCCTCAACAATCTTCAGAAGAGGACATCCTGCTTTCACGGCCTTCAGAGCCAGATCATAGAAATTCATAATCAGCAAGAGAATTTGAATCTGCTTTTCCGGCACGGAGAACTGGTCAATATCATCGAATGCGTTCTGCTGCAAAAATCCATTCTTTATCATTTCGGCAACGATCAGAATCAGACGGTCGCTTTCAGGAAGTGCATCCGCTCCGATAAGACGGACAATCTGCTGAAGTCTCTGTTCCTTTTTAAGAAGATCCAGTGCCTTGATGCGGATTTCAGCCCAACGCGGGTCGAATTTGTCCCACCAGCCCTTCACTTCCTCTGCGTATTCAGAGTATGAATCAATCCAACCGATTGCGGGATAATGGCGTGCGTTCGCAAGTTCCCTGTCCAAAGCCCAGAAACAGCGGATAAAGCGCTTTGTATGCTGAGTGACAGGCTCTGAAAAATCACCACCCGGTGGAGAGACCGCACCGATTACGGAAACCGACCCTTCATCTCCGCATAGACTGTTCACGCGCCCTGCCCTTTCATAGAATTCCGCAAGACGGGTCGGAAGATATGCGGGGAATCCTTCCTCTGCCGGCATTTCCTCCATACGCCCTGAAAGCTCTCTCAAAGCCTCTGCCCAACGGGAAGTCGAGTCTGCCATAATTGCAACATGCATACCCATGTCGCGGTAATACTCGGCGAGTGTGATTCCAGCGTAAAGAGAGACTTCGCGCGCCGCAACAGGCATATTCGAAGTGTTCGCAATAAGAATCGTGCGCTCCATAAGAGACCTGTTCGTGCGGGGGTCTATCAGTTTCGGAAACTCGGTGAGAACGTCGGTCATTTCGTTTCCACGCTCACCGCAGCCGATGTATACAATCAAATCAGCATCACACCATTTTGCAATGGCATGCTGGGTCATGGTTTTTCCTGTACCGAATCCACCGGGGATTGCGGCTGTTCCACCCTTGCTGAGCGGGAAGAACACATCTATTACACGCTGACCTGTGACCAATGGCTCGGTGACTTCCAGCTTCTGTGCAAAAGGCCTGGGTTTTCTGAGCGGCCAATACTGCGACATAAGGATTTTCTCGCCCAAATCCGTGACGGCGATTTCATCGTCAACGGTGTAGCTGCCCTGCCCCCTGAAAGATGCAAGTTTCTTTCCCTTTATATACGGCGGAACCATAATCTTGTGGACTATGGAACCGGTTTCATTGACTGTGCCCAAAACCATGCCCGGGTAAATGCCGCATTCTGGAGCAATGCCTTCAGCGGGAGTAAAATCCCACTTTTTGGAAACGTCCAACGGCTCCGTGCGCTGTCCGGGAACGAGAAATGCTCCTCCTGATTCAAACATTTCCTTCAAAGGACGCTGAATTCCGTCGTAAATGGTGCCTACAAGACCGGGGCCCAGCTTCAATGAAAGAGGACGGCCGCTGCTCACGACTTCCTCTCCAATCTGCATTCCCGAATCATCCTCGTAGACCTCTATTGTCGCAAGCCCCTTTTCCTGACTGATGATTTCGCCAATCAGCTTATTCTTTCCAACATCAACAACATCATAAAGACCGCAGCTGTCCAAGCCCTCGGCATAAACAATGGGACCTGAAATACGGGTAATTTTTCCGCTAATCATTCTGGCAACCTCCCGCCAAACAGTGCGTCTGAAAGTTCGAAATTCCAGCTGTCCAAAATATCCTTCACCTTTTCGTCAAGGGTCAGCCGGCAGGTTATTGCACCAGAGTTCGAATCCGCGGTTGAAAGAATGACTCCCTCGTGAAAAGCAAAACCTTCCACGGTTTCATCCGCATTTTCCCCGGCACCCGCACTCTCCACTGAAAGAATCTGGGTTCCGAACACAGACTTCAGCATTTCAAAAGCAGCCTCTTTTTCAAATCCCAGCACCCTGGCGTTCACAGGTCTCGTTCCAAGGACTTTCTTCGACCGTTCAACAAGTTCCTTCACAATCTGGAGTCTTTTATTCTCACCGGCAGACTCAAAATACACATTCAACGCCTCGATGACAGACTCATGTATATAAGAAACAAGATACCTCTCCTTTTCGAGAGGCAGTGATGCGTTTATGTTTTTTTTGTACAGCGCAAGCATGGAGCGTGTAGCTGCTTCTGCCTGGGACTTTGCCTCCTGGACACGGGCATCGACTCCGCCGAGCAAAGAAGCGCATGATTCTTCGGCTTTTGCCAATATGCGGTCAGCCTTCTTTTTAGCGTCAGCGACTATCTCTTTGTCCAGAGCGTCTGTTGAACGTAATTCTTCCATAATAATACTTCCATTGAACCGTTCGTTGAAACGGCTTTTAAGTGAACATTCTCCGAGGATTACACCTGAATACCGACTGCTTCGCGTATGGAATCGGTAAGTGTCTTTCGTCCCTGAAGATGCCCCTGCAGACCCGGAATCTCCACAATCAAAGGAGCCCTGCCGCCTTTCTGCCAGTCAAGAACATCCTTTTCCAGCATGTCAGCCACATCTTCAGTCAAAATGAGAACCTTTGGTCTGTCCTGCAATGCGGGACCGCTGACTTTCGACGACTGACCTGTCATCAGCTTGAAAGCCTCCAGTGCATCGCTTTTGTTGTTTGCGACTGATCCCGGAACCCCCACCAGATTGAAGGCCAGGGACAGTTCACGCTCACCGATGAAATAATATTCCACGGAAACTGCCTTACATCAGGATGATGAACAGAGCAACCAGGAATCCCCACAGACAAATACCTTCTGCAAGTCCTACGAAAGGAAGAGCCTTACCTGAAAGCTCAGCATTCTCGCTCATGGCACCCATTGCCGCGGCACCGATTTTACCAACGGCCATTCCACCACCGATACATGCGATACCTACCGCAAGAGCAGCCGCCACATACTTGATTCCAGAGCCGAATCCACCGGCAGCAGGAGCCGCTTCAGGAACAGCAGCCTCAGCCACCGCAACAGCCACAGAAACAAGTGCCATAATCACCAATGAAATCAAATACTTCTTGTTGGAACTCTTCATACCATTACCCCTTTCTATATCCAATTGGATCCTTTCTATATTTTCAACTGCCTAAGCAGATTTGAACACTTTCAAATGCAATCCAAATCTTCTGCGACTTTGGAACGCAAGCCTCTCTCCGAAAAAAATCTATGCCTTCTGCGCGTTGTATTTAAACGCAAAGGGCTTGAATTCGCGGCCGGTCTCATTGAAGAACTTGCTGAAGAACTCGTAATACTGCAGACGGATTACCTGGATTGCAACAATCATTCCCTCAAGCACAATGACGATTGCATTTCCGATAATGCTGATTACCACTCCGGCAGGCCCCGGTGCGATTCCGACCATCTTCGCGATGATGTATCCCAAAACAGCATGTGCCAGTGCGAATGCTCCGACACGCAGGAAGCTCACTGTGTTTGAAAGATACGATGAGACCACTTCGATTATTTCCACAATTCCTGAAATGACTCCGCTGAAAAGACCGTTTTCCAGTGCGGGACTCTCCTTTTCCACAATGCGGGCGAAAGGTTCACCGAATGCAGTGAAGAAAAGCGACAGACCGATAACAATCCAGTCATACAGAGCGGGACTGTGGTGGAAAAACGCGACTCTCAGGGCAAACACAATCACGTACCAGAAGAACACTGCACCCGTAATACCGGTCTTTCCGAATACGGCCTTTCCCGGATGGTGCAGCGAGAACTGGTTCACAATGTTGATTATGATTCCGCAGGAGTTGATTATGAATCCCACACCGACCGTAAAGCCGAAGAAAAGGAACATACGCTTGATTGAAGCCGGATCGCTTGAAGGCATCATCGGAATGATTTGATTTCTCGGCGTTCCGAACAAACCTGTGACCCAGCGTGAGAACGGAGCAAGAATCTCCTCGCTCGCAAAGAACTCTCCGGTGAGAAGACCCATTATCGTAGACGAAATTCCGATGCACACAAAGACGGGACCGAATTTTTCCCAGCCGCCGAATTTGATTTTTTTCAGGCACATAAGAATTCCCACCAAAAGGAAGACGAGTCCCTGACCTGCATCGCCGAACATAATTCCGAAAAGAATGGTAAAGAACAGGGCAACGAAAGGTGTCGGATCCACAGTGCCGTAAAGAGGGGAACCATAGCTGAAAATCATCCTTTCGAAATTCGACACAACCTTTCCGTGCTTCAACTGAACCGGAACCTGCTCCACTCCGGCCGTAACAGTGGCAACTTCCTCAGGAAGATATTCCCTGATTCCGGTGCGTCCTTCAGTCAGCTTGTCCAAATCCTTTCCCATATCGTGAGTCAGATAGGCCGGAACCCATCCGTTTATGCGGTACACGAATTCAGTGGATTCAAGTTTGTTCTGTATTTCATAAATCTGGCTGTCAACCGAATAGACCTGAAGAAGATGAAGGAGCATATCCCTGTGCGTCTCTGCGAAATTCTTTCTTTCCGTCTGGATTTCAGCAAGGGTCTCTTCAGCCTGGAGTTTTTGCTTTTTCAAAGTGATGAGCGCGTCTTCGGGGATTCCCTTGAAATCCTTGGGCACTTGGATTTCCACGAAATCAGCATTTTTGAGCTCGGTGTCCACGGCAAATCTCGCCTTTTTTGAACAGGCCACCAGAATGCGGCTCTTGTCGTCACCAAGCTGCACCACAATGGCACGGCTTCCGATTGCAGATTTGAGCATATCGAAGGAACCGGGATCTATTTTTCCGATACGCATTGTAAGGAAGGAAAGCGACTCAAGTTCCGAATAAGAGACTTTCAGATTTGAAAAAGCAAGGGCTTCGTTCACGGCAGAAGAAACCTTTTTCAATTCCTCCGCAGCCTTCATTTCCCTGTCGTGCAAATCCTCCACGTCTGCAATTATCTTGAGAGCCTCATCCTCATCTCCTGGAGACGGAATGTCAAGGGCCTCGGTGTAATCGTCCAAATCAGGAATGGAAAGAGATGCGCGTGTCTGTTCGAGTTTTGTGAAAATCTCCAAATCGGGATTGAGTTTTTCACTTGAGGAAGATTCATCGAAATTCTGCTGGAACTGGAACTGTCCCATTTTTCCAAGATATTTCAAAACCTGGTGCACGTCTTCCTTATAGACCATCAACTCCACAAGGCGCATGGTTGTAGTCTTAGCCATTCTTCACCTCCGAAACACCTGCAACCTGCAGCGCGTCATCAACAGAGGCATTAAGCCTGAGACATTCAGATGCGGTGCGTATGTTGTCAAGCTCGTGTTGTTTTATAATATACCAGCATACCAACGGACAAACCGTAAACGGATACTGATGGAACAGCCTGTAAGCTTTTTCCACATATTCTTTTTTGTAAGCGTTGGAAATCCACCTGGGGTCAACGTTCCATATACCGCCTTCCTCGTGGGGATTCAGAAGATTTGCGTGGGACCATTTTTTCCACTGCTCGTAATTGTCCGTGTCCCACTCAAGAGTTTTTATGGCGTCCGCGGAAAGAATGTCGGAACTGCGGGATGAATCCGAATAAACAAGATGCTCCTTCACTTCTTCCGTGTCCATGCGGTAAAAAAGACGCAGACGGAGGGACCAGAGAATATTTTCCATCTGGAAACGGCTTGTAAAAAGATCAAGAATGGCTTTCTCGCCTGCCGTATTGATTTTTCTGACCGCTGAAAAAAGTTCATTCACATACTGGCAGTCAAGACGGTAATCATCAGCCTGCTGCTCGTGGATTTCGGGAACAGTGTCGTACCAGGAGAGAGGTCCCTCGGAGGTCATAGCCGCTATGTCGGGCCACTTTGAATAATTTATGAGATTGTACGGAGCAATGTCCAGTATCGGAGGAAGTTCTTTTTCACCGTAGCAAAGGGCCGCCCCAATCTGCTTCAGATTCTCGTAATCAAAAGAGTGAAGAAGTGCCAGAAGAACCGGTGCCGGAGATTCGTAGCAGGAAATGAGTTTCGTGTACTGTGAAAGAAAACGTTCCTGGGCAGTCTTTTCAAGTTCCTTTGCCAAAAGAGCCTCTGGAATTGCGGGAACCTCCGACTTGAAAACGAGAGTCCACAAATCAGGCAGGGAATGGGTATTGAACAGTTCCCTTGCACGTTTGCCTACAAAAGAACGAGCCAACATACCGCTGGCCTTGGCGTAAACATATGAATCTGCAGCGGACCTGTCCATTCCCATAACAAAGCCCCCTACGCTTGTACCGGAGAGGCAAAAAGCAGCTTTTCAAGCAGTGCGTTGAAAGCACCGTTGTTTTTCTCTGTTGACTTCAGATTTTCCTTGAAGGTATTCAGCTCGGTTTCATGGAGATCAGTGATTCTCTGCTTTTCGGCAGCGGCTTCAGATTCAAGGGACTTAGTGATTTCCGCATATCTCTGTTTAAACTGTGAGTCTGCCTCGGCGCGTGCGACTGAAATTTTCCTGTCAGCCTCGGTCTGGGCATCAATCAATGTGCGTGATGCTTCCCTTTCTATTTCCAAAAGATGCTGGATGACATCCATTTCTTCATTCATAGCTCATATCTCCACTATTTTAATGCACGACAACATCACTCCGGCCGCAGGCACTCGAATTAAAGCTGGGCTGACTCTTTGTATGAACAGATTAAATCGTAAACTTCCTGCTGGGTGCTCTTTCCCATGACTTCTTTTACGAAATTCGGATTCTGGAGCACAGTGGCCAGTTCCTTTAGAACAGAAAGATGAGCCTCAGGCTGGCCGGGATTGCAGAGAATCAGGAACACAACGTTCACAGGAGCCCTGTCGAGAGAGTCGTATTCAACTCCCTTGCGGCTGATTCCTATGGCTCCCACTGCCTCGGTGACACTGTCGCAGTTTCCGTGGGGCACGGCGATTGCATGCATTATGCCTGTACTCATCTTGGACTCACGCTCACGCAGAGCTGCAAGAGCCTTTTCGCGGTTCAATCCAGGCTGCACGGCCACTATGGATTCCACCATCTCCTCAAAAAGTTCGTCTTTTTCTGAACTCTCCAAATCCAAAATCACAGTCTTCGGGGAGAAAACCTTTTCAAGAATCATAATGACCTCTCATTTCTTTTCTATTATATGATTAACTCTGCAGGAAAACTTATTTATCGAACCAGGATTCGGTTGTTTCCGCTGCATCCTCTACAGCACCCTGAACCTCTGCCGCAGTCTCGCTCATGACAGAACCGTCGTCTTTTGCGGAGCGGTTGAGGAATGTATAAGTAAACAGTGTAACAAAGAACAAAGCAACCAACACACCGGTAGTCTTGGTCAACACGCTCGCTGAATGGGATCCGAAAGCAGCTGACTGACCGCCGCCGAAAGCGCTTCCCATACCGTTTCCTTCATCATTCTGCACAAGAACAAGCAGGATAAGCAGGATAGATACAATCACGAACACAACCAACAGAATACCTTTAATAATATTCATTTCAATACTCCAGATTCTGGAACCCCAGATTTTCAAATTTTAGACTTCCGGTCTATCAGTTCCGGTTCAAAGTCTTTTGCCACATCATAATATCAAAAACCAGTCTTATAGTCAAGATAAAATCCACAGAGTGCGGGGCGCAGGCGAAAACCTAACTGTTGCGGGAGAATGTTTCCACTGTGGTTTTCACCAAAAGATGAACCGTCTTGAAAACGGCGGTTTTTGTGGCCTGATCAAGTTTTTTTGTTGCAGAAATGAGTCTGGGAATCGTCTCAAGCGGATTTGAAGCCAGCTGGGAATTTTTTGTGATGTCGGCATCTTTCAGCACACCGAAAATCGTCTCGATGAAAAGTTCCCTCTGTTCCGCACTGAGATCCTGAATCCATGTGTTGATTGACTCTCCTATCACTTTGGAAGAGTGGCTTGTTTCCGGAACCACTTCAAAATGCCTGGGACCGACGTGCCAGCTGAACGGATCATGCTGCATCACGCCCTTTTCATCGCTCTTTACCACCTGGTATTCGTCGGGATGGGAAAAAAGCATGCCCACAATCGAAAGCTCGGGGACAAAAGTGTGGACTCTGTCTTTTATAGAAAGAAAATCCAGAGAGGAAAAGAATTCTTTTTTGAAACCGGGACCGTCATTGTTGTACACGGAGATTATGCGGGATTTGAAACCGCTTTTACAATGGCTGGAAGCATAAACCGCAAGATTTCCACCCTTCGAATGGCCACTCACAATCAGCTTTCCGGGGAGCGATTCGCCCGCCTTCTCGAGATACGAAAGAGCATCCTTCTGAGCCGGAACCGTATCCATGCATCCAAGATTGAAGTCTTCCTTCCATCCCACAACGGTGCTGTCGGTTCCCCTGTAAATCACTGCGGACCACTCTCCGGGATTTGAGAATGTCACTGCGGAAAACTGCTCCTCACGCCCGGGGTCTAGAATGTTCACATAGGCGGACAGACGGAGATTTCCGAATCGTTCCGTTTCGGCGGCCCTGAGCATCACGTCCATCGTGGCTGCATTTATGACCTTGCCCAGATCGTGCCTTGCCTCGAAATCAGGAAGCGACCGCATTTTCTGAGCAACAAGGGAAAAAGGCGTGCCTTCGGTGGAAAAATCCGGATCAACAATACCGCTGTAATCCAGATATGATATGAGACACAAAAGCAGGGAATCCACTTCGTTGAAAGGAGACGATGCAAACGAGATGTCGCCGCGCCAGAAAAGATAATCAAAAAAATTATGCATGGAATCCTCCCGGAAAACACCAGTAGAAAAAAAAAATCTTCTATGATAATATAACGAAAACGCCGTAAAAAGGCAAAAAAATATACGGCGCCAGGAGAACAGAATGGAAAAGAAGTCGCTTGCACAGGAGCTTTCTGGAAACGAATACCCAGGACGCGGAATCATTGTAGGAAAATCAGCGGACGGAAAATATGCAGTGTCCGCCTACTTCATCATGGGAAGAAGCGTGAACAGCCGCAACAGGGTTTTCGTGGAAGATGGAGAAGGAATCCGCACACAGGCATTCGACCCCTCGAAACTCACAGACCCGAGCCTCATAATCTATGCACCGGTTAGAGTTCTCGGAAACGACACGATTTTGACAAACGGAGACCAGACCGACACAGTCTACGACGGAATGAAAAAAGGCCTCACATTCGAACAGTCACTCCGCAGCCGCACATTCGAGCCGGACGCACCCAACTTCACTCCCAGAATCTCGGCGGTGATGCATATTGAAAACGGAAAATACGACTTTGCAATGAGCATTCTCAAGAGCGACAACGGGAACCCCGAAAGCTGCAGCCGTTTCACATTCGCTTACGAAAATCCCCAGCCGGGAAGTGCACGCTTCATCCACACATATATGGGCAACGGAGATGTTCTGCCCAGCTATGAAGGAGAGCCGACTCCCGTTGCATTGGAAGAGTCCTTTTCTTCAATAGACGACTTCACGAATCTGGTGTGGAAAAATCTGAACGAAGACAACAAAGTCTCACTTTTCACACGCTTCATTGAGATTTCAAGCGGAAAGACTGAGACAAGAATAATCAATAAAAACAAATAGGCCCGGCGCGGATTTGTTCTGAATCTTCACAAAAATGCCCTGTCGGAAAAATCCGGCGGGGTTTACCGGTACCAGCCGTTTTTGCCAAGTGTGTAGCCGCAGGTTTCATGGCCTGAGTAAACCACTGTGTCGGGCGGAAGGGCTGAATAAAGATGTTCAAGACTTTTCATTATTTCTTCCTCATTCCCCAAAGGCAGATCGGTGCGCCCCCAGGAATGATAAAAAACAGTATCACCGGCTATCAAGGTGCCTTCACGTGAATTGTAAAGACAGACGCTTCCGGGAGTATGTCCGGGTGTGGAAAGCACTTTCCATTGATTAAGGGCCGCCACGGTTGACGGAGACATTTTCTTTTCATCCAGCAGTTTTTTCACAAAGGGAATTTCACCAAGCGATTTTCCTTCTATCAGATAGTCGTCCGCAGGAGGCAGATTGCTCACAAACGGAAGGAATTCATCAAAGCCCATCGGACAAAGGCTTCTCCCCTGCAGATGCGAGGAATCCGGCCCTATGAAATCCTTGTCCGCCTCGTGTATAAAAATGGGAATTTCAGGATACGATGCGCGCATTTTCGGCAGACCCGACACATGGTCAAAATGGCCGTGAGTCAAAACCACAGCCACCGGCTCCAGATGATTTTCCTCAAGACAGCCTGTTATGGAATCCTCATCGGCGGAAAAAGAACATGAAGCCGGATCCACCAAAAAAACACGGGAGCCGTCCAAATGAACAATAAGAGTGTTCACTGAAAGCGGCCCCGAACGAATTATGTCTATCACTTAGTCGATGTTTCCGAAGCGTGATTTGACCTGACCGTCGTCTGCTGTTTCAAAAAACGGCTGGATGTTTTCATCGTTAGCGGTTCCTGAAGACACTGAAGACTGGCGGGCGGCGAATTCACTCTGCTCTGCGGCAAGACGTTCCGCTTCGGTGTTTACGGAAGTGTCGGCATGAGCGGTGTTTGTGACGTTTGCGGGGATTGCTTCCTCGTTGACGACAGAATCAACAGCTGAAGACACTGCGCTTGAACCAACCTCGGAGCCGCTGTCTGCGGAAGCCTGATTCTCTTCTGCGAATGAACTCGGAACCTCTGCAGTCTCTCCGTCTTTGCCCTTGTTTGAGTAGCTTACGGTAAGAGTTCTTCCACGGTAGTCGTATCCGTTCAACTTGCTGATTACCTTTTCGCAGTCTTCTGTGTAAAGCTGCACGAATGAATAAGGTGTGAGCACTTTGATGTCGCCGACACGATCGCGGTCAATGCCTGCAACAGAATTCAAGAGACCAAGCAGATCTCTGGGGAACACACGGCGGTTGCGTCCGATGCTGATGAAGATTGTTGTTGCCTTTGAAGGATCAATCTGTACGCGCGGAGTATGGGGATGCTCTTCACGCTCTGTTGAATTATCCCGTGCTGGACGGGCCTCTGCGCGTGAAGTGCGGTCATTGCGGTCGCGGCTGAATCTTTCGGAGCGGTCGCTGCGCTCACTGCGGTCGCGGTTGAATCTTTCGGAGCGGTCACTACGGCCAAAACGGCGTCCACCGGCCTGCTTTACAAGCCAAGCAGCCACATATTTTCTTTTGGAAAAAGGTACGTTCTTTTTGAACAGTTTTTTAATTTCGTTCAGGGCATCAATATCGGCGACAGAAGCACCCTCAACACTTTTCACTGCATCAGCCAAAAAAGATGCAATCTGCTCTTCATTCACGGCATTATCATTATAAGCCATACAAAAACTCCTTAAAATAATAATAAATCAGCGACAAAACCCGCACTGGTCTTTTCAAACCCGAATTGTTCTACCAAGGGTTCCAGCACCTCTGGGTTAAATGCGCTTGAAATAAGAATCCATCGAATTCCGTGCTTTTTCAACAAGGTCATACAATTAGAAAGCAACGCCTTTCCTATTCCCAGACCACGGTAATTCTGATTCACAAAGAAATCCGTAACAACGGCAGTTTTCTTTGTTTCGGGAGGACAATACGAAACCAACAGACAGCCGGTAAAATCACCGGATAATGTTCTGCAGACAATTCCTGACTTTTCCTCGGGCTTCCACACACGGGATCTCTGCCTTTGCAAAAAGGATACTGCATGTCCCAAGTCATCCTGTTTTGAAAAAAGCTGTCCTATTTCCTCTTCCACCCCTTCCAGTCCACGCTCAATATCTTTTGAATCCATCTTGAAATCATAATCGCTAAACTGAAAGTCATCGAGCACAAGCTCATCCGTATCCTGAACCTCATCCGATTCCAAGGACTCGAGATGCTCAAGCCCCCAAGACTCGCGCAGACCGTTATACCACGAGACAACACGCTCACGCATCCTCTGCTCTTTAAAGGAATACCATTTGCGTTCAACTTCCGGGTATGATTTCAACACGTTTTTAAAATTCCTGAATACCCCCCTTCCACCTGTAAGAGCACGGTGCAAATCAGCACGGGCCCCCGGTGCATGCAAATTATTTGTGAATTCCTCCATCAGCTCATAACCGTCGTCACTGGTCCACTCCGGAAGCGGAAAAAAACTTTCCTCGTCAGTCTCCGGTTCCTCCCTGCAGATTTCATGGAGCATTTCTTCGGAAACGACAGAACAATCCCTACCGTCAAGAAACCAGAAACTTCCCTGATCTTCCATTGAGAAAATTATGTCGCTGACAACTGAATCCGTTAGTTCAAAAGACATCTCTGCCTCTGTACAACTAAAGTTCGGAACGCTTGGTAATCACACGGCTCACGAGTCCGTAAGACACGGCCTCTTCCGCATTGAGCCAGTAGTCGCGGTCGGTATCTTTTGAAACCTTCTCTATACTGGTGCCAGTTTCTGCTGAAATAAGCTCGTTCAGTTTTGCCTTTGTCTTTTCGATTTCGGCAGCGTGAATTTCAATGTCCGTGGCAACACCCTTCATTCCGCTTGAAGGCTGGTGAATGAGGTAATGACTGTGCGGAAGACTTATGCGTCTTTCCTTCGGTGCGGCGAGCAGAATCAACGCTGCGGCAGAAGCCACGAGTCCCCATCCCACGGTATAGACAGGGGCGTTTATAAAGCGGATTGTGTCAAAAATCGCGAATCCTGCATCAACATCTCCACCGGGGCTGTCTATATACATATAGATGGGTTTATCGCTGTCGGCCTCAAGAATCAAAAGCTGTCTGACTATTTTATCAGCATTTTCCTCGTTTATCTCACCACTCAAAAGAATTTGACGTGTTTTAAGAAATTTTTCAGCAAGAGGATCAGAAGCCTCGTCCTTTTTCTTTTTGTCGTCATCCTCATCTTCACAACGGATGTTTTTAATCAAAGTTTCCATTTCTTCTCCCAAAAGAATCTGTACCGTTAGTCCGCAAAAGCAGACAATATTCCCGTTTTACCGATACTCTGTCTAATATACAAAAAAAAAACTTTTCTGTCCACTATCTCACTGTAAAGAACAGGGCAAACGCATTATAGTTGTTGGAGAGCATAAAGCAGGCATTTTTCGTTTTGTGAGCAAAGAGTCTGCTTGTTGCCGATTGTCAGATTCTTCTTTTTAGTTGAAACAGGTAATTCAATTCCTTTTAGAAGATTCATTACAAGTTTCCTGATTATATTCAGATTCTGCGCACTGTTGTCTTTTCTTACACGGCAATAATCCTCATCAAAAACTGTGTCCAGCACCCAGTGAAGGTTATTTTCAATGCTCCAATGAGAGCGCATGGCTTTTGCGGCAAGTTTTACATCTTTCAGGCTCGTAATAAAATATCTGAATTCTGTTGATTCGCTGCCATTTGTCATCCTATGGCTTCTGACCATTCCGACAGCTCCAAGATTTTTCCATTCATCCTTTTCTGCAAGCCATTTCAGGTTTGTGCAGAGGTAATAGTCGCGTTTTTCAATACGGCCATGGTCTTTTTCAAGTCCGCAGGAAAGGC
>ODAI010013940.1_pt1 | contig 24831 bp, 11 predicted proteins | sample 1539321 | NCBI WGS metagenome assembly ODAI01 (sample SAMN02144231, study PRJEB22623) | gut metagenome | biome: sheep rumen | host: Ovis aries | place: New Zealand
CCTGCGCATCGCCGACGACCCGCGCATCAACCAGGACTGGGACTACCTGCAGGCCTCCAACAATTTCCGCTTCATGACCACCAAGCCCTCCAACGTGGGACTTGACCGTGGCATCTACAGCACTCCGTTTGATGCCTTCACCAACTATATGAATATCTTGGGCGACTTCATCAACCGTGTCAACTCGCTCTATCCTGAGTCTATCGACAACGATGAGCTTGACGCACTGCTCACCACCATCAAGAATCAGGGTGATGAGATTGAGAAGAAAGACCGTGAGATTACCCGTCTGCAAGCCAAGATTGACAAGATGCAGAAGGAGGAAGACAAACTGAAGGCCAAACTGGAGAAAATCAGTGGCGAGGCTCCGGCCAAGAAGCCGAGGGCTCCGCGCAAGAAGAAAGCGGCCGAAGAGAAAAAGGAAGAGTAATATCTTTCGGATTTGTTCTGTTTAGGAGGGTGTGCCGAATGTTTTTGGCGCACCCTCAATTTGTGTCGCCTGTTGATGAAAGAGCCCAGCAAGCACCCCGTCATTTGTCGTGGCAGACATGCAAAGCGGTTTTTATAATGATTTCTTCTTTTCGGATAGGTTTGAACTTGAGAAACTTGAATTAATAGATATTTTTAGAGAATTCATTGTCTTTTTTCTTTGGTATTTTGAATAATAAATCGTATATTTGTCCACGATTTTGATTAAAAATATTGGATATAATCCACGATTTTAATTGAAATTCTTGCTCATAAATTAATAATATAATACTTATGGTTGAACGTATATTTCAGTTAAACAATGAGTTAGATGGAAGTGTTTTCTTGTTTGGCGCCCGTCAGACAGGAAAAACAACAATTTTGCATCAACAATTTCCAAATGCCATTTTTATCGACCTGCTCGACACAAGCGTCAGTGCAAGGTTTCTCCGTCGCCCAGCCATACTGTACGAGATTTTGCATGAGAAGCCTGAAGGTACGTTGGTCATCATTGATGAGATACCAGAGGTGCCTCAACTGCTCAATGAAGTCCATCGTCTTATTGTAGAAAGGAAGTTGATTTTTATTCTTTGTGGCTCCAGTGCAAGAAAACTGAAACGTAAGGGTCATAATACTCTTGGCGGTCGTGCACTGCCTGTTTTTCTTTATCCGTTTGTCAGTGTAGAACTTCCCGATTTCGATATTGACCGTGCCGTCACCTATGGCATGATTCCTTCTCATTATTTGGCCAAGAATCCTCGCCGTCTGTTGTCAGGCTACATTGACGTCTATTTGAAAGAAGAAATTAAGGAAGAAGCATTGGTTCGCAACCTTGATGCGTTCTATCGTTTTCTTGAGATTGCGGCCTTGACAGATGGTGAAATCATCAACTATAATAATATAGCACAAGAATGTGGGGTGCATTCCACGACAGTCTGTTCTTATTTCGATATTTTGGAGGATACACTCGTTGGTTACCGTATTCCCGCATATACAAAGGTCATGAAACGCAGGCTCATGCAGGCTCCTCGTTTCTATTATTTCGATGTAGGAGTAGCCAATCATCTATTGCACCGTAAAGAGCTGGTTAGGGGAACTGTGGACTATGGCCATGCCTTCGAACATCTGGTTGTACAGGAAGTGTATGCTTATTTGCACTACAGTCATAGTGAGGAGCGTCTGTCTTACTGGCGTACCTATACGGGTATTGAAGTGGACCTTGTCATAGGAGATGCGAGAGTGGCCATAGAGATAAAGTCGGTGGAGGAGATTCTGCCTCGCCACCTGAAGAATCTGAAAATATTTGCCGATGAACATCCTTATAGCCGGCGTATTGTGGTGTCGCTTGACACTTTCAGCCGTAAGGTGGGCGACGTAGAATGTCTCTATGTATGTGACTTTTTCCGGAAAATGTGGTCGGGTGAGCTGTAGGTAATGGCTTTTGCCATACTACCGCCTCTCACTCCTCGGAGTGAAGCCGGGGGAGTGAGATGTGGTAGCGCATGGCGAGGAAACGGATGAGGCAGATGACGAAGAAGGTGATGATGGACGCGAAGCCCACATGCACATGGCATGAGAGGAGTGCCCAGTAGAGGATGCCTCCTAAGATGCTTGCCATGGCATAGATCTCCTTCTGGAAGATGAGCGGACGCCGGCTGAGGAAGATGTCGCGGATGACTCCTCCGGCACTTCCCGTGATGCATCCCATGATGATGGCTACCCACATCTCATGGCCGAAGTCGAGTGTCTTCTGAAGGCCTGCGATGGTGAAGAGTGCCAGTCCGAGGGTGTCGAAGACGAACCATGTGTTGTCGAGATGTTTGAGCCACCGTGCGAAAACGATGACAAACACCTGTGCCAGTGCAGCGCACAGCAGATACGACGATGAGAGCATCCAGAAGGGTGTGCATCCGAGCAGCAGGTCGCGCAGCGTGCCGCCACCGATGGCCACGGCCATTCCGCATACGAATCCTCCGAACCAGTCGAAGCGGCATGCCGCCGCCTGCCTGATGCCAGAGATGGCGAAGGCGAAGGTGCCCACATATTCTATGGCCGCCTTCACCATCTCATAGAGTGCGATGTCTTGATACCACTGCTCCGTTTCCATGTCTGTAAAATATGTCAATGGAGGTCGGACATCGCTTTCGGGGTGAGGACGGCGCTCCATCCTCCGCCCGGTGCGAGGTGAGCCTTCAGCCGCTCACCGGCCTTGACGGTCACGGTGCTGTGTCTGTAGTCAGTGGCCTCGCGGTCGGCGTTCACCCCGTCGCAGAAGATCTCTGCGTCGCAGGTTCCCGTAGAAAGGGGAGAGAGGTCGATTTCGATGTCGCGCGCTGTCCAGTCGGTCATGGCGGTAATCCACCATTTCTGACCTTTCCGCTTGGCGATGACGGCATATTCGCCCAACTGTCCGTCGAGGGCCACCACCTCATCAAACACTGTGGGCACCTGTGCGATGAAGTCGGTCGTCTCCTGTTCCTTTCTGTATTTCGAGGGCGAGTCGGCCAGCATCTGCAGAGGAGCGTGGAAGAGGGTATACATGGCCACCTGATGGGCCCTTGTGCCTTGGCTCATGGGGTGGTCGTTGTTGCCGAAGAAGCAGTCGCGGGTGGCGTTGAGCATAGCCCCCGGCGTGTAGTCGAGCGGTCCCACGAGCATACGGAGGTAGGGGATAGTCACATCATAGTGGGGCTGGTCGTGGACCGGTCCCGCGGCGGTGCGTGGCTCCCACTTGGAGTTCTCGAGTCCTTTCACCCCCTCGAAATTGAGGATGTTGGGATAGGCGAACTGGATGCCGGTGGGCCGGTAGCCATGATAGTCGAGCACGAGGTGGTGGCGTGCCGCGCATTCGGCGATGTTCCAAGCCGACTGCATGAGGGGTTGGTCGTCGCGGTCGAAGAAGTCGACCTTGAAGCCTGCCACGCCCATGTCGGCATAGTGCTTGAAGTCGCGCTCCATGTCCTTGATGCAGTTGCGCCAGCTCGACCACAGGATGATGGCCACCCCCCGCTTACGGGCGTATGGCAGCAGCACATTGAGGTCGATGTCGGGATTCATCTCCTCGGTGAGCGACTCGTCGCTGCTCCATCCCTCGTCGATGATGATGTATTCCAGTCCGTTGTCGTGGGCGAAATCGATGAAATGCTGATAAGTCTTGGTGTTCATGCCGGCACGGAAATCCACGCCGGTGATGTTGGTGTTGTTCCACCAGTCCCATGCCACTTTGCCGGGGCGTATCCATGAGGTGTCGGCGATGCGGCACTTCGGACCGTAGCGCTGCGCGATGTCGCTCGAGAGCAGTTGGCTGTCGTGTGTGGTCACTGCCACGATGCGCCACGGCATGATGGTGGCTGCGCTCACGCTGGCGATATTGCCTGAGCGGGCGGTGGGAATAAGGTTGAGGCGCGCGTGGCCTCCGATGGTCTCGGCGGTAGGTATTGGGGCAAAGGCGGCTTTCAGTCCGTGGCTGCCGTTTTTGAGCAGGAACATGCCCGGATAGTCGACCGCCGAGGCATCGAGCACGACGGCCAGTTTCCCCTGTGGCAGTCTGACGGCCAGCGGGTTGATGGCCAGCGAGTCGGCAAACATCTTTGAGAGCGGCTGCTCGTCGTAATAGCTTTCGAAGGAGAAGCACCACCGCTCACCGCTCCTGTTGTCGTTGACATAGGGGATGAAGGCGGGATAGTCGCCGGCGAAGTTAAATTCCGCCGTCTCGCTGCTGATGGCGACCTGACGTTTGCTCTTCACTTGGATGCGGTAGGCGGCGGCATCGTTGTCGGCACGGAACTCCACGGCGACGCGGGCATTTGAGGCTGTGATGCCGTCGGCATTCTGGCGCAGCCTCATGCCTTTCAGCGGTCCGTTGAGGCCGATTTCCGACGGGGTGAGCACCTGTGTGCCGTCGTACGTCACTTCCCATGTCAGGCGGTCGTTGCCGGCATGTACGGTCACCGCCAACTTCTTGTCGGGCGACAGCAGCTGCAGGTCGGCGGCCCATGTCATGGCGGCAGCCGAGAGCAGCATCAATGTGGTCAGAAAACTCTTTCTCATCTTACAACCACTTTTTTATGCCCCATGATATAGATGCCACGGGGGAGTGAGAGCACGTCATCGTGACTGGCTTGCCGCATGACGAGCCGTCCGTCGGTCGTGTAGACGTCATTCGTGCCGCGGACTTCCTGTTGGATGTCGCGGATGCCGGTGGTGGTGGCTTGCAGGCGGAGTGTGGCCACGATTTGCGCGTCTTTGGTGATGAACGACATCTGCTTGGTGGCGGCGACAGCCAGGGGAATCTCGTGTGTCACCACATGTTGGCCTTGCCGTGGCAAGAGCACGTAGTCGGTGTTGGCGAAGGTGTTCTCGCCCAACTGCTGGATGTAGGCGGTGTTGTTGTTGTCGTTGCTGTAGCCGCTGAGGATGACCTTGGTGATGCTGACACCCTCGGGCAGGTTGATCTTGTAGTTGGAGTTGCGCGAGAATTTGATGCCCTTGAAGCCATAGGCAGAGCCCTCGGCATAGCCGTTGCCCACGGTGATGCTCAGTCCGTTGCTGAACGTCCAGTCGCCGTTGGAGGTCTCGGGAGAGATCTCGTATTCGCTGGTCTCCTGCTGGCCTTCCACTTCGCGGATGCTGCCGCTCTGTGTGCCGCCCTCATACTGTGCCTCGGTAATGTCGGCCACGAGGGAGTTGAGATAGTTCTCGAGGTTGGTGTATCCGTCGGAGCCGGCCTTGGGACCGTCGCTCTTGTCGTTGGGGTTGAGGCCGTGGGCCGTCTCCCATTGGTCGGGCATGCCGTCGCCGTCGGTGTCGGCAGCGGCCGCGGTGCTGTTGAGTGTGGGCCATGCGCTCCAGTCGTCGGCAGCGTCAGCAGGCTTGTTGTCCTCCTGCGAGTCGATGATGCCCTTGTGGTTGCCGGCTCCCGTGTAGGTGGCCAGTCCGTTGCGTGTCTCGTTGACGATGAAGGCGTCGTAGGTGTCGCGGCTCAGCGAGGCGCCGGCATAGCTTAGCACTTTCTCGTAGGCCTGCTCAGCCGTGTGTGTGGTGGTGAGTATGTAGTCGATGGGTTGGCTGAGTTTGATGGAGTCTTTGACGGTCTGGTTCCACAGGTTGTCGTTGTCGCCGGCCTGCACCTGATTGTAGACGCCGAACGCCCAGTTGTTGCCCGTCACGTCGCTGTACTTGGAGTTGACATTGCCATCCACGAAGTATTTTCCCCAGATGTGCAGGGTGGGGGCGTAGTCGGGATAACTGGTGATGTAGGAGTTGGTGCGGATGCCTACGGCGGCGATGCGCTTCTGTTTGGTGGAGCTGATCTGCGCCGTACCGGGGCCGGGCTTGTAGTAGTTGTTGACGATGTTGACGTTCATCGCCTCACCGCCATAGCAGCCGTTGCCGCAGTAGTTGTAGAACACGTTGTTGCGCATGTCCATGCGCTCATCGAGCTGTGTGGTGTATCGCGGGCCGAGACGTGGCACACGGCTCTCATGATGGGCCATGAGGTTGTGGTGGAAGGTGGCTCCCGAACCGCCCCAGTTGCCGCCGTAGCCGTGCGCCCCCTTGGAGTGGCCTGCGTCCTGCAGACTCTGTGCCACGAGGCACCACTGCACGGTGGTGTTCTTGTTGCCGTAGATAGAGAGGCACTCGTCGATACTCCAGCTCACGGAGCAATGGTCTACGATGATGTCGCTGTGGTCGAAACCGCCGAAGCCGTCCCATCCGTCGGCACCGCTGGCCTTGACGTTGTTGTTGCCGAGGCGGAACCTCATGTATCTTATGATGACGTTGTTGGCGTTGATCTGTACGGGATAGTCGGCCACGCAGATGCCGTCGCCGGGGGCTGTCTGTCCGGCGATGGTGACGTTGGCCTTGCTGATGCTGAGCGACGATTTCAGGTGGATGGTGCCAGAGACGTCGAAGACGATGGTCTTGGCGCCGTTCTGGTTGAGGGCCCAGCGCAGCGAGCCTGTGCCGCTGTCGTCGAGGTTGGTCACATGATAGACGGCTCCTCCGCGTCCGCCGGTGACGTAGCGTCCGAATCCCTCAGCGCCGGGGAAGGCGGGTGTCTTCTCCTGTGCCGTCATCAGCGAGGGCATGCATGCGCATAGCATGAGGAGGAAAAGAAGTGGGTATCTGTATTTCATGTCTTCGGTTGAATTTAAAAATCCTGGCACGCAACCAGTGTCGCGTGCCAGGAAGATGATGAATGTGCGTTGATTAATGCCATCTGGAGTCGCCGAGCTCTTTGAAGTCGACGCCCATCTGTGAGCCTTTGATGCCGAACACACCCTTGGCAGGGCTGCTCCACAGTTCTGACTCGCTCATACTGAGCTCGCCCAGTCCCTCGAGCGGGTAGATCTTCGGGTCGCCTTCTCCTGTGGTGTTCAGGTCGGTCCACACGAAGTTGGTCTTGTAGCTGTTGTCGACACTGAGGTTGGCGGGAGTGCCGGAGAGCAGGATAGAGCCGGCCGTACCTGCTTGATAGGTGTAGATGTCGGAGCCACCGGAGCCCTCAGTCATCATCGACGGTCCGAAGAGCGTGTTCTTGATTTTGAGGTCGACGTTTCCTGAGCCGAGACGGAACATCGGGGTGTTGCCGTTGGCTGTGGTCTCTATCGGTGCGTAGCAGAAGGTACAGTTGGTAATGTTGAAGGTCAGAGTGCCGAGTGTGCTGCGGAGGTCGCAGAGCATCACGATATTGGTGATGGTGCAGTCTGTCATGGTGATGCTTTGCCAGTCGGCGGCCTTGTTGGTGGTGGTGATGACGCCCTGGTCGCCGATGCAGTTGATGAGACATCCTTGGAAGAGGATGTGGTTCACATGGTCATTGTCACTCTGTGCGCGGCAGACGGCGCGGTAGCCGGTGAAGGAGCAGTTGATGTAGTTGAGGTTCTTCATCGTGGCTTTGGTGCCGTTGACGTTGAACACCTGACGTCCGCCCCATCCCTTATCGTGGTTGGTTTCCACAGCATAGTCACCGCCGTTGGTGCGGTCGCTGATGAAGTCGATCTTCTCATAGACCACACGGTTGATCTCAGCGCCTGAAGCCATGGTGAAGCCTCCCGACTGGAGGAAGGTGGCATTGCCCGCGAGGGTCAGTCCGGTGATGAACTTGATGGTGTTCGCGGTGGCAGGCAAGGCTGTGCCTCCTGAGACCTTATACTGGAATCCGCCCTTGAGCACATAGGTGAGGTCCTGGCCTTCGTTGGCAGCCACGTCGGCAGCCAGCTGGTCGGTGTTGAAGTAGGTCTTTCCCACACTGTCGGGCACGTCACGCAGGTCGATGACGGCTCCGCTGAAACTTTCTGAGGAAGCGGTGGTGAAACGCTTCTTGCCCAGGTAGTTGTCGCCGTTGTAAGCCTCCACGCGGTAGGTGGTGTGCGGCTTCAGACCGTCGACGATGGTGGAGAGCGCGTTGAGCATATCTTCCTTTATGGTCACCTCTTTCACCAGCGAGTCGTTGCTGTCCTGATAGACGAGCAGCCGGTCATAGTTGGCTTTGTCGCTCCATTTAATGCGTACGGCATTGTCGATGATATCGGTGGATGCCGGTGTGGCGAGCATGGTGGGATAGTCGAGCGATGTCGTGGTGAGGGTGAACGGTTTTGACGTCAGTCCGCTGACAGTGTTGGCGGAACTGATGCTGATGTTGTACTCCTTGTCATACTGGAGTCTGTCGAAGCGGTAGAAGGTGGTGTCGGTCACCACTTCACGGGTGTCGCTGCCGTCGTTGGCTTCGATTTTCACCGTATACTGGTTGGCGTTGGAGTAGTTGTCCCACGTGATGACCATGTAGGGATTATTGTCGGCATCTAGGCCATGAGTGATGTTGTCGTTCTCATTGATGACGGGGCGAAACAGTCCGCTGAGGGTGGAGTCATCGTCATCGCTGCAGCTGGCCATGAATCCGAGTCCAGTGGCCACAGCCATGAAAAGCAGCATCGATTTGAATATCTTTTTCATATCTTTGTTGGCTATTAATAGTTTTCTTTCGTAATCGTAGCAACTTCAGCGTTGATGCCCTCGCCGGGATCATTGTTCAGGATGCCGTAGCCGTCGTTGTTGAGCACGGAACTGGCATTCATGGTGGTGACACTGATGGGGAGCAGGAAGGGTACGTTGCCGTTGCCCTTGAGCGCTCCGTTGGCATAGCCGCGGTAGAGGCGTGTGGCATAGTCGGATGCTTTGTAGACATCGGTGCGTGTGACACCCGACTCAGCGCCCTTCTCCACGGTGAAGACCATGTTGGAGGGAGCAGTGCCGAGCTCGTAGGTAGTGGCTCCTGTCGTGGCGTCCTTCGTCTTGGTGCATGAGGCATAGTCCTTTCCGTTGTAGGTGTAGGTGGTCTCACGCTTGATGAGCTGTGTTCCCCAGCGGCAGCGGTAGGTGCTTCCGTTTACGGTCTCCTGATACATCCATCCGTTGCTCTCCATGGTGGCGTCATCGTCGGTTGGGCGGTATTTCTGGTCAAACCATTCAATGTCGGCCTTGGTGTTGGTGCTTCCGGTGCGCTTCCACCACATCTTGTCGGCATACTGGGTGTAGTTGGCGGCCTCGGGGAAGTTGGCGCGCACTGCGTCGAGAGCCATCAGCTCTTCGTTGGTGGAGATACCCCAGCAGAGCATGACGCGCATGGCCTCCTCAATCTTCTGAGCATAGATGTTCCAGCGGATGAGGTCGAACCGGCGCAGACCCTCACCACCGAACTCCCATGCGCGCTCATTGACGATGGCATTGAAGAAGGCTTCCTTGCTGTTGAGTGCTGCCACATAGCCGGTGACGTCGGCTGCATAGTTGGGACTTTTGTTGAAAGCGCGTGCACGCACTTGGGTGAGCGCTTCCTTGGCCAGTGCGGTGGGGCCGTTGAGTTCGTTCTCTGCCTCGGCCAACATCAGCAGTACATCGGAGTAGCGCATGAGCGGATAGTTGATGCCGGTGCCTTTCGACGATGACGAGCCGAGCGGCTTGGTGGCCAGTGCGCGGTCCCATTTGCCGATGCCCATGCCTGTGCCCTCGGTGGGAAGGACCACGTTGTTCTGGTGCTGCCACTTGGCACAGGTGATGTCGCGGCGCTGGTCGTAGTCGCCGAAGGAGAGGTAGTAGGAGGGTGTCAGACCCACCTGGTTGGTCGTGTTTCCGTTGGTGTTGGAGCCGCTGTTGGTCACACCGATACTCCATCCCACGTCGCCGCCGTAAGACTCGACGAATGCGATCTCATAGAGGATTTCAGCATTGTTCTCGGTGGTGTAGGAGTTCTCGTTGGTGAACGGGGTGCTGAAGTCGGCATAGAGTGTGCGCGGCTTGAGCTGGATGAGTTTCTGGCAGTAGTCCTTGGCCATCTGCACATACTGGTCGTGTGTCTGTGCGGTCACCTGCTGTCCGCTGAGGTTGGTGTAGGTGACGGTGAGGCTGTCGGCGGTGACGTCGAGATAGTCGTCGGCGCGCTTCATCTGGTTGTCGGCAGTCTTGGCGTATCCTGCGCGGAAGAGGGCGAGGCGTGCGATCATGCCGATGGCGAAGTCGCGGTTCATGCGCTCGATGCCTCCGCTGTTGGCGTCAGAGAATTTCATTTTCGGCTCGATGTTGACGAGTTCTTGGAGCACGCGGCTGTAGACCGAGAATTTGTCGGCGCGCGGCTTGTCGAGGTTGCCGCCCCATTTCGAAGCGGTGTCGTAGTAGGGCACGTCGCCCCAGAATCCGCACATGAGGTAGTAGCGGTAGGCCTTGATACAGACGGCCTCTCCCTTCATCTGCTGCATGTTCTCGCTGGAGCCGATGGAACTTTTGTCGATGCCTTCAATCACCTGGTTGGCACGGTCGATGGCCTGCAGGTTGTGGTTCCACATGTTGGTCATGTCGTTGAAGCCCGTGATGGCCGACGACTGGAGCGACCACACGGCGCGGCGGTCGCTGCTCGGCACGCCGGCGCTGGGTGCGCTTGCCTCCACATCGGTGTTCTGCATATAGACACCGCACATACGCGAGGTATAGGAGTCTTGTCCGAACAGGTTGTAGGCTCCGAGCAATGCCTGCAGGGTGTATTCCTCATTTGAGAATACGGTGGCGTCGTCAATCTTCGAGGGCGAGTCCACGTCGAGCATGTCGCTGCAGGAGGTGAGGGTGAGCGCCCCGAAAGCAATGATTGCGATATATTTATTGTTGAGTTTCATAATCTTTGTATGTCTTTAGTCCTTATGCTTTTATCTTAGAGAGTCAAGTTCAGACCGAAGGTGAAAGCGCGGCTCTTCGGATAGGATGAGTAGTCGATGCCGGGAGTCAGTCCTGAGTAGCTGCTGTTGCGCGAGTAGGAGTTGACTTCGGGATCGAAACCGGTGTAGTCGGTGAGGACGAAGAGGTTGGTGCCGGTCACATAGAGGCGGAGGCGCTGGATGCCGACCTTCTGTGTGAGTTTCTTGGGCAGCGTGTAGCCCACGGTGACACTCTGCAGACGGAGGAAGGAGGCATCCTCGATGGCCCAGTCGGTGGGCATGACGACAGCGCTTCCGAAGGAGTAGGGGCTCCAGTATTTCTTGGGACTCATGCCGTTGCCGCCCTCATTGTAGAATGCGAGGTCTTCGAGGCTGGTGAGCAGTGTGCCGTCCTGCGGGTTCATGTAGGAGTAGCTGCTTGCCTGGCGCATGAAGTTGAGCATGTTGGGGTAGGTACCTGAACGGTATTGCTGTGAGGCCGCGATCTTGTTGGCATTGTAGATGTCGTTGCCCACGGTGAAGGTGAAGTTGGCCGAGAAGTCGAAGTCGTAGATGGTGCCGTTGAGTCCGAAACCGCCGGAGAAGTCAGGGTTGGTATTACCGATGACGGTGATATCATTGGCGTCCACCACGCCGTCGGGAGTTCCGTTGGGGCCGCTGATGTCTTGCAGTTTGATGGTACCCGGGCGTGTGCCGATGGCGCCGCCGATGAGTGAGCCTGTGGGTATGCCGTCTTTCAGCTCATAGGAGTTGGTGGATGCGTTATAGCTGTTGAAATCAGCAGTGGTGTAGTAGCCGTTGGTCTTCCATCCGTAGATAAGTCCGATGGGGTCGCCCACGCGCACGATGTAATCTTGCTGGTTGCGGTTGTCTGTGCCTGCCCATCCCGAGGGGAAGGTCATCTGGTCGAGTCCGCTGGCGATCTTCTCCACGTTCGACTTGTCGAAGCCGATGTTGAAGTTGGCATTCAGAGAGTAGTGCTTCTTCTGGAGGATGACACCGTTGAGGCTCACCTCGACACCCTTGTTGCTCGTCTCGGCGCAGTTCTCCCAGACGGAGGTGTAGCCAGCGGCTGCGATGTCGTGGTTGATGAGCAGGTCGGTGGTGTTGTTCCAGTAGAACTCGACGCTACCGCTGAGTCGCTCGTGGAAGAGTCCGAAGTCGAGACCGATATTACGGGTGGTGCGTTTCTCCCATGTGATGTGTGGGTTGGCCAGCACGCTTGAGGCGGAGAGGTCGGTGTTGGCCGTCTCGCCCACGCCGTAGCGCTTGCTGCCGCTGTTGGTGCTGTACTCCTGACGGAAGGTGTCGTTACCGATACGGTTGTTACCCACCTTACCATAAGAGAGACGCAGTTTCAGGTTCGACAACCATTTCTTGGTGTTTTCCATGAAAGGCTCCTCGATGATACGCCATGAGGCAGCTGCTGCGGGGAAGAAGCCCCACTGCTTGCCGTGTGCGAACTTGGAACTGCCGTCCTCACGGAAGGTGACGGTGAGCAGGTAGCGGTCCTTGTAGTCGTAGTTGATACGTCCGAAGACAGAGAAGAGGCGGACGTCGGCGTTGATGGTACTCTCGGCGCGTGTGATGCCGCTGTTGTCCTTGTTGTGGAAAAGGGCGAAGACATCATCGGGCTCCATGGCCTTGCTGTATTTCGAACCGTACATGAAGTTCTGGTCCTGCATCTGGTTGCGGTATTCCTGGCCCACCATGACGTTGAAATGGTGGTCGTCGCCGATGCGTTTGTCATAGCTCAGGTTGGCACTCTGGCGTAGTGTGCGGACGTTGATCTTTGTCCAGTCGGCCGAGGGGAGACCGCCCACGTAGGTGGCCTGTGTGGTGGTGTGTCCCCACCAGTTCTTGATCTCGTTGAACTGATACTCATAGCCTCCTTCGAGGTGACCTTTCAGACCTTTGATGATGGTCCAGTCGAGGGCGGCGTTGAAGCCGAACTTGCGGTTGTTGCGCTTACGCCAGTATTTCTTGGCCTGCTCGGCGAGGGTCATCTGGCTGTTCTGCCATTCCTCCACCTCGTCGTCGCTCATGGTCGAGAAGTCGGGGGTGATGAACTCTGAGAGACCTTTGGTTGCCACAGAGGTGAGAGCCTGTGTGGTACGGATCTTGTAGGTGTCGCCCTGCGTACCCTGACCGTTGGCCACCTGGTCGCTCACGTTGGCCTTGATGTTGAGTTTCAAGTTCTTGCTGATGTCGTGATTGAGCTTGAACATGAAAGCATAGCGGCTGAAGTCGTTGTCGGGCATCAGACCACCGTTGTAGTCGTAGGTACCGGAGAGAGAGAACTTGGTGGCGTCGCTACCGCCGGTGATACCCACGTTGTGGCTCTGTGAGAGCACGTTGGCACCGAACATGTCGTCCTGCCAGTCGATAGCCTCGAGGTCCTTGTAGAGGACGAGGTCGTCGAAGACGCCGAACTGCTTGTAGAAGGAGTTGAGCGAACTGGTGCCGCGGATGAGCGCATACTCATAGTTAGACATCACATAGTCGTAGGTGTCCATGGTCTCGAGGCGCTTGGAGACGGTCTTTGTCTGCAGGAACCCGTTGTAGGTGACCTGTGTCTTGCCGCTCTTGGCGTTCTTGGTGGTGATGAGAATCACACCGTTGGCACCTTGCGAACCGTAGATAGCGGTAGAGGAGGCGTCCTTGAGCACGGTGATGTCCTCAATGTCGTTGGGCGAGATGTCGCTGATGCTCTCGGTTTGGAATCCGTCGACCACATAGAGAGGGCTGTTGTCGCCGGTGATGGAGCCGCCGCCACGCACGCGGATGAGGATTTCTGCATCGGGCGAGCCGTCGGTGGTCATCACTCGCACGCCAGCCATCTTACCGGTGAGCGCCTCACTGACGTTGGGCACGGGCACCTGCACCAGGTCTTGTCCCTTGACGGTGGCCACAGAGCCTGTGAGGTCTTTCTTACGTGCTGTACCGTAGCCGATGACCACCACGTCGTTGAGTGTGGAGGCCTCGTCTTCGAGGACGATGTTGAACTCGGTCTTGCCGGCAAGCTGCACCGTCTGTGTCTTCATACCGATGTAGGAGATGGTGATGGACTTGCCTTTCACATTCTGCAAGGTAAAGTCGCCGTCAAGGCCGGTGATGACGCCGTTCTGTGTGCCGGTTTCGAGAACCGTGGCACCGATGACGGGTTCGCCGCTTGAGTCGGTCACAATACCTTTGATGGTCTGCGCGGAGATATTGCCCGTGATCATCGCCAGGGCCATCAGCAGCGCCAATCTAAAGAATTTCAAATTACCAGACATAGATTTTATTTTAGGTTGATTAAAAAAGCATAATGTTCAGTATATGATTGATGTTTGTGTAGTTTGTGATGATTTTGCAAAGATAATTAAAAAAATGAAAAATCAAGTATAAATCTTGCGGTTTGTTCGCATTTTAACCAAAAAGGCGGATTTTCCGAGAAAATCCGCCTTTGATAGTTGGCTGTAAATGTGCCTTGGGGCTTTAGAAGAGACTCATCTCTTGTGTGCGTGCCTCGTTGTCGGAGCCGTTGCCGCCGACACCTTGCTCATAAATGCCGCTTGTGGCAGTGAGTCCCATGACGTTCTCTGTCGAAACGCTCATCGTCTTGATGGTTGGTTTCAAATAATTCTTTTTCATGTCTTTGTTATAAATTGATGGGTGAATACTGTCTTTATTTCACTACCACCTTCTTGCCGTCGATGATATAGACACCCTTCTGTGTGGTGCTCACTTTCTGGCCGTTGAGGTTGTAGACGTTGCCGGTGCCCATGCGCTCGAGCAGGCGGGCTGCCTCGATGCCGTCGACGATGTCGCCGTCGAAGTCGAAGGCCACGTTGGCCTCAGAGGTGCCCACTTTCTTCAGGTAGGCGCGGTAGGCGCGGATCTTGTTGCCGCCGTTGGCTTTGACGAACTCCTCGACGTCGGCGATCATGTCGCCTTCGGCGATGGGCGACTCGCCCTTCTCATAGGCGGTGTAGGTGCCCACGAAGTCGTACTCGCTGTCGCTCACGGTGAGGTCGGTGGCTTCAGCCACAGTCTTGTTCTCGTATGCCTCGATGGTGTAGTCGGCATCTGCGAACACAGCATAGGGAGTGTTGGCCTCAAGAGCCTTCACCGGCTTGAACTGCAGCACGAGTGCTCCGTCCTTCTCCACGGTGCCGATGTATTCGAGCACCTTGCTTGCGCCAATCTCCTCGGGAGTAGCGTCGAAGGGGAGGACGATGGTGTTGAGGCCCTGATAGAGCTGGCGGTCGGTCTTGATGAAGGGATACTCGCCTGCGGGCAGTGTCTGCTGGTCGTTGTCGAGGATGGCGATGGTGGCTTCAGCCTGAGCCTCCACGGTCACTTCGGCCGGGTCGCCGAATCCGCCCATGGAGTTGGCGCTGCGGATGGCGATGATGTCGCCCTCAACGGCCTCGAGGTCATAGGCCGTCTTCTCGGTGATGCCTTGGAAGACGTCGTTCTTGAAGATGGCATAGGCGATGGCGTCCTCTACGGCGTTCCATGTGATCTGTCCGTTGGCATAGGCGGCTTCTGAGGGAGATGCCGATTGCATGGCCAGCGTGAAGGGATCCCATGGGTCGTCGTTGTTGAGGAACATGTTGTCGTAAGAGAACTGCTCAGCCTGTTCTTTGCTGAGGATGGTCTCAAACTGTCCGCCGTAGGAGGTGATGATGTTGGAAGCGGGATTGATGACGTCATAGGCTTCGTTCATCGTGTTGTACTCTCCGAAGATCTTCGGGTCTTTGTTGTTCATACCCTTCTGTGTCCAGCGCGACTTGACGAGGGTCTTCTCGGCATTGGCGTCGAGGATGGTGCCGAGATAGACGGCGATGGGATAGTTCTGCCAGGTGCGGCCGAAGTTCCAGTCGCCCTTGCCGTTGGCCAGGTCGACGACCTTGCACTGGTCGAACACATAACCGAAGTTGGTCGACGTGGTGGGGGCGCAGATGGTGCGTCCGCCGGTGCCGTTGATGTTGCGCGGCTCCAGCGAGATGGTGGGGCGCATGAAGCGCACGTCGCCGCCACCGCAGAGGAAGTCAACCGTGCCGTGCACATCGCAGTCCTCCCAGTACGACTGCTTGGTGTTCTGGCTGTAGTAGGTGTCCTGATAGGAGAGCATTCTCACGTTCTTGAAGATGGCGCGGTCGCCTCTGTCCTGGAAGCAGACGGCGCGTCCGCCCTCGAGTCCTGCTGCCTGTGCGCCATAGTAGTCGAGATCGTTCTTCAGGGTGATGTCCTGCATGTAGAGGTTCTTGCCAGAGTTGAGCAGCGTGGCGGTCTTGCCGATGCCTTCCTCAGTGAAGTGAGGAGCGTTGCGGATGATGGTCTTGTCCTCCGACTGTCCGATGATGGAGATGTTGTGTCCGCTGACGGCAGTCAGGGTGGCCATGTCGAGGTCGTAGGTGCCGTCGGGCAGGAAGATGAAGGAGCGCTCAGCGTCCTGGCTGCCGTTGGCTCCGTTGACGATGTCGAGCACTTCGACGAGGCTGTTGGCGTCGCCCGGTGTCACGAAGTACCAGTTGCCCTCTTTGGCGTAGTTGGTGGTGGTGAAGTTGACGATGCGGATGCTGTGGATGTAGTTCTCGCCGCCCGACTCCACGTCGATATAGAGCTTGCCCGGCTCGCCCTCATAGGTGAAGGAGCTGATTTCGCCGTCGCCCTCGGAGATGGCGGCCATGCGTCCGAGCTCTTCGCCGTTGGCGTTCTTGAACACCAGTTTTCCTTCAGTGTTGCCGTATTTGCAGGTGGCCACGTTGACGTATGCCTTTCCGCCCACGAGCAGTTCGATGCGGTCGCCGTTGCGGAAGGCCCATCCGTGCTGTGTGTCGTGCCAGTAGCCGTTGCCCACGGAGACGAAGGCCTCGTGGTCCTCGGGATAGAAGAGGGTGCTGGTGAGGTCGAAGTTGTACTTCTTGTAGTCGCTCGGCTCTTCGATCTCGGTGGCATAGGCATAGAGGGTGGCGTTGCCGGTGATGATGTCGGCAGTGGTGTATTTCTTCTCTCCCGGTTTGACATACCAGCCACGCACCTTGAAGCCCTCATTGGCCTTGGCGGTGGTGAAGTCGACGGCAAACTCGCCGATGGGAGCGTCTTTCTCCACCGTCTGTGTACCCATGACACTGCGGTCGGTGTCGAGGTAGGTGAGGGTGAAGTCGGGCTTCTGCACGAAGTGTGCCACATAGTCGACGGTGACGCTTCCGAGTGTGACGGGGATGGTGACGTCGCAGTGGGTGTCGTCGCCGCTGTAGGCGATCTCGCCGATTTCACCCGAGATGGCCTTCACTTCGGTCAGCGGGTTGGCGGCGGAGACCATCTCCACTTTCTTTGAGAGTTCGATGGTGGCATCGTAGCCTTCGAAGACGTTGTCGGCGATGTATTTCACGCCATTGGCGGTGAACTCGCCGAAGATGGGCACTTCCACCTCTTGGCCGTTGAGCACGCCGGTGATGACGATGTCGGCGAATCCTATCTGCTTGCCACTCTGGAGGTGGTAGAGGTTGATGCGGAGTCCGCAGGGTCCCTCGGCGGGTGTGGCGCCGGTCACCTCATAGGAGAGTTCGCTGACTTTCTTGCCATTTTCGCTGGCGATGGCGGGGTTGGTGCCGCTGTTGCGGTTGGGCTTCACTTCAGTAGCCAGGGTGACGGTGGTGCCGTCGGGGTTGAGCCATGCGATGTCGAGCAGTCCGTTGTCGGTGCCGAAGCGTGTGGTCTTGAGGGCCACGGATGTCGGTGTGAACGACAGACCGTAGTTGGGCTGGATGATGAAGTCGATGATGTTGGTCTCATCAGCCTTGTTGTTCTGGTCGTAAGGCTCGAAGCGGGTCTCGTCGATGCCAGCGCCGCTGTTGGCGTCCTTGAGGAAGAGTCCTGAGCCGTAGCTCACCTTGCTGTTGACGAAGTAGTCGGCAGCGTCGCCGAATTCGGCCGTCTGTCCCTCAGTGCCGAGGGTGAACGGGAAGGTGGCGGTGGCGGGCTTGTCCTTGAGTTCCTCAGCCTCTTTCTGTGCTTTCTGCAAGACGATGATTTTCAGGAAATAGTTGTTGTCGTTGGTCGAAGTGATGGCCACGTATCCCTGTGCCACATCAGCGTTCTTGGCAGTGTACTCGGTGAAGGGGGCGGTGCCCGTGTTGGTATACTCCGTGTCGGAACTGCCGATGGTATAATAGGAGTAGCCTGGGTATCCGTAGACGGTGACCACATCCTCGGTGCTCTTCACCGGTACCTTGAAGATGGCGCCTTTTCTCACCTGGATGTTGTTGCCGTTGTTGCGGAAGGAGGCTCCGTTGGCAGCCACGGTCATCACCAGTCCGTTGCCCTCGATGGCGGCCACGGTGCCTTCCTCGGCACTGCCAGAGAAGGCCATGGTCTGTTCCATGACGCTGGCATCGGCATAGTCCCATGTGCCGGTGATGTCCTCGGCGGGTGTAAGGCTCTTGTTGAGCACCACCGACACCTTATAAATATAGTTGTTGCCGGCAGTGGCGGTCACCTCCACATAGCCTTGTTTCACTTCGGCGTTGGTGGCTTTGTGCTCCACGGTGCTCTCGTCGCCGTTCTCGTCGGCACCCACGGCGAAATGGCAATAGCCGGGATAGCCCACGACGGTGACTACGTCGTCGGTCGAGGAGACAGGCACTTGCAGCACAGTGCCGGGATTCATCTGAGCGTTGTTGCGCCCCACGCAGTAGAGCTTGCCGCTGGTGGCATCGACGTGCATGGCGATGCCCTCGGCGTCCGATGCGATGTCGGCTTCCACTCCTTGGTAGTTGGTGCTCTTGCAGATGCCTGCCGGGAGATCGTTCTGGAAGTCCCATGTGGCCGTGGTGGCAGCGCCTGCCCACATGGCCGTCAGCATCATGAGGCACAACATTCCTAATCGTTGAAGTTGTCTTTTCATACGCTTTTTTGCTTAGGTTAATAATTTGTTGTTATAGATAGTAAATGTAGTTGTCAGACCTTTTCTGGGATGAATGAGCCATAATCTTTTGCAAAAATAATGATTTTTTCTAAAATAGGCTTTCTTTTTGACTTTTTTTTGATGGGATCATGTAAAAAAAAGAAACAGAAGGGGCGGCCCTTGCAACCTTTTTCGGTTGCCGGGGCCGCCCCTTTGCGGGATGTGGACGTCAGGACTTATTTCAGGATGAACTTCCTGCCTTTCTGGATGACGATGCCCTTGTAGGAGGCGTCCACTTGCTGACCGGCGGTGTTGTAGACCGGCATGGCCGGGTCGAAGCTGTCGGCGGTGAGTTGGCGGATGCCTGATGAGAGGGCGTAGCTGATGGGCAGCAACTGGTAGTCGTTGTTGAAGATGGAGGCGATGCCCGTGATGGTGACGGTGGCACCTGCCACGAGGTCTTCGCCCACAACCTTGAACTTGTCGTAGATGAGCACGCGGCTGTCGCCGGCAGTGGCATAGAGTTTGCCCTCCTCCTCAGCGACAATGGCATTCTCAAGCAGAATGAGGTCGCAGAGATACTCGTTGGTGTTGAGTTGAGCCACGCTGACGCTGTGAGGCACAGCTGCCGACCCTTCGGTGATGGTGAGTTTGTCGGCGTTGGTGTCGTTGGTCTTGGCCAGTTCGGGCAGGTTCCGGTAGGGGCTGTACTTGCCGGTGATGCTGCCGTTGAGCACCTGGTTGGCCTCGAAGGTGATGCCGGTGTTGTAGAACTCGATGGCTCCGCTGGCATCGCGCACATAGACGTCGTTGCCGCTGACATAGACCACCTGTGCGTTGTTGAGCTTGAGCTCGGCCTCGGTGCCGTTGCTCAGAGCCTTGAACTCAGCGATGTTGTTGCACACGGTGATTCCTGTGTCAGGAGGTGTGGTGCCTCCTGCGAGTGGCTGTGTGAGATAAATCTCAAAGGCGCCCTTGAAGGGTACGAGAATGCCTTCCACGTTGTAGGTGTCATTCTCGTTCCAGTCGCCCATTCCCACTTTGAAGCGGTCGTAGATCAAGATGGATTCTTCGCCCACGTAGGCGTAGTAGTTGGTGTAGTTGCCCTCTTGCTTGGCCTCCACCTTGACTCCCTCAATGCGAATGAGGTTGCAGTAGTATTGCTCGTCCTTGGCCTGTGCCACGGTGAGTTTGATGGGGGTGGCGGTGCCGTTGGTGGCCGTGATGGAGTTGGAGTTGGTGTTGTCGCTCTTGGCCAACTCGGGGATGTTGTTGTAGGTGGCTCGCTTGCCGACGACCGAACCGTTGAGTATCTGTCCTGTGGTGAGATTCAAACCGGTGTTGTAGAAGTCGATGGCTCCGCTGGCGTCGCGCACGTAGATGTCGGCTGTTCCGGCGTAGAGCACTTGTGCGTTGGTGAGGGTGAGGGTGGCCTCAGTGCCGTCGGCCAGTGCCTTGAACTCGGCGATGTTGGCCACGGTGTTGAGGTCGGGAGTCTCCTCCAGCACGAAGGTCTTCTCCACCACTGCGCTCAGTTCGCCTCCGTAGTCCTCCTCCACGGCTTTCACGGTGGTGGTGGCAGTCAACTGGAAGGGAGCGGAGTAGACTTTCTTAGTGTCCGAAGTGCCTGGGTCGGTGCCGTCGGTGGTGTAGTAGACGGCATAGTCCTCATTCGACGGAGTGATGGTCACCGTCGTGGAGTTCTTGAACGGTGTGGTGCCGCTGATGGTGAGTTTGGCCTCGCCATCGGATGCCATGAGTTTGATGTTGTCGATGCGGGCATTGGCATCGGTCTTCGTGCTGAAAGTGAGGTTGAGCTGTTCTGTTCCACCTGCGACGGTGATGGTGTGAGTGTAGTTGTTGTCGGCAGCGGTGGCATCAGAGATGGCGACTCCAGAAGTGGTGGAAGTCACGTCGAGAGCGCGATTGGCGTAGTAGCTGAGCGTGAGGGGGCCGCTGTAGCCTTTGAGGTTGATGTCTGCACTGAAAGCCACCCCGCGGCTCGATTTCGGCACGAGCAATTCAATATTGGATTCGTCATTGCTGTTGGCATAGAGTTTCACGTAGTTGCCGTCGCCATGGTAGGTGGCGTTGGCATTGGCCACGTCCTCTACCAGCGTGCCGGCCTCGGAGGTGTCCCAGTTCTCCGACCAGATGGCCTCGCCGCTCTCTGCGGCCGTCACGGTCAGTTTGTATTGTGCGGTGGCACCGAGGAACTTGTCGGTCTCTGTTGCATTGGCGGTGATGGTGGCGCTGCCCACGGCAAGCACTGTCAGGGCTCCTGTCGAGGCGTTGACGGTTGCCACTTGCTCGTTGCTGCTGGTGTAGGTGACGGTGCCGTCGCCGTTGTAAGTGAGGGTGGGCGCGGTGACTGTCTCACCGAATGTGATGTTGACGGTTTCCGAAGAGAACCGCATGTCGGGTTTCGTCTTCACATTTTGGTTGTCGCTGACGGCCAGCACAATCTCGTCCAAGCGGGCGTTGGCATCGGTCGTCGTGCTGAAGGTGAGGTTGAGCTGTTCCACACCGCCGGGGATGGTGACATTGTGGGTGTAGGTGTTGCTGTCAGCCGTGGCTTCAGAGATGGCGACACCGGAAGTGGTGGAGGTCACGCTGAGAGGACGGTTGGAATAGTAGCTGAGGGTGAGGTTGCCGCTCTTGCCTTGCAGGTTGATGTCGGCGCTGAAGGCCACCCCGCGGCTCGATTTCGGCACGAGCAATTCGATATTGGTGGGGTCATTGGAATTGGCATAGAGCTTCACGTAGTTGCCGTCGCCATGGTAAGAGGCTGTGGCATTGGCCACGTCCTCCACCAGGGTTCCTGCTTCAGACGAATCCCAGTTTTCCGACCAGATGGCGTCGGTGATGACGATAGACTCGTTTTTCACCAATAGCGTATAGTGAGCCGATGCACTCTTGTAGGTGTCGGTCTCTGCGGCGGTGGCGGTGATGGTGGTGGAGCCGACGGCCACGACAGTGATGGCTCCCGTGCTGGCGTTGACGGTGGCAACGTCTTCATGGCTGCTGGCGTAGGTCACGGCACCGTTGCCGGTATAGGTGAGGGTGGGCGGGGTGACGCTCTCGCCGATGGTCACAGTGACAGCGGTGGGGTTGAAGGCCATCTCTGGCTGGGTCTTCGTGGGGCCGCTGGTACCTTTCTTGTAGATTTCAATCTTGGAGACCTGTGTGTTGTGGGCGCTGAGCACTTTGAGTTGGTAGACAGTGCCGGCTTTCTGGTAGGCCTCGGCAATGGCGTATTCGTTGGTCACTTCTTTGGCGCCGGTGGTCTCGGTGCTCACCTCGGTGTCGCCCACGAAGATGTTCTGCTTCACTGCGGCAGAGGCTCCGTTGGTGCCGGTGATGGCGATTTTCTCCACGTCGAAGTCAAAGGCGGGCAAGGTGAGGGTGGCTCCGGCCTTTCCGAAGAGCAGGTATTGCCCTGTGGCGTTGTGGTAATAGCCGCCACCTTCCGAGCCTTGGAGGGTGATGGTGTAGCTGCCACTGGTGTAATTGGCGGCATCGACAAGTTTTTCCGAACTGCCGTTGGGCAGTCCCCATGTGTTCTCAGTGAAGTCGAGCGTGACTTCCTGAGCCATGGCCGTGTTGAACACTGCAGCAAACAGTGCCAAGAGGATGTAGTGTAGTTTTTTTGTCATATCGGTATAGTTTAGGTGAATTTGACAGTAATAGATAGAATATACACCGCAAAAATACTAATAATTCTTTAAACGGGGGCTTTTCATGACTGTTTTTTTGTGGGTGATTTTCATAAATTAAGGTGAAAAGGCAAAAAAGGGCGATAAGAATCATTTGTAGGCGCCGCCTTGGTATCGCTTTTTTTCATTGGCTCGTCGTGTTCAGGCAAGGCATGGGCAATGCTTTGGGCGAGGAGCCGGGGGCTTTTTCTTTTGGGTTGTTTGTTGCTGTAATACAGCAACATACCGGACACTTGGAACGGAGGGGGAGAAGGGGAACGGAGGGGAAAGGAGAGAGCGGGAAGGAAAACGGGGGCTTGATTGGATTCAATCAAGCCCCCGTCATCGTGAATGAGATATCTCAAATGAGATATTCTGAATGAGATATCTTAACTGTTAATTTTTGCCGAGGAGATAGTTGACCACCAACATAATGTCGGTGACATTGATGTCATCGTCCTGGTTGAAGTTGGCATTGGCTTCGTTGAATGTCGGGTTGGATTTGCCAAGACAATAGTTGACGATGGCCATGATGTCTGTGACGGTAATCTCTCCGTCGTCGTTGGCGTCACCAGGCAAGACAGCATCCTCTTTTAACGTACCGGTGAGGGTGATGGCCAGCACCACCTGTTTGCCGGCGGGTGTGAAGGTGAGCGCTTTAGTCACAGGCGTGTCGAATTGGATGTTGTGCGAGACTACGGTATAGGCTTCTGTCTCAGGGTTCTTCTGCGGGAACAGGAAGGCGGTGGGGTCGTATGTCTCACCATTGACCTCTCTGAGGTAGGAGTCCACTTCAGTGTAGTTGTCGTATCCTGTGAACTTGGCCGAGGTGAGGGCGAAATTCTTGGGCAGATGAATGGTGTATTGTGTTCCTGGGGAGAATTTCACACCGTCCTCTTTACCGCCGCCGTATGCCTTTTTATTCTCGTTTGTGATTGAGATATCGTCGTTGAAATACCACAGAGCAACGCTGTCGGCCTCGATATCCTGGTGCGTGCTGATGGCAATTTTATATGTGGCGGTTTTTTCAGCGTTGCTGTCAAATGCTCCGTTTACGGTGATGATAAATCCTGCCTGTGCTCCCAGTGGCGTGAAGGTGAACTGCCCTGTAACAGGCGCGTCGAAAGCAATCTGGTGATTCGCCATGTCGGCATGCTTGGAGTCAATGCGATGCGGGAAGACATAGTCGCTCTCTCCGTAGACGTTGCCGTTGAGCTCTCCCAGATAGGCGTCAGCGCTGTTGTCATTACCGAAACCGCTGAAGAGCACAGAATTAGCGACAAACCCGTCGGGTAGCTTGACAGTGAACTGAACTCCCCTGGAGTATTTCACACTGTTGTTGAGGCCAGTACTATAGGCCTTGATTAAATCTGCTTTGGCATTCACGTTTACGACGGTGAATCCTTCCTGGAAGTTCCACTCACCTGTGGTGGGGCTGTCGACATAGGTTTTGGAACTGATGGCGTATGATTCCTCTGCGGGTGCTTCATAGTCTATCGTTCCTTTGACCGTGATGGTCCACACCACCTGCTTGCCTGCCGGTGTGATGGTAAACTCGCCCTTGAGCGGTGTGGAGAAGTCAAAGGTGTATGACGCCACCACATAATCGGTATCCGAAGTCTTCATCGGGAACACATAGTCGGTCTCAGCATATTGTGTTCCGTTGACTTCCTTGATATATGCGTCCAAATCAGGATAGTTGTCATAGCCAGAGACAGTGATGGAGTTGACGGAGAGTCCATCCGGCAAGAGGATGGTGTACTGCACACCTGCAGAGAACTTGAATCCGTTCTCTTTTCCTGTCCCATACGTCTTCCCTTTTTCGTTGGAAATGGTGAAGTCGTTCTTGAAGTTCCATACGCTGTCGTTGGTGTTGTCCACGTAAGTTTGGGTAGAGAGAACGTATTCCACGTCCTTGGGCTCTGCGCTGACAGTGACAGCTGCTAAAAGCAGAGTCGCGATTGTCAGCAAGGATTTGCGTAGTAAGGTTTTCATATTTGTAAAAAGGTATTAAGTGATTGATTGTCTGTCGGTGTTGTCGCTATTTGCCGAGGATGATGCGGACGATGCCCATCACGTCGGTGACGTTGATGTCATTGTCGCTGTTGACATCGGCGTTGGTGACGCTGAATGTATCGGCGGTACCGTGGAGGATATACTTCACCACCGCCATCACGTCGGTGACGTTGACGTCTTTGTCCATGTTGGCATCACCGAGGAGGAAGGTTTCCGTCTGCTCCTCGTCGCCGATTACACCAGAGAGCGTGATGACCCACACCACCTGCTTGCCTGCCGGCGTGAAGGTGAGGGTGCCAGAGGCGGGTGTGTCGAAGGTGATTTCCCTTGACACCACGGTATAGTTGCCCGAGGCGTCTTTTTTCGGGAAGACATAGTCGGTGGCGCTGTAGTTGGTACCGTTGCACTCGGCGATATAGGAGTCGGCGTCGGCATAGTTGTCATAGCCTTTGAAGGTGGCCTTCTTGACTCGGAATTTCTTGGGCAGGTGGATGGTGTATTTCACGCCTGCGGAGTATTTGATGCCGTTTTCCTTGCCTGTGGAATA
>ODAI010921946.1_pt1 | contig 24826 bp, 20 predicted proteins | sample 1539321 | NCBI WGS metagenome assembly ODAI01 (sample SAMN02144231, study PRJEB22623) | gut metagenome | biome: sheep rumen | host: Ovis aries | place: New Zealand
CACCCGTCATTTCATAAGCTCTGTTCAGGAACTCATATTTGCGCTCGCCCATCTGATGGAAGGGCAGGAGCTGTACGCGTGTCAGCCCGGTGCCCCGCAGCAGGTCTGCAATCCCCTCCGCGTCCGGCAGATCTGCGTTAAAGCCGGGAATCACGGGAATCCGGGGCAGGATCGTCAGTCCCTGTTCCTGTGCCCATCGGAGATTCTTATGGATCAGGCCGGTATCAACACCTGTCCCAGTCTTATGTCTGATCGGATCATAATGCTTGACATCAAAGAGCAGGAGGTCGAACAGGGGGGCAAGCCTGTGAAAGACTTCCGGGCTTACGCAGCCGGTGGTCTCGATCGCGGTGTGGACCCCCTTTTCTTTAAGGCCAAGGACCAGTGCCTCCGCGAAAGCGGGCTGGGCCATTCCTTCGCCGCCGGAGATCGTCACACCGCCGCCGGATTCCTCATAGAAATCGATATCCTGCAGGCACACTTCCATAACTTCATCTACAGTTTTGTATTCACCTTCACTGGTAAGAGCGCGGCCGGGACAGCCCTGTACACAGGCCAGGCATCCGGTACATTTATGGAAATCGATCTGAATCCTTCCGTTTTCCGCGGCAGTAATGGCCTTCTCAGGGCAGGTACGCGCGCATGTAAGGCAGCGGAGACAGTTTTCACCGCGGTACATGATCTGGACGCGGGAGAGCTGGGACTCCGGATTGGAACACCATTTGCAGCGGAGGGGACATCCCTTCAGAAACACGGTGGTCCGTACGCCGGGGCCATCGTGGATGGAAAACTTCTGAATATTAAAAACAATTCCTTTTGGTTCCATATAAATCATTTCTCCTCATTTAAAACGATATTGCCGCGGCAGCGGAAGACCTGCCATTGTAGTGCCGCAAAACACTGCCCGGCATGGCTCACGGACATCATTCCTGGATGTTATTCCCGGACATTTTCCGTGCCAGCCTGTTCCCATCATAGCATTTAGATTCGAATCTGTAAACAAAAAGTTACGAATGAAATTTATTTTAATTTCCTGCGAAAAGTATATTGACAGAGAAGGGGAGAGTGCTATAATTAAGCTACGAACAGAACAAAATTAAATTTCAAAAGAAATAAAGGAGAGGCCAAATGGAAAACAAAGCGCATTTCGGATCCCTGACGCCCAGAATGCAGGCGTATCGTGAGAGCGTCCTGGACCAGAAACCTTATATCGACGCACAGCGTGCTGTCCTGGCTACAGAATCCTATAAGAAGAATCTGCATCAGCCTGCGGTCATGAAGCGGGCGCTGATGCTGCAGAATATTCTGAAAAAGATGGATATCTATATTGAAGACGAGACGATCCTGGTCGGCAATCAGTCTTCTGTGAACCGCGGCGCGCCGGTCTTCCCGGAATACACGATGAAGTTCATCCTGGATGAGCTGGATCTGTTTGAAAAGCGTGACGGCGATGTTTTCTATATTACGGAAGAGACCAAAAGGCAGCTGCGGGAGATCGCCCCTTTCTGGGAGAACAATAACCTGCGGGCCCGCGGTGAGGCCCTGATCCCTGAAGAGATGCAGGTCTATATGGATACAGGGTTCTTCGGCATGGAAGGCAAACTCAACGCCGGCGACGCGCATCTGGCCGTAGATTATGGAAATATGCTCAGAACCGGCCTCAAAGGTTATGAAGACCGCGCCCGGAAACTGAAGGCAGAGCTGGATCTGACAGAGCCTTCCTCCATCGACAAATATCAGTTCTACAAGGCCGTACTGATCGTGATCGATGCCGTGAAGGGATTCGCGGAGCGCTTCGCGGCGCTGGCCCGCAGGAAGGCGGCTGCAGCAAAAGACCCCAGGAGAGCCGAACTTCTCGAAATTGCCCGCATATGCGGCAAGGTGCCTTATCAGCCGGCGGAGACTTTCCACGAAGCGGTACAGGCTGTCTGGTTCATCCAGCTGATCCTGCAGATCGAATCCAACGGACACTCCCTCAGCTATGGCCGCTTTGATCAGTATGTCTATCCCTATCTGGCCGCCGACCTGAAACAGGGACGGATCACAGAGGAACAGGCCGTGGAGCTTCTCACCAACCTCTGGATCAAGACGCTGACCATCAACAAGGTCCGCTCCCAGGCGCACACGTTTTCCAGTGCCGGAAGCCCCATGTACCAGAATGTTACGATCGGCGGACAGACCGCGGATGGCAGGGATGCTGTCAATGAACTGTCCTTCCTGATCCTGAGGTCCATCGGTCAGACAAGGCTTCCCCAGCCTAACCTGACAGTCCGTTATCACAGGAACATTAATCAGGCCTTTATGGATGAAGCCATTGAGGTTTTAAAGCTCGGGACCGGCATGCCCGCTTTCAACAACGACGAAGTCATCATTCCATCCTTCATTGAGAAGGGCGTTCGGAAAGAGGACGCTTACTGCTATTCCGCCATCGGCTGCGTGGAAACAGCCGTGCCTGGAAAATGGGGCTACCGCTGCACCGGCATGAGCTACCTGAACTTCCCCCGGATCCTGCTGATGGTCATGAACAATGGAATCGATGTGACAAGCGGCAGGAGATTTATCAAAGATTACGGGAATTTCCGGGATATGGAGTCTTTTGATGACCTGATGAAGGCCTGGGACGGCGCGATCCGGGAGCTGACCCGCGCAAGTGTCATCGTAGAGAACGCCATTGATCTGGCGAGCGAGCGTGAAGTGCCTGATATCCTCTGTTCCTGTCTGACACAGGACTGCCTGAGACGCGGCAGGACCATCAAAGAGGGCGGCGCGGTTTATGATTTCATTTCCGGCCTGCAGGTGGGCATTGCGAATATGGCGGACAGCCTTTCTGCCATCAAAAAGCTGGTCTATGAAGAAGGGAAGATTTCCCGGGACGAGCTGATGCAGGCGCTGGCTTCGGATTTCGCGGGAGAAGAAGGAGAGCGGATCCGTCAGATGCTGATCCATGACGCGCCAAAGTATGGCAACGATGACGACTATGCCGATCAGCTGGTCGTGGACGCTTACGCCTCCTACCTGGATGAGATGAAAAAATATAAGAATACCCGGTTTGGCAGAGGACCGGTCGGCGGCATCCGCTACGGCGGAACCTCCTCGATTTCAGCGAATGTCGGGCAGGGATTCGGTACAATGGCGACCCCTGACGGACGCCATGCCAGAGAGCCCCTCGCCGAGGGATGTTCACCCGCCCATTCCATGGACCAGCATGGGCCGACAGCGGTGTTCAAGAGTGTGTCCAAGCTTCCTACCCATGAGATCACGGGCGGCGTTCTCCTGAATCAGAAGGTCACGCCTGCCATGCTCTCCACCCGGGAGAACACCAAAAAGCTGGAATTTATCGTCCGAACATTTTTTAACCGCCTCGAAGGCTACCATGTGCAGTATAATGTAGTAGACAAAGCAACTCTGCTGGACGCCCAGGCGCATCCGGAGAAACACAAAGACCTGATCGTCCGTGTAGCAGGTTACAGCGCCTTCTTCAATGTCCTGAGCAAGGCGACACAGGATGATATCATCGGCAGGACAGAACAGACACTGTAAGGATATTTGATCGGACAGATGCTGACATAACCATGTCAGAAAAGATGTTTGATACTGCATGAAAACGAGAGAATAGAAACAGCGCTTATTTTTCAGGGAGGAACAAAATGAAATTCTGTATTGATGACGCGAATGTTGACAAGATCCGGCATATTTATGAGTATTATCCGGTCGACGGTGTTTCCACCAACCCTTCGATCCTGGCCAAGTCCGGAAGGGATCCCTATGAGGTCCTGAAGGAGATCCGTTCTATCATCGGCGAGGACGGCGAGCTGTTCGTCCAGGCCACCTCGACGACGGCAGAGGGTATGGTCGAAGAAGCCCGCAGGATCGTGGAAGTGCTGGGTAAGACCACACTGGTAAAGATTCCCTGTGTTCCCGAAGGCTTCAAAGCCATGAAGCAGCTGAAAAAGGAAGGCATCCGCTTCATCGGTACGGCGATCTACACCGCAATGCAGGGGTTCCTGGCAGCCAAGTGCGGCGCCGAGTATGTGGCCCCTTATGTGAACCGTATCGATAACATGGGCTTTGACGGGATCCAGGTCTCCAAGGACATTCATGACGCGATCACGGCAAGTGGGCTTGACAGCGGACTGCTGGCGGCCAGCTTCAAGAACAGCCAGCAGGTCCTGGAACTGACAAAGTATGGCGTGAAGGCAGTGACCGTAGCGCCGGATGTCATTGAAGGCCTTGTAAAGAACGCGGCGATCGACGCTGCCATTGATCAGTTCACCAGAGACTTCCGGGGACTGGTCGGGGAAGGAAAGACGATGGCAGACTGCTGACTGCCTGCCGGAAGAAGTGAGGCGGTTTATGAAACAGGAGGAGGGTGAACCAATGTTTGAGTGGTTAAAGAACCGCTTTTCCGGGAAAAACCGGCCGGACCAGGGGATGATCACAAGAAAATGCAGATACTGCGGGAAAACTTTTACGCTGCCGGAAAATGTCCAGCACTGGCCGGACTGCTGTATGGAATGCAGGGCGAAGTACAGGCCGAAGGAAACTCTTACCGGAAAGTGCAAAAAATGCGGGAAGACCTTCACATTCTCGTCAGACGCCCGGCACTGGCCGCGGTACTGTCCGGAGTGCCGGGCCAGGCGGAAACGGAGATGAAGATAGTAGAAGCGGCCGGATCCGGAAGCAGGCGCGGACCTGTCAGCCCGTCAGCACCTCGATGCCGCGCGCCGCAAGCTCGGAGGTAACCGGCGCCTCCATATGCCGGTCTGTGACGACGGTCTTCACCCGGTCTTTCAGGTTGAGGGGCACAGTGCCGTGTCTGGAAAACTTTTCGGATTCTGTCAGGACGATGACCCGGTCCGCCTGACGGGCCATATCGCGGACGGCCTGGGCGCGCATCTGGTCCTGATGGGTGAAACCGGCTCTGGCGGACCAGCCGTCCACGCCGATGAAGAAGCGGTCGACCCAGAAATTCTCCGCGCACTGACGTACCATAGGACCGACCATGACCTGGGCGTCCTGCTGGTAAATGCCGCCGAGAAGAATGATCTGGAAATCAGAGGAGCGGCGGATATAGTCCGCAATGAAAGCGCTGTTGGTGATGATCGTCACACCGCTTCTCGATTCCGTAAGCGCGGCGGCGAGCAGGGCACAGCAGCTGCCGCTCTCGATCATGATGGTATCCCCGTCCCTGACCAGTTCCGCCGCGCGCAGGGCAATCCTGCGCTTTTCTTCGTAATGGTAGGCCAGGCGTCCCTTGATATCATCCGTGCTGGACAGAACAGCAAAACCGTGTTCTCTTTTGATCAGTCCCTGGGCCTCCATGGCGTCCAGGTCTTTGCGGACAGTGACCTGTGAGACCCCCAGGTGGGCGGAAAGCCCGGCGACTTCCATCTTCTTTTCTTTTACTAACAGCTCCAGGATCTGACTGGTGCGGTCTTCTTTTCTTCTCATGCCGCGAACCTCCTGTCAAAGTAATATTTGTAATGTATATTATAGCATATCGAATCAATAATCTCCTGATTTTTCTTACGTTCATAAGTAATCAGCAGGTAAGGAGGATTGTATGGCGTCAACAAAAGCGTATCTGGATTATGTTTTGGAACAGCTGTCAGGTCTGGAGGAGATCAGTTACCGGGCCATGATGGGAGAATATATCCTGTACTATCGGGGAAAGGTGTTCGGCGGTATTTATGATGACCGTCTTCTGATAAAGCCGATCCCTGCGGCAGTCAGGAAGATGCCGGACGCCCCCATGGAGGTTCCCTACGAGGGAGCGAAGGAAATGCTTCTGGCAGAGGATGTTGACAACAGCGGATGGCTGCGCGCGCTGGTCGAGAGTATGTGGGAAGAACTTCCGGAACCGAAACGGAAGAAAAAGCCTGCGGCAGGAAAACAATCATAATACAGGAGCCGGAGCCCGCTGCTGAAATGGCAGCGGGCTCTTTTGGGCTGGTGGAAAAGCGGGCCCAAGTGTGGTAGGGTGGAGATACACGGCGGAGCCGGCGTGTGTTTAACATCCGGCGGCCATGTAAACAGATGATACTGCTTAAAAGGAAACCCGGCATACTGCCGGCATACGAAATGAAGGAACAGCAATGGAACAAGACAGAAATAAGAGCCTGTTTGAATCGATTCCTGTGCCCACGGCGGTCAGGATCATGGCTCTTCCTACGATCATCAGTCAGCTGATCGTACTGATCTACAATATGGCGGATACGTTCTACCTGGGAAGAACGAACAATCCATTTATGGTGGCCGGGGCATCGCTGATCCTGCCGGTCTTCAATATATGCCTGTCCCTGGCCGGCCTTGCCGGAATCGGCGGCGGAGCTTTGATTTCCAGGCTCCTGGGCGCGGGGGATTCCAAAGAGGCGGAAAAAGTCTCCGCCTTCAGTCTCCGGCTGGCTGTTGTTACGACCGCCCTGTTCTCGGCGGGCATGCTTCTGTTCATGGATCCGGTCCTGGGTCTCTTGGGGGCAAGCGGAAACACCCGGGCCTACGCGGCCCAGTATTCCTTCTGCGTGATCGTGCTCGGCGGGATCCCGACGGTCCTTTCCAACGTCATGGCGAATCTGCTGCGCAGTGTGGGAGAATCAGGGAAAGCCGGATTCGGCATCGCGATGGGCGGCATCTTGAATATCCTGCTCGATCCCCTGTTCATGTTCGTGCTGCTCCCGGCCGGCTATGAAGTACTGGGCGTAGGTGTTGCCACGCTGATCTCAAATTGCTGCGCGTGCGCATTTTTTATTGTGACGATCCTGCGGAAAGGGGCGGAGACAGTGCTGCGGTTCCGGCTCCCGGACGGGCTGCCGGCGGCGGAGAATATCCGGTCGGTCTTTACGGTGGGGATACCGTCCTCCATCGCGACCCTTCTTTTTGATATAGATTACATTGTGATCGACAAACTGATGTCCGCCTATGGCGATATCGCCCTGGCCGCGGTGGGGATCGTGCTCAAGGCGGAGCGCCTGCCGCTGAATGTGGGGATCGGCATCTGTCAGGGCATGATGCCTCTGGTTGCCTACAATTTCGCGTCGGGCGACCGCGAAAGAATGTTCCGGATCATACGGTTCTCACTGGCCGCCGGTCTGATTGTCGGCGCGCTCAGCGTCACCATGTACGAGGTCATGGCAGGCCATATCCTGCGGATCTTTATCGCGGAGCCGGAGACGGTGCGTCTGGGGACGGACTTCCTGCGGATCCGGTGCCTGGCGACGCCGCTCATGTTCATGAGTTTCTTTACGGTCTATACATTTCAGGGGTTCGGCAGGGGCGAGCGGTCCCTGTTCCTCGGAATCATGCGCTGGGCGGTATTCAATATTCCGATGCTCTTTGTGCTTAACCACTTCATCGGCATGTACGGCATCGTCTGGTCCCAGGTGACAGCGGATATCCTGACAGTGGCACTGTCGGCCCTTGTCTACTTCCGCTTCCGGAGCAGGCTGATCAGGGGCGAAGTCAGCAGTTGAACGGACTGAAAAGTATCTGCAGATGCCTTGTCTGATCTGCGGGAAATATGCTTTTCTTTCCGAATCGGCGGGTTTATAGTATAATGGTCTGAAATGTGACACAGAAGGAGGAAGAAGAGTTGTCTTCTTTGGAAAAAGTAAAAGCCTATTTTGCCGCTGCCGGCCTGGCGGACCGGGTCATCGTTCCGGAGCAGTCCAGCGCGACGGTCGAGGAAGCGGCAGCGGCCCTTGGAACAGAACCCGGCAGAATTGCCAAAACATTATCCTTCCTGGTAGACGGAAAACCTGTGCTGATCCTGTTCGCGGGAGACGCCAGGGTCGATAATAAAAAGTTCAAGCAGCTGTTCCATACAAAAGCCAGGATGATTCCGGGCGATCAGGTGGAGGAATATGTCGGTCATGCTCCCGGCGGGGTATGTCCTTTCGCAGTAAAGGACGGCGTGCAGGTCTTTCTGGATGATTCCCTGAAACAATATGACATCGTTTATCCCGCGGCAGGCAGCGGTCACAGCGCCGTCCGTCTGAACCTGGCGGAGCTGGAGCAGTATTCAAAGTCCTGCGGCTGGATCGATGTCGCGAAATGAACACGCCGGAAGGATATATCTGAAAACAGGAGCAGTACAGGATGATAAAGAGAGTCAACACGTTATTACTTGCAGTATTTCTCTGCGCGGCCGCTGTCATGACTGCGGCCTGCGGCACAGGCGGCCAGACTGAAAACAGCGCCTCCGCCGGATCGACCGGGGAAGCGGCTGCAGCCGCTTCGACAGAAGAAGCAGCCCCTGCGGGGCAGACGGCAGCCGCGGTGACTGGAGAAACAGCGGCTGCAGCTACAACGCAGAGCGCGGCGGCGGCCACCTCGGCCTCACCGGATCTGAAGCCGGCAGGCAACGGTTTTCTGGTGGTCATAGACGCGGGCCATCAGAGACAGGGCAATTCCGGCCAGGAACCCATCGGACCGGGCGCCTCTTCCACAAAGGCAAAGGTGTCCAGCGGCACAGCCGGCGTATCGACCGGCGTGCCGGAATATCAGCTGAACCTGGATATTACTCTGCAGCTCAGAGATGAGCTGATCGCCAGAGGTTATGATGTCATTCTCTGCCGCGAGACCAACGACGTGGATATCAGCAACAGCGAGCGGGCGGCGGTCGCCAACGAAAATGAGGCGGACGCTTTCATCAGGATCCACGCCAACGGATCCGGCAGCTCGTCGGCCCACGGATCCATGACTATCTGCATGACGCCCGGCAATCCTTTCAATGGGGAACTGTATGAGGAATCCAGGCATCTGTCAGACTGTGTTCTGGATGCTTACGTGGCGGAGACCGGAATCAGCAAGGAATATGTCTGGGAAACGGATACCATGTCCGGGATCAACTGGAGCCAGGTACCTGTCACAATTCTGGAGATGGGCTATATGTCCAATCCCTCGGAAGATGAGAAGATGCAGGACCCCGATTTCCAGAAAATCATGGTGACCGGAATCGCCAACGGGATCGATGATTATTTTGAAGTCCGGAAGGACATGGCGGAAACTGCCGGGGACGACATGACAGCCGCGCAGGCTGCAACAGAGACGTCAGCGGCCCTGTCCACTACAGGCACAGCGGCTGCGGATTCCCGGACAGGCAGTACGGCCGGAGAGACCGGAACGGAGCGGATAACAGACTAAGGATAAGGATGCGGAACAGGAAGCAGTGGAGTTATCTCCCGGGAGGGATCATAGGATGGCTGGCTCTTGTCTGCCTGCTGCTGGCAGGCTGCGGCGGGGAGCAGACCGTTTATACCGAATCGGAGATCATACAATATGTCAAAGATGTTTACGGAGAAGACTACCGTCTGACGGATACGGACCACGCGGTCCTGCCGGACGGCACGGTCCGGGATGATTACATCTTTGCGGAAGAGGATGGTATTTCTTTTATGGTCAGTACCTCCTCACGGACCCGCCATAACCGTTTCGGTTTTGTGAGCTCCGGATCTCCGGTCCTGTCCGACGGCTATCTGGACGCGGTCATCGGCTGCCGGCAGCAAGACCTGCAGCGTCTGTTTGAGGATTCGGACCTGGATGCCAGGCTGGTCAGGACAGGCGGAGGCGATTATGACTGCGGGGCGGCCTGGAATCTTTCCATTTACCTGGAAGACGCAGGCCGTTTCAATGATGCCGCCAAACTGATTGAGAAAATAGATAAGATCCTGCAGTTCCGCTGCAACCGGACTTTTGCCAGAATCGGCTCCGGGGCGGAGATGACCCGCCGGGTACATGTATACCTGAAGCCGGACCAGACCACAGATGACAAATGGAAGGATGCGGACAATATACGGGACTACAAGATTGCGGAGATTGGACTTTCGACCGATTCCCGCCAGCGTCTGACTGCGGACGACGCGGCCGCGCAGCTGGAGAAGGGCTATGTCATGGCGGCAAAATGGAACCGGCAGGCAGTCTACAGGATTTCTGACGAGCTTTGGGACCGGTATCCGGCCCCCTGGCTGGATGTCGTGATGGTTGGGACGCACGCAGTCGATTCGGGCGCGTACAGATTCTATTATGATGAAGATTCCGAAACCTATTGGCTGGCCTGTCTGGATCCCTGTCAGGATTTTGACGGATTTCCATATCTCTACGAGCCGCAGGGCAGATTCGCGGATCTGGTCAGAATGATGAATGGCACATACACTTCTTCGGACTGGACAGCCCGCTGGAAAATAGGGGATGATATCTGGGAAGCCCGCCTGCTGGTATCGGACCGGCAGGGTGTAAAATATGTCTACGAGGACTTCTATATGGAATTTAACGGCGTGCGCAAAATACTGACCCGCCCGCCGGAAGGAAAGACCAACGGGACAGTTTCCGGCAGATGGTTCTCCATCGAGGACCTGATCCGGATGCTGCACGTACAGGTGATCATGAATCAGGATACAATGACGGCAGTCATATATTAAGTGATGCCGCCTTAACGCGCTTTTCTGATATGGATGGATGGACGGCCGGAGACGGTCCGGTTTAGAGGAAAGACAGAGTATATGGATAATAACGAAGAAAAGATCCTGCAGGATACTCCTCTTACAGAGGAAGATACCAGTATTGAAGCGGCAGACCGCGGTCCGGAGCCGGCGGCTGATACAGCCGGACCGGAGACAGAAGAGCCTTCAGCTGTGGAAGGGCCGGAAGACTCCAACGCGGCAGCGGAGCAGGAGACGGAAGAGCCTTCGGCGGCAGAAGAGCCGGAAGAGGAAAATTCCGCAGCAGAAGCCGGATCAGAGCCGGAAGAGGAAAATTCCGCAGCAGAAGCCGGATCAGAGCCGGAGGCGGAAAATTCTGCAGCGGAAGCTGAACCGGAGCCGGAAGAACCGGCGGCAGCCGGACATGAGCCGGAGGATGCCGCCCCTGTGGACGGTCCCGCAGAGAAAGCGGAAGAGACCGTATCCGCGCCCGCCGGAGAAACCGGCAGCGCAGGACGTTCTTTCTCCGGAATGCTGGATGACGCGGACAGCGCTGCGTCTGCCGGACCTGCGGAGGACGCACCCGGACAGGAAGACGGTGAACAGAATAAGCCCCGCAAAAAACACAGGATCTGGATTCCGATCCTGCTGATCCTGCTGCTGATCGGCGCCGCGGCCGGCGGCTATATGTACGGCGTCTTCTATTTCCGCGACCGTTTTATTTACAATACCAAAATCAACGGGGTCGTCTGCGGCAGGCTGACGCCGGCCGAGACCGCGGAGCGGATCGGATTCCGCATGGAAAAATACCAGATGGAGATCACTTTCCGGGACAACCAGAAACAGACCATCAAGGCGGCCCAGATCGATTATAAGTTCGCCCCGGGAGATTCCATTGAAAAACTGCTGACGAAGCAGGATCCTTACAAATGGCCCCTGGGCATCTTCCAGCCGGTCGAATACAATGTGGAAGAAAAAACAGAATATAATCATGAGCGGGCGACGAAGCTGATCGAAGGATTTGACCAGATGAAAGAAGAGAACATGGTCAAGCCCGAGAATGCCTATATGGTCCTGAAAGACGAAGGTTTCTCCATCGTGCCGGAAGTGGAAGGCAATGCGGTCAATACGAAACCGGTGACGGCGGCCATACTGGCGGCGCTGGACGAAGACGCTGCCTCGGTCAATGTGGAAGAGATTGAGGGAGCCTATAAGGAGCCGTCAATCCGCGCTGACAATAAGGAGCTGAATGAGGAGACCGATAAGCTCAACGGCTACATTGGAGCCGATATCACTTATATCGTGCCCGAAGGGGACGAGGAGATGCGGCTGAACGCCAAAACGCTGCAGACCTGGCTGTCTGTGGATGAGGACGGCCATTATTATAAAGATGAGGAAGTCTGGGCAGACCATATCTGGAACTACGTGGACCAGATCGCCATAAACGTCAACACAGTCGCGGACACCAGGTCCTTCCCCGCGACCGGAATCGGAACCATCAGCGTCGGCGGCGGTGACTACGGCTATTCCGTGAACAAGTCCGCGGAAAGGGAACTGCTGGCCCAGCAGCTGGAGGACTGTGAAACAGTGACCCGGGAACCGGAGTATTTCACCAGAGAATATGGACCCGGAAATGACGGATTGAGCGACTCCTATATTGAAGTCGACATCTCCAGACAGCATGTCTGGATCTACAGGGACGGGTCCTGCGTACTGGATACAGACTGCGTGACCGGCATGCTTTCGGGCACCAGGGCGACGCCTACGGGCATCTATCAGATTCTGTATAAAGCCACGGATGTAGACCTGAAAGGCCAGCAGCTGGCGGATGGCAAGTATTCCTATGTGTCTCATGTCAATTACTGGATGCCCTTCTATAACAGCTGCGGTTTCCATGACGCCAGCTGGCGCAGTAATTTCGGCGGTTCCATTTATATCAATAACGGATCCCATGGCTGTGTCAACCTGCCTTCCTGGGTGGCAGCGGATTTCTACAGCTGTGTGGAGGAAGGGATGCCGGTCATTATCTATTACTCATAATGACGCGTGACCGGGAGCAGGATGCGTAAGCGCTGAAACGTAAAAAGGATTATAATAAGAACACCGCGGCAGGCCTGCCGGCGGATCAGGAAGACGCTCCGCGGACATATTCCGGCGGAGCGCCTTGCTTATTCGGAGCGGGACGCGGAAAAAGAGAGCACCGCGCGTACTGCGGAGACGGAGGAGTGAAATGGCAAAGATCAATGATGTAAAGATGACAACAGCCAACCGTTTTCTGAACATGTTCGAAGTGGACGCGACAGACAAGAACGGCCGGCCGGCCAGATATTTCGTAGCTTCGAGAGCGGAGCGGGTGGAAGATCTGAAGATCAGTACCGGGCAGAATAAGCCGGACGGCGTGATCATTTACAGTCTTTACGGGGAGAAGCGGGACCGCGTGGTCCTGATCCGCCAGTACAGATATCCGGTGGACGGCTATGTGTATGAATTCCCGGCGGGCCTGGTGGATGCCGGTGAGAATTACGAGCAGGCGGCGGTCCGGGAAATGCATGAAGAGACAGGCCTGGTCTTCACGCCGCTGAAAACGGATCCCATGTATCAGGAACCCAGGTTTACTACGGTGGGCCTGACAGATGAGTCCTGCGCCACGGTCTATGGCTATTCGACCGGCAGTGTGAGCGGAAAATATCTGGAGGCCAGTGAGGAGATCGAGGTGGTCCTGGCGGACCGCAGGGAGGTACGCAGGATCCTGAAAGAGGAGAGGGTCGCCATTATGTGCGCTTATCAGCTCATGCACTTTCTGGCGGACGAGGAACCTTTCCGTTTCCTGCAGGCAGGTGAGGAAGTATGACAGGACCGGACTGGCTGCGGAATCTGCGGTGTGTCTTTTCGAAGACAGCCAGCCTGTCGGAGCTGGCTTCACCGGGAGGTTCTGCTGTCCTGATTCCTCTGGTGGAGGGGAAGGAGGGGCCGGAGATCCTGTTTGAAGTCAGGGCGGCCGGCCTGCGGCACCAGCCCGGTGAAGTCTGTTTTCCCGGAGGAAAGATCGAAAAAGGAGAAGGGGCGCGGGAAGCCGCGGTCCGGGAGACCTGTGAAGAACTCTGCATGGACAGATCCGGGATCGAGGTCCTTGGTCTGGTCATGGAGACGGTCAATCCGTCCATGGCGCCGGCCTTTGTATATCTGGGGCTTTTGCGCGGATACGATTCCGGAAATCTTCCTTCCCGTGACGAGGTGGATCATGTTTTCCGGGTGCCGCTCCGGTGGTTTATGGACCATTATCCGGTCCATTACAGTGTGTCCATGCAGCAGATTCCGGAGCGGGATTTTCCCTATGACCTGATTCCGGGCGGAAAGAACTACCGGTGGCGGGAAAAGAAAATGGACATACCTTTTTATGAGGGGACGGATCCCATGATCTGGGGGATGACCGCAAGGATCACGGACAGATTCATACAGATCGTAAGAACGACCGGCATCATGTAGGAATATCTGCCCGAAGGAAATGGCTTTTCCGAAAACGGCCGTTTCCTTTTGGGCGTTCCTTATATTTCATATCGCCGGATCCTGTGGGATAATAGAGGGGGAAGCGAAAGGAGTATCGGGAATGAGAGATGATTATCAGAATGCCAAGAAGATTGGCGATAAGTATAAAGCCAGTGCCCTTCTGAAGGGGAAGGAGCCGTATCTGCCTTCTCTGGAGACAGAAATCGAAGACATCAGCAGTTATAAAGAGATCCATGTGGGAATCGCGGAGATCCCGCTGGACATGATCGTCGGGACCAGGACCACCGGAAGACAGAATTCCTTTGCCGGCAATTTTATGCCGCTGATCGCGGAGGATTCCGAATTTGCCATGAAATGGTCCAATCTCTACGACGCGCAGCTGGACGAAGGCCTGCGCGATCCGGTAAAAGCGTATGAATATAAGCACCGCTTTTACGTACAGGAGGGCAACAAAAGAGTTTCGGTCATGAAATATATGAAGGCGGTTTCCATTCTGGCCGATGTGATCCGGCTGATGCCGCCCAGGACCAGAGATCCGGAAAGTGTTGCCTACTACGAGTATGTGGATTTCAATAAGGTGACCGGGCTCTTTGAGATTGTTTTTACCAGGCCGGGCGCCTATCAGGAACTGGCGGAGATGGCGGGACAGAACCTGACGGATCCCTGGCCGGATGAGAAGGTGGAGACACTGCGGGACGCGTTCCGGACATTCGCCAAAGCTTATACGGCAAAGGCAGACAGAAACACGGCCTATACCGTCGGGGACGCTTTTCTGATCTACAGCCGGATCTATCCCTATGACTCCCTGCCGGTGGACAGCAGGGACCTGATCAGCCGCAGGATCGCCAGCATCCGCAAGGAACTGCGGACAGACGCGGAAGAAAATAAGCTGAAGGTGGTGGAGACACCGGAGGAATTCAAAAAAGCCTCTGTTGTGCCGGATCTGGTCAGCATGCTGAAGGGAGGTTCCGGTTACAGCAGGGAGAAACCGCTGCGGGCCGCTTTCATCTATGCCGGAAGCCCGGAGAACTCCAGCTGGACCTACGGACATGAGCTTGGACGCCTGGAAATGGAGGAACATTTCCGGGGGCTGGTGGAGACGAGCAGGTTCGATAAATGCGATACGGAAGAAAAGACGGCAGCGGCAATTGAAGCCGCGGCCGCGGACAGCAGTGCCGTTATTTTCACAACGTCACCGGCCATGATGCCGGCTGTCCTGAAAGGAGCCTTCGCGCATCCGAAGATCAAGATGCTCAACTGTTCCTCCAACCTGCCCTACAACGCGGTCAGGACCTATTATGCCCGCATGTACGAAGCCAAATTCCTGATGGGCGTCCTTGCCGCTCTGCAGACCGGGAACCATCGGATCGGCTATATGACAGACCATCCGGTCTACGGGAACATCGCCAACATTAACGCTTTCGCGATCGGAGCGGCCATGATCGATCCGGCATGCAGGATACATCTGAAATGGGCCGGAACCGGGGATGACAGCTGGGAGCAGGAACTGGCAGAGGAGGGTGTCAGCGTCTTTTCCGGACCGGATCTGATCCGGCCGGATGATCCGAGCAGGCGGCATGGTATCTACAGACTGGAAGCGGACGGCAGCAGGACTGTCCTGGCGGCGCCGATCTGGCATTGGGGCCGCTACTATGAACTGATCATTAAATCTGTCCTGAACGGCCTCTGGGACAGTAAAGACCTGGTCAGGGAAGATAAGGCCCTGAATTACTGGTATGGCATGAAATCCGGCGTCGTGGATATCGTCATGACCCGGAACGTATCCTACTACCATGTCAAGCTGCTCGCGGCTCTGCGCAAAGGAATCGAGGAAGGGACATTTTCTCCTTTCGGCGGCGAGCTGCACAGTCAGAACGCGGTGATCCGCAGGGCGGATCAGCCGCCGCTCAGTGCCCATGAGATCATAACCATGAACTGGCTCAATGACAATGTGATCGGCAGCATTCCGGACGCGGCCCGGCTGAAGGCGGAAGGCACCGGCGCAGTAGCGGCGGACGGAGCGGAGCAGGGAGTGTAATGGCAGGGAATGTAACAGCAGGAAAGCGGAATGAGGGGGCATGGCCCGGAGGGGAACGGGTAAGAGTATGAGAGTACTGATCGTAGCGGACGAGGAAGCGAAGGCGCTGTGGGACTATTATGATCCCGCCAGAGTGGAAGGGGTGGAGCTGATCCTGTCCTGCGGGGACCTGAACAGCAGATATCTGGAATTCCTGGTAACGATGGTCAACTGTCCCCTTCTGTATGTACACGGCAACCATGACAGCCGCTATGACAGACAGCCCCCGGAGGGCTGCATCGATATAGAGGACCGGATCGTCAGCTATAAAGGGCTGCGGATCCTGGGACTGGGAGGCTCCATGCGTTATAAGGAAGGTCCGCATATGTATACGGAAGGCCAGATGTACAGGCGGGTCCTGACGGCCGGAATGAAGAGCACCTTTACAAACGGTTTCGATATTCTGCTGACCCACGCGCCGGCCCGAGGCTGGCGGGATATGGAAGATCTGCCTCACAGGGGATTTGAATGCTTCAACCAGCTGCTGGACAGATGGAAACCTGCCTATATGCTGCACGGGCATGTACACCAGACCTACAGCTATCAGTTCCAGCGGGAGACGGTCCATTCATCCGGGACCCGGATCATAAACGGGTTCGGGTATCATATCCTGGATATTCCCGAGGAGATCTACAGCGGAGGACGCAGGGGCTTTTTCTCAAAAGCGGACAGGATCTGATACCATTATGGCGGGAATTCTCTGGAGGATATTTATGATAGAGAAGAAAAAAGACAGGAGAAGGAGACGCAGGACGCCTCTGTATAAGAGCTTCGGTTTCGCTATCCGGGGTATCTGGACCTGCCTGAAGACAGAAAGGAATATCAGGATCCACTGCCTGGCGGCGGTCCTGGTCGTGATCTTCGGAGCCTGGCTGAAAATCTCCGTTACGGAATGGCTGGCCTGTCTGGGCCTGTTCGGCATGATCATGGGCCTGGAGCTGATGAATACAGCGGTAGAGGCTGTGGTAGACCTGGTCACGGAAGAGTACAGGCCCCTGGCTGAAAAGGCCAAAGATGTGGCGGCCGGCGCGGTCCTGATTGCGGCTTTTTTTGCCGCCATCATGGGCTGCATCATATTTCTGCCCAAGCTGGCCCTCTATTTCGGCCTGCTCTGAGCAGGACATATCGTGTTCCGGCGGGAGGACGCCGCGGGCGGCAATGGAGTTTCCGGCATTTTTCGTATATAATGAAGCAGAAACAAACAGGGCCTTTCGGAGGAAGGGCGGAAAGGAGTCAATATGGAAAACTTTACAGATGGAATCAAGAAACTGCTGCTGGCCGGCATCGGCGCGGCTGCCCTGACCGCTGAGAAATCCCAGGAGCTTCTGGATGAAATGGTCAAAAAAGGAGAACTGACGGTCGAGCAGGGCAAGGAGCTCAACAAGGAACTCAGACACAATATCTCGAAGACGATCAAAGACAGAAAAGAGCCGGAAGGATTCGCGGATAAAATTGCCGCTATGTCCCGGGAGGAACTGGACGCGCTGAAAGAGGCGATTGCCAAAGCCGAAGCAGAGGATGAAGACCCCGCCTGAAGGACTTTCGGAGAAATGATCTATGCCGGAGCATGTACAGAATGAGAAAGCGGTCATGGACAACCGGTCCAGGCTGAAAGAGATGCGGGACATCCTGCTGAAATATAAAGTCGTTACCAGAGGGATCACGCCCGAAAAGCTCAGAAATATTCTGGAGGAACTGGGTCCCACCTATATTAAACTGGGGCAGATCATGTCCCTGCATTCGGATATTCTGCCGGCGGCTTACTGCGAAGAGCTGATGAAGCTCAATTCCGATGTGACGCCCATGGAGTTCACGGAGGTCGAGGAAGTGATCAACCGTTCCTACAGAGCTGACTGGAGGGACATCTTCACTTATATCGATCCGGTCCCGCTCGGATCCGCCTCGATTGCCCAGGTCCACAGGGCCGGGCTGCGTACGGGGGAAGAGGTGGTCGTCAAAGTAGAACGCAAAGGCGTTTATGATATCATGGCCAGGGATATCGGACTGCTGAAACGGGCTGTCCGCCTGCTGCCTCCCATCGGGAATATCAAGGATATGGTCGACATGGAAATGGTCCTGGATGAAATGTGGACCATTGCCCAGGAGGAGATGAATTTCCTCAAGGAAGCCTCCAATATAGAGGAATTCAGCAGGAACAACAGGGATGTCAGATACGTGGGCGTTCCCAGAAAGTATCAGGAATATACGACGACCCGGGTACTGGTCATGGAATATATTGACGGCTTTGCCATTGACGACCGGGAAGGCCTGCTGGCGGCCGGATACGATCTGAATGAGATCGGAGAGAAGCTGGTCAGCAATTACATCAAGCAGGTCCTGGATGACGGTTTTTTCCATGCCGACCCCCATCCCGGCAATGTAAAGGTCCGGGACGGTAAGATCATCTGGATCGACATGGGCATGATGGGGCGGCTGACGGAACGGGACCGCAGGCTCATGCGGGAGGCGGTCAAGGGCATTGCGCTCAATGACATCAGCATGCTGGAGAACGCCATTCTTAAGCTGGGAGATTTCTGGGGAAAGCCCGAAGAGGGCAAGCTGTATGAAGATCTGCGGCAGCTGCTGAAAAGGTATGGCAAGGCTTCCTTCGGCAGTCTGAACGTGGCCGAGTTCCTTCAGGAGATCATGGAGATCATGAAGGAAAACAAGATCGGCCTGCCCCACGGCGTATCCATGCTGGCAAGAGGCCTGACCCATATGGAAGGGGTCCTGGTCAAGATCAGTCCCGATATTAATATGGTGCAGATCGCGGCCGCCAAAGTCCAGGAATCGCTGTTTGCGGATTTTGACTGGAAGCGGGAGATCTCCAGAGGCGGACGCAGGCTCTACCGGACCGTGGATAAGACCATGGAGATCCCCAATCTGACCGTGGATATCATGCAGGAATATCTGCGCGGCCAGGCCAGGATCAATATGGATCTGCGGGCCACCCGGGAATTCTCAGACCTGCTGCGGCATCTGGTCCGCAACCTGCTGATGGGCTTCTGGGTCGTGGCCCTGCTGATCAGTTCCAGTATCGTATGCACGACCGATATGCGGCCTCAGGTGCTGGGGATTCCCCTGATCGGGGCGGTCGGCTATGTACTGGCTTTTTTCATCGTGGTCTTTTATCTGGCCAGACATTTCTTCAGACACAATGGTAAATAAAGGGCAGGAGCCTGTAAAACCCCCGGAAGCGGCCGCGAAGCAGGAACGGCTGTGATCCGGGGGCTTTTTATGGGTTGTTCAGGGCGTCCAATCATTGTTGACCAGCATATCATAGCTGTAGCGGGTGCCTGTGGCAACAGGAGGCAGGTCGGCCACATAATCGCCGGTCTCCGCCCGCTCCTTATACTCAAAACGGATGTGGACGGAGGACTCCAGGAAGGTGACCCAGCCGCCCGCCCCTTCATAACGCCAGGAGTCATCCGGGTTAAAGCAGGTGATCGTTTCCGTCGTTACGTTGAAGAGGTAATGGCGGATCCGGTTCCAGTAGCGGGTATCGTTCATGGCGTCATCCAGCAGCAGCCAGGCTTCTTCGTCATACTCTCTCCATATTTCCCGGTCGTTCCAGGTGGGGTCCACCTCGTACCATTCTCCATCCAGGCAGACCAGGTTCCAGGCGTGACGGGAAGCTTCTTTCCCGTTTTTGCCGGCATAACCAAAGACCATGGTGCAGGGGATCCCGCACTGCTGGAGCAGATATTCATAGGCGAAGGCGTAACCGTCGCAGACAGCGGTACAGGGATTGCCGCTGCTGTCCGCCACCAGGGCCCCGAAAGCGGTATGGGAATCATCGCTGGCAGCCGCAGAGGTATCCCCGTAACTGACCATGTCGATCAGTTTATCATGGATGGCCATGGCTACGGCGGCGTCCGGGGCTTCGGTATCGATATCCGACAGAAAATCGGATACAGCCGCGTTGAAAAGGGCCATTTTGCTGCCGTATTCGGACCATTCTTTTGTCAGGGAGGCGTGGATCGTCCAGCTGCCTGCGGCGTCCGGCAGGGAAAAATAGCTGAACTGAAAACCGGACTGTCCCTGATAGAGCCAGAAGAATTCGGGATGGTCATACAGGAGGGCGTCGCAGACGCGCATAAAGCGTTCATGGAAATCTTCTCCGCCAGGATCCAGACCGGTCTGCAGGCCGCGGCCCTCTTCTGTCGACATGGGGTCCGAAGCCGCTTCCAGCAGCAGATCATACAGAGCCTGCTCTTCCGGCGTCAGGCAGGAATAATAGTAAAAGGACGGCGAACGGTTGAGCAGCAGTCCGGAGGCGTCCCGGGGCTTTCCGTTTCCGTCTGCCTCTTCCCCGCTGTTTTCCGTGTCAGGATTGTTTCCGTTTTGACCGCTGCCCGCGGGAGCAGATCCGGTTCCGCCTGTTCCGGCTTCTGTATCTGTCGTTCTCTCCAGAGGAAGCAGCTCTTCGATTTGCCGGCGCAGGCCGGCCTCCGAAAAAATCAGTCCCAGAAGGACAGAACATAGTATAATAGATAAGAGTGTTCGCAATATTTTCATAGCATGATTATATATGAAATGGCGGAAAAACACTATCAGGCTGCGGCAGAATCAGGCATTGGGGACAGCTTCACGGTGGAGGATACCATGGCGGAACTGGAAGGATATCTGGCATCATTAAAAAAAGATCAGCTCAGAGCCTACGCGAAGGAACTGGGACTGCGCGGTTATTCCGGTCTGCGCAAGGACCGGCTGGCGGATCTGATCGCCGGCCTTCTTCTGGAGCCCTCTGTCATGCGCAGGAGAATGGGCATTTTGACGGATGAACAGATCCGGATCTTTGAAAAGGCCCTGGAGGAGCCCTGCCTGCCCCGGGAGGAAGAGGAGACGGACCTGTACAGGCTGGAAGACCTGGCCTATGTCGTCCGGGATGACAGCGGACGGATCTGTGTGCCCGATGATGTGGCCGCGGCCTACAGGGAACTGAGCAGCAGGTCGTTCCATTACTACAGACGGCGGGTCTCCTGGATCATGCGCTGCCTGTATTTCAGCGAGACATTTTACGGCGTGGTACCTGCAGACCGGCTCTATGAGATCTACCTGACCCATCCGCTTCTGAAAATGTCCCGGGAAAGGTTCCTCTGTCTGCTGCAGCAGATTCCTGAGGATCTGCGCAGCTGCCATATTGCCGGCAGCTATATCATCAGCGCGGAATTTCATGATGTGGATAAATGCAGGGCCCTGCTGCAGGAACAGGCGGGGAAGGAATACTACCTTCCTGCCTATGAGGAAGTAGAAGAACTCTGGAAAAAAGGATATATAGAATACAGGGACGGCTGGCAGAAGCTGGCCCGGTGGATCCGGGAAAAGTATATCCCTTCCCGGGAAGCAGTCGATGACCTGGTCCGGGATACCTGGGAAAAGCTGGCTTCGGGAGAAGACTACAGCCGTACCTATCTGTGGCTGGCCGGGGAGGTCCTGTTCCTGCGGAGCGGGAAGGAACTGCTGGCGCTTGCAAAGCTGCTGCGGGGGGCCAATGACCATACCCGTATGCGCATACACAGGGGGTTTACCCCGATGGAGCTGCGGATCCGCGAAAACAATGACGCCATGTTCATCGCGACATTTGTGATGCCGGGATGTACGGAGGCGGCTCTGAAGCTGCGGATGACCAGGGAGCTCCTGCTCAGTGCGGGCCTGCGGGTGGATCTGGAGATGACAGCGGACAGGGTCCGGCTGACCAGGAACGGTACGGCAGGTGAAGAAGCCGCAGAAGAGAAAATTGTTTATCCGCGGGATCCATGTCCCTGCGGCAGCGGGCGGACTTACGCGGACTGCTGCGGCTGGAAACAGGCAAGGCCTGATTATAAGGAGGCGTGAACCGCCCGCCCCCCGGATGCCGGGGATAAGTAAAGAGCGGACTTCCGCGGACAGCGGGATCAGAACAGGAAGGATGGAATCATGATCATCAGACCGGAAGAAATGGAAATGGACCGGCAGGAGTGCTGCAGGGAGGCGGTCCGTCTTTCCCTTGAAAAGGAGAAACTGACACAGGAGCTGCTGGAGACCCAGCAGGCTTTCCGTAAAGAACTGGCGTCTTACACGATCATAGAAGAAAAGGTATCGCGGCAGGCGGACAGGAATACGGTCAGGGCCGGTCAGATGGTGAAATACCTGCTGGAATACGCTGAAAAAGGAGCGGATATTTCAGATCCTGCCGGCGCGGCCGTATTGCTGGTCTTCTTCCGCTTTCTGGATCAGAACAGTGCCGTGACAGGGATTGACCTGCCCCGCAGGATGCGGACAGAAGCTTTATCCATGCGGCTGCCGGATCTGGTCAGACCGGAAGAACTGACAGAGACAATAGAGGAAGCGGGAAGGCAGGCAGGCTTTACAGCGGAGAAAGGTCTGTTCGATGAGATTGCGGCCTTCTGTACGGAAAGCGGTCAGGAAGCCCTGTGGGGCAATCTCTTTTCCCTGGCGGGAGACTGCGGCTTTTCAGATGAAAAAGGAAGAAGGCAGGCGGTGGAGATGTTGGATGCGGCCGCAGGGGCGGCCGGCGCGCGTTACCGCCACAGGGAAGCGGCCCTGTTCTGCCGCGGGATCATGCTGGCTTTTATGGAACGTGCAGGTGACAGGCCGGAAGATATGTCTGCGGGGGATATAAAAGATGAGGAAGACCGGGCAGAGGAAGCGGTCGTCAGGCTCCGGGAACAGCTGCGGCAGCTGGAGAAAAGGCTGCAGGCAGCAGGCGGGGCGCTGGACCGGATGCTGGACCGCGTACTTGACGGCAGGGGGGGATACAGAATGGACGGGGATCCGTATGAAGTGATCAGGAGCAGAAGAAAGAGCATATCGCTGGAGATCAGCAGACAGGGACGGATCCTGGTAAGGGCACCCCTTTCCATGCGTGACGCGGAGATCGCGCGCTTTGTCAGCGGTAAGGAAGAATGGATCCGGACCCATCTGGAAAAGGTCCGTCAGATCCGGGAGCAGGCTTCCGGACAGAGGCTGACCGCTGAGGAGATCCGGGCGCTGGCGGACAGGGCCGGACGGGAGATTCCGCCCCGGGTCGAAATGTTTGCCCGTAAAGCCGGCGTCAGCTACGGAAGGATCACGATCCGTAACCAGAAGAGCCGGTGGGGCAGCTGCAGCAGCCGCGGCAATCTGAATTTCAACTGTCTGCTGATGCTTGCCCCTCCCGGGGTGACTGACTATGTGATCGTCCATGAACTCTGCCACCGGATCGAGATGAACCATTCCGCCCGCTTCTGGGCGGAGGTCGAGCGGGTCATGCCGGATTACCGGGTGCCCAGGAAGTGGCTCAGGGATCACGGGAGCGGGATTATGGCCCGTATGACCGGCTGAAACGCCGCGGAACGGGGGGCATGACGTTTCTGGTACCCCCCGGAAAATCCTGAGTTAATAAGGAGAACGATTATCATTTTTGGTGATATAATAGAAAAGAAATGTACATAAAGGGATACAATTCATGCAGGTTTTGAGGTAAGTCGTGACTAACTATCCTGCACAATGGTATTCTTTTAGCAGTAAATTCCGACGATGGCGGAGTTTGACTTTTTTCAGATCTGACGCGGGATGTACGGCCCGCGGCAGAGAACATGCCGGACAGGAAACAGGGCGCCCGCAGCGCCGCTGGCCTGCGGAGCAAGGGAACAGAAGCTGTTTTAAATGACCGGTCAGGAATAGGTCCTGGGGGTCTTTAAATAGTATGTTTGAAAAGGGGAAACATATGAGCTACAAATTCAGGGGTGGTGTACATCCCAAACCTAACAAAGAGCTGTCCGCGGACAAGCCTTTTGAGACGCTGCTGCCGAAAGGGGAAATGGTCTATCCGATCAGCCAGCATATCGGCAAGCCGGCCAGACCGGTGGTCAAGCGTAACGATGAGGTCCTCGCGGGGCAGCTGATCGCAGAGGCGGATGGTTTTGTATCCGCCAATATTTACGCGACCGTATCCGGTAAAGTCAAGGCGATCGAGCATCGCAGGACTTCCGCAGGTGTGCCGGCGGACTGTATCGTCGTGACCAATGACGGCAAGTACAATACCGTCGAAGGAATCGGGGAAGAGTGTGACCCGGATACGCTGACCAATTCCGAGATTATCGACAGGATCAAGATGGCCGGTATCGTCGGTCTGGGCGGCGCGGGCTTCCCTACGCATGTCAAGCTTTCGCCCAGGAATCCGGAAGAGATCCGCTGGATCATTGCCAACGGCGCGGAGTGTGAGCCCGGTATCACCTGTGATGACAGGCTGATGCGTGAACGCCCGGAATGGGTCATCGAGGGTATGCGCTGTGTTCTGCGCCTTTTCGACAAGGCGAAAGGCATTATCGCGATCGAGGACAACAAGCCGGAAGCGATTGAGGCGATTGAAGCTGCACTGGACGGCGATGACAGGATTTCCGTCATGACCCTGCAGGTACGTTATCCCCAGGGCTCTGAGCGTAACCTGGTCCATGCCGCGACCGGCATGTACATGGAATCCGGCGCCCTGCCCGCCAGCCTGGGCTGTATTGTAGACAATGTATGGACGCTGGCAGCTATTTACAGGGCCGTCTGCTTCAATGAACCCCTGATGGAAAAGGGCTTTACCGTGACCGGTGAAGGCGCTGTAAATCCCGGCAACTTCCTGATCCGGATCGGTACTTCCGTATCCGAAGTACTGGAAGCGGCAGGCGGCACCACCGAAGACACCAAAAAGATCCTGCTGGGCGGCCCCATGATGGGTATGGCCATTCCCGGGACGGATGTTCCCCTGGTCAAGGCCAACAACGCCCTTTACTGCATGACAGAGGACGAAGTGGAGATCGCGGAAGGCCAGCAGACCAACTGCATCCGCTGCGGC
>ODAI010513541.1_pt1 | contig 24818 bp, 18 predicted proteins | sample 1539321 | NCBI WGS metagenome assembly ODAI01 (sample SAMN02144231, study PRJEB22623) | gut metagenome | biome: sheep rumen | host: Ovis aries | place: New Zealand
ATGCGGTGAGGACGAGACAGAACCTGCATATGCATTCGCTCTGGGACGACGGGCGGAACAGCTGCCGGGAAATGCTTGCCGCCTGCCGGGAACAGGGCCTTGCCGCCGGGGGCATCAGCCTGCACAGCCCGATGCCCTTTGCAAACGACTGGACCTGCGCGGCGGACCGTGTACAGGACTACCTGCGGGAGATGGACGGACTTCGGCAGGCGTGGCCGGATTTCCGTGTCCTGTGCGGGATCGAGTGGGATGTCCTCAGCACGCAGGTGGACCTGACGCCCTTTGATTACGTCATCGGCTCGGTACACCATCTGCCGGTCAGGGAGGTGCCGCCCAGTGTCGACAATACGCCGGATGAACTGGCGGAGACGGTGCGGATTGATTTTGGCGGGGAGGCGGATGCAGCCGCCGAATGTTACTTTCAGGAACTGCTGAAAGTGGCCGCGGATCCCCGCGTCCGGATCTGCGGCCATTTTGATCTTCTGCTGAAGTTCAATGAGCGGCTGCGTCTGTTCAATCCGGAGAGCAGCCGTTACCGGAAGGCCGCCAGTACGGCCCTTGAGGCGCTCCTTGATGCCGGAAAAGTCATTGAGGTAAATACCGGTGCCATGTCCCGGGGATGGCGCTCCGTTCCTTACCCGGAGGCGTATTGGCTGCAGGAAATCAGGCGCCGCCATGGCCGGGTGCTCCTTTCCTCCGATGCCCACAGTGCTGCTCATGTCACCTATTATTTTGAAGAGTCAGAAGCACTTCTTGAGGCCTGCGGATTTGACGCTGTCGCGGAACTGAATCCCTCCGGTGAGTTTGCGGAGGTGCCTCTGAGAAACTGAGGCCCGCGTAATGGCCCATCCGGGCCGCGAGGGGCCATTTTACAAATGACCAGTATGGAGGGAAAAAGATGGTAACTTGTCAATGCGATGCGCTGCCGAATATTCCCTGGCAGGAAAGGCCGGCAGGGGATTGTCATGACGCGCCGATCTGGCGTTATGAGTGCAATCCGGTTATCCGGCGCAATCCGGCCCCGGGGGTGGCGCGGATTTTCAACAGTGCGGTCTGTCCCTGGCAGGATGGCTTTGTGGCGGTTCTGCGGGGGGAACAGGTGAACGGGATCCCCATGGTGTATCTGGGACACAGCCGTGACGGACTGTCCTGGCAGGTGGATCCGGATCCCATCTGTTTCGTGGATGAGGAGGGGAAACCTTTCATGCCCCGTTATGCGTATGACCCCCGGCTGGTGCGGGTGGAGGATACGTACTACATCATCTGGTGTCAGGATTTTTACGGGGCGTCCATCGGGATGGCCAAAACCACCGATTTTCGCACGTTTACGCGGCTGGAAAATCCCTTTATTCCGTACAACCGGAATGCGGTTCTTTTCCCAAGGCGGGTGAACGGCCATTATCTGCTTCTCTCACGGCCATCGGACAGCGGACATACGCCCTTTGGGGATATCTTTCTGAGCGAAAGTCCGGATATGACCTTCTGGGGAAAGCACCGGCATGTCATGGCCAGGGGAACCGCCTGGTGGGAAAGCGTGAAGATCGGCGCCGGTGCGGCCCCGATCGAAACCAGCGAGGGATGGCTGCTGTTCTATCACGGAGCCTCCAGCACCTGCAGCGGCCTGGTGTACTCCATCGGCGGGGCAATCCTGGACCTCAATGAACCTTCCGTGGTCCGGTACCGCTGCAGCAATTTCCTGCTGACTCCGGAGACGGAGTATGAGGAGCGGGGGTTTGTGCCCAATGTCTGTTTCCCGTGTGCCGCACTCTGTGATGGCGAAACCGGGCGGATTGCCCTGTATTACGGTGCCGCAGATTCCGTTGTCGGCGTGGCCTTTACGACAGTGAATGAAATCGTGGATTATATCAAGGCCCACTCGGTTCTGACGGAGGAGGACCGGGAAATCGGGAAGAGATAAGACCGGGTCAGATGCCCGGCGTGTGCTCCTCAGTATACGTAAAGCCTCTGAAGAAGGGCATTTTGCTGCCGCTTCTTCAGAGGCTCCATTTTTGTTGTGTGGGCGCAGACTGTCGTTAAGGATTCCAAACGCTGCTCCGCTCAGAAACCAAAGGCGCAGATTCTGTTCAGGGGGAATCTCACTGATTGGCTGCCCCCGTGTTTTCCGATGCGTCAGGCGACGGTTTCTCTGCCGCGCTGCCAGCCGTATTCTGCGGTGCGCCAGCGTCCGTCCTGGGAGCGGCCGCAGAATGTCCACTGTCTTTCTGGGGACTCCCGTTTCCATGGAAATGCCGGTCTGACGGGAATCTTTCGTGCCGGAGATGCTCTGAAACGAGACGAACATCTTCGGGGGAGATGAGGATGATCTTCGGATGTTTGCCCTCCAGTTCCGCCATGGCCTTTTCATAGCTCAGGATAAAATACTCAATGCTTTCCCGCATGGACATTGCGGCGGAGCTGATGTCGTTTTCAGAGACAATGAGACGGCGTTCGGCCATCTCATCCTCCATGGCGTGGCTGATCTGATTACGCACTGCTCCGAGATGATAATAGGCATAGAGAAGGTTCTGTACAGTTTCCAGATTGTCACAGGCGGTATGCCCACAGATTTTGGACATATCCTGCGTCTGGATGGACTGAGCGCGGATGGAGGCATAGACGCGATTCCTGTCCTCATTTCTGGAGCCGGTGAGCTTGACGCTGTCCCGGTCATAGTACTTGATAAAGTAATGTTCGACGTCATCCAACTTGTAAAGTTCGTATGACTTCATATCCAGACGCTGCAGTGCCAGCAGCTTTGTAATCGCATTCACATCGTCCGGATCGGCACAGTAGTAGAAGACGCCGGTTTTGACCAGATTGCCCGGTGCATAGGTTTCGACCAGGGTCAGAACCTGCTGATACAGCTGATGCCGATAGGCCCATTTGATCAGCTCAATAAAGGAAACTCGGCCGCTGCCCTCCAGCAGGGATTTGTAATCCGCCTGAATGCTTTCAGCGATGAGGCCGAAGAGGATCCCGTATTTCCCGTCTTCCTTCCACGGACGCGTGTCGCTGAAAATCTCACGCAGCCGCCGGATGCCTTCCTGCACTTCTGACAGGTTACACATGGAGATTCCCATATCGACATGCCGTGCCGCATAAATCATGCTGCTGATCCGCGTATTATCTTCCTCTCCGTACTTTTCCCAGAAGTCCACGAGCATGTCTGTTTTGCTGTAATTCAGGAAGGCGTGAGCTGCGGCAACCAGATCTGTAGAGAGACTGATGCCCGTATGGTCTTCAATCTTTCCCGTCATCGCCCCGGAGGGTTCATAAACCCGGTAAACCTTTTTCAAATGCATATTGCTTCCGGGCGTGGCCACCAGGATATCCAGCAGGTTTAGAAGAAGGATTCCGTCCACCGTGGAATCGTTGTCCAGCGAAATATAGAGATGGACTTCATCTTTTCCGTCTTTTCCGTCGATGACATCCTGATTGACTCCCAGAATGTCGTTAAGCAAGGACTCATGTTTCGTCATCATCTCAGCGGGTACATAACGGATATTGACTTTTTCATTGATCTGAAGGAGATCCAGCTTGGCGGAGGACCGCATCTGCTGATAGAGATAATTCTGAATCCATTTTATACGGGATCTGGGATTATCCCGAATAAAGGGAAAGGTGTCGTAAAGCGCCCGGATGAACTGCTCATACAATGGGGGATTGCATGCCAGCTCGCCAAAGAAACGGTTCATTCGTTTTGGTTCCTGCTGTGAGCATTTCTCATGGAATTGCTGAATAAAGTCGATGATCTTCGTCTGCTCTTCCTGGGGCAGCAGTGATGCACAGATTTCCTGATCCGGACTCTCGTCGTCGATATACTGCCCGATCCTCGTCTGGTACAGCTTGAAAACGGAGGGATCATCTCCGATGGCAACGATGTCGTCGATGGGGAAACAGGCCAGGACATATTTGGTGCTTGCTTCCATGGTTTGCACTGCACCGCAGTAGGACTGCCCGAACTCATTTTTAATGGAAAAATACCGCAGTGCCCGATCGTCGTTTTCCATCGCGTCCAGGGTGACGATCAGAATATTCTTGATCAAGTCTGTTCCTCCTGTTGTGATTGTTTCGTTCCCGCAGAACCCTGCGAGGAGCACAGGGACGACAGAACGTTACAGCTTGACATGCCCGGCAAAAGCAATCCGAATGGGAGAGCATGTCACTTTCCTCGATTCTCCCGGCCAATCCATTGCCGGGGAGGACGGTGTCCTGCTCCTTTATGAGCCGCAGTTTGGTCTTTCGGCACCGCGGCATTTCCGCTGCTCATATTTGACAAACTGCCGCTATGGCGGCAGGCCCTCTCCTTTGCAGACCTCAACTCTGATCATTTGCCTGAGCGTCTTTGTTCTGGCCCAGATTTGATAAACCGTCGCTGCGCGATAGGGCCGTTCCTTTAGGGAAAGGGGAGTGAGTTCACAGCCGTCATTATATCATGAAGCTGAACTGACTGTCTATGCTTCTTTCCGCTGGATGATTTGTCTGTTTCAATCTGTTTCCAAGACTTTTCAGAGGAAAATGTTGGGAGCCCCTGATGAAGTGGCCCTGGCCATCATGGCTGTGTACCGCTTCTTCAGAGGCTCCGGATCAATACAAACTATAGGCTGAATGGAGTTCCCATGCGATTTCAATTCCAATATCAATCAGAGAACAAAAGTGTATTCTTCACAGACGACTGTTTGGATGTCTGGCAGGAACTCTTCCTGTTAGACACTTGTCCTTAAGAAGGACAACCGTATGAAATCATGCAATCGTGAACTCTGCATATAACTAGCTGTGCAAAATTATGAGGGTGATCACATGGGCAAATCTGCACTTGCACTCATATTCACACCTGTGATACACGCTGCTCAGGCGAGGCGATGGTTCTCGTCTGTTTTTCGTTCACGAAAAGTTCATCAGGTTTTCGTTGCTTTCGAGCTGATTTTTTGCTATACTCTAACTGTATCATTGCGCCTTCCCGGAGGTTAAGAATTCCGTGGTTGTGCCGACAGACAGACTGGGAGCATAAACTTTGGAAAGTGAGGTGTCGAAATGGCCACATCAAGTATTTTGGAGAGCGTCAGGCTGACTTCGCCGAAAGCTGCATCCATGTTTGTTGATGCACTGGAAGAATCAGCCAGTATGCCGAGGAAATCTCCTTCTGAATATAAGTATCATGTAGAGAAGAATCCAGAGGCAATCAGACGGTTTGTCAGCAAAAATCTGCCAAAGGAGAAAGCCCACAAATGATTGGCTCGGTATTCAGCATATCTTCGCTGTTGGACTCGGTGGGAGAAGAAACCGTCAACGATATGCTGCAGACTTTTTCATGTGTGTCTGAAGGAGTGCAGCTTAATGAAGAGGTGGAGAAATTCGTAAGGAACAGCTCCGTCGAGTTCTATAAAAGAAAAATGTCAGTCACATACCTTGTGAATGATGAAAATGACAGGCTGGCAGGGATTTTTACCCTGACACATAAGGCGATTGACATTCCGGCCGAGGGCATGAGCAATGCTCAAAGGAAGAGAATCCAGAGATTTGCGCAGCTGGATCAGGAAACCGGTATGTTTCGAGCCTCTGCGTATCTCATCGCTCAATTCGGCAAGAACTTTGCTGTGGGTAACGGTATGAGCATCAAGGGGACAGAACTGATGGAATGCACAATGAGTGTGCTTCATGATGCTCAGGAGATGGTCGGTGGCGGACTTGTGTATCTGGAATGCGAAGAAGAGAACAGCCGGGCATATGATTTTTATATCAGATGCGGCTTCAAGGAATTCGATCACAGGTATTCACAGATCGACCAGCAGAATTATATTCTGCTGATGAAGATATTTTAGAAAAAGGTTATGAGGGCGACACCCTCAAACTGGCGGCGACTGATATTCCGGCTGTCGGCACCAAGCCGAATGACACCTACAAGGCAGGACGCTGGGATACGATGCCGAGCGCGGAAACGGCGATCACAGCGACGACGACCTACACGTATACTTACGCGGCAAAGGAAGCATCAGTTGTAACAAAAGCACCAAAAGCTAAAACCCTGACCTACAACGGACAGGAGCGGGAGCTTGTAACTGATGGTGAAGCATCCGGTGGTACGCTGTATTACGCCGTGACCACTGAGGACAAGGCACCGGCAGAATCCCTTTATACCACATCCATCCCTACAGGAAACAACGCTGGAACCTATTACGTGTGGTACAAAGTCAAAGGGGATGAGAACCACAGTGATGCAGCACCTGCCGGTCCGGTTACAGTGACGATAAAAGCAGTCGGGTTAACTGAAGAGAACAAGATCGTTTCAGATAGTTTGATATCTGTTCCGGATGAATTAAATAATTGGTTTTCCTCAATAAAAGATCTCAAGGATGCGCTTCTGCGTGTGCTTTCATCCCAGGGGATGTTCGCCAGCGAAGAGAATAGTGTATTCTATGATGTGGTACTGATGGTGTGGCGCAACGGCGGTCCCTGGGTACCGGGGACGAAAGAGGGTTTTGCGGATGGGCCGCTGACAGTGAAACTTGAGTATACCTTTTGACCCGCACATCAAACTGAACGCACAATGAATTTGATCATTGTCTTTTAACAGAAGAATGTCATTTGCTTAAGAGGACTTCATCATGTATTCAGCAGAGGAACTGCAGGAATTTCCTTTTTTTCGAAACCTAATCAGCCAGTATGGACTCCGTCAGTTGCTGGATCCCCTGACCGGCGTTATCTCGAGAGGCTTCATGATGGATTATGCGCGTGAGCTGATTCAGGAAGGGACGCCATTCACGTTTGCCATTGTGGATCTGGATAATTTCAAATACATCAATGATACCTATGGGCATCATGTGGGGGATCTGGTTCTGGCAGATGTGGCACAGGCTCTGAAAGTATCGTTGAGTGAAAACGGTGTGGTGGGCAGGTATGGCGGAGATGAATTCCTGTTTATCGATCTGAAGAACCGGGCGTACGCGGATAAAAAGGAATTCATGACCAGAATATACGGCGAGGACCGGGTGTTTCGCCGAAATATCCCGCTAGAGTTCTGCAGCCCGTACGTCACGGCCACCGTGGGATGTGCCACCTTTCCGGATAATGCGGACAGCTTTGATACCCTGTTTGAAGAGATTGACAAGACACTGTACCGCGGGAAAACGAAGGGCCGGAACTGCTATATCATCTATGTGGAAGAAAAGCACCGGGATATTGAAATTAAGAATCTGGCCCGGTCGGGCATCTGCTCGAGCATGCAGAATCTGATCCGGCAGTTTGAACTCGTGCCGACACTGCCTGATCAGCTCCGCAGCGTAATGCCGTTCCTGATGGAACAGCTGAATGTTTCAGATCTGTATCTCGTCCGGCCGGACGGGCATATCTGTGCCGTTCGGGATACCTCCTTTTCAGACACGGTTTCAGGACTTGACCATTTTCTTTACGATGATTTCTTCTCCACAAACCGGACAGGGGAGCTTCAAACGGTCTGTCCTTCCTTCTATGCGATGCTGAAGCGGCACGCGTTTGAAACGGTTCTGATTGTCCGGGTTGCCATGGACATGAATCAGTACGGCTACCTGATGTGCGCAGAACCGCGAAGCATGCGAATCTGGCAGGAGGAAGAGTGTGCGCTGGTCTACTTCCTGGCGAAGCTGGTGGCCAGCCGGCTGTTCATTGCCCATGAGGAACTTCCTGCTTCCATGTCAGATGCAGGCAAGGCCTGAGGCAGTTTTCTTAGCGGAAATCAGAGAACATCAATGAAGGAAAAGACGGTTCAGCCATCAGGCTGAACCGTCTTTTCCTTGTATAAGCCGCTGGGGTCAGATAACGCCATGCCAGACATCCTTTATTTTGTCTTGATTTTTCCGATATTCCGCAGGATGATGGAGTGCGTCCCGTCCTCATGATCTTCGATTTCGAAAGCCTCCGGATCCTGGGCAATATTGAGCGGCAGGGAGATGGAAATGCCGTTATCCGTGGTAACCCGCATCTTTTCCAGCGAAGCGATGGATTCCCGCTTGGGGACCGGCGTAATCTCCTGAACGCCCACTTCGCTGATCTGCTGGGTGAAAACCTCCATCTGCTGGGGAGCATCCGAAAAAATGGTCTCCCCGATGCGCCCGATGTCGATGGAGCCGGATTCCTCAATGCTCGAATTGAGGGCCTGCTTGACCAGCGTGGCCTGTTCCCGGGGAGGAAGATTCGGAGTCAGTTCACGGACGGTATCCTCGACCGCCTTGACGACTTCCTTCACCGTCTTTTTCTCCTCAAACGTGTACAGAAGATCGCGGAAAAGCCGCTTCTTCTCGCCGCCCACCGTGACCGGCATGTCGTGGATATAACAGAGGGAATCGGATTTTCGCAGAATCATGCCGGGTACGCTGGCGCTGTTGGGCGGCAGATGGTAAGTCCCGATGAGTTCGGCCCGTGTGCCCTCCTCATCCTTCAGGAAATTGTGGGCCGGGGCCACCCGATAGGGAAGAAGGAGGACGGCCAGCAGCTCCGACATTTCCTCCCGCGCATGGATGAACAGCACATCACAGTTGGAGAGCTCGATGCCCTTATTCCGCATACAGCCCAGAAAATAAGCCTGCATGCTGGCCAGCAGTTCGTCATCCCTGACGGTGGACGGATCATCCAGACCGTAGTTTCCCTCGGTTCCCAGGGATGGAATGAACTTTGCCTGGGCGGTATCCGGGGAGACCTTGAGTTTTTCCAGCAGGGAGATGAGATAGTCCTGTTCATCGCCGCTGACCGGGGTCAGCGTGTCCTGGGGAAGGGGCGAGAGAGGACTGTCATCAATAATCAGGAGAAGACGTCCTGAAATCATCATAGTAATCACCTCATCTTTGGTCATTGAGCGGCAGTCCGGCGAAACTGACCGGAAAAGCAGCACAGTCATGGGGTCAGACTGCGGCGGAAAACAGCGAGCCTGGTCCTTTTAAGGAAAGCGCCTGATGAAACAGGCGCTTTTTTCAGTATTCCTTGTTTTCGTACCGACGGCACCAGGTGTATTTGCTGACGGCGCTTCGGACGGCGGTCACACAGCTCAGAGTCGACTGCAGGTAAGAGGGGAGAAACTCGTCGTACTTGACCTCAAGAACCTCCAGCGGATCATCAAAAACAGGATAGGTGGGAATGGAGGGATTGAAGAGATCGGTGCTGTACAGGCCGGTGCGGATCTGCTTGTCAAAGGTGATCCGCACCTCCTCCGCCTCCATGATATACGCCTCGCGGATATAGTCGACGATGACCGCCGGCTTCAGGAGACGTGTGCGCATCTCCCGGAACATGTCATGCAGGAGCGGGTGCCGCATCCTTTGCAGGCCCTCCGGGTCGCCGGCAATCAGCTGATCGGCAAGGTCCCGTGGAATGGAAACAGACTGCTTGGAAATCAGGTCGCCATACTTGCTTTTACATTCCAGCTTGATGACGTGGTCACTGAAATTGTAGATGCGAATGCGGTACTTTTTCCGGTTTCCGACGCCGGCGATTTTCTCATTGAGCGCATCGTCATTGATGGTGTCAAAGTACAGGGAACGAATCAGGTATTCATTGGTCGGGCCCCCGTTTGGATCGTGCTGGAGCAGAGGGGAGATGATGGAGCGCAGGACTCCCATTTCAGCCGGTGTGATCAGAAACTTGAGCTCGTGGCGAAGGGGGATCTTTCGGACGGTGGGCATGAATCAGTTCCCCGCCTCGGACTGGCAGGCGATCAGCGTGGCATTGTGAACGCCCTCGGTATCCAGCATCTTATTGACGATGTCAAAGCGCTCCTTCAGCTGGACCTCGACGGTGAGCTCGACGCCGCCCGGCGTGACGGCCTTGCTGCGCAGGCGGGAAACCTTGATGCGCTTGACCAGACCCATCACATCCTGCTCGGCATCCTCGTCATAGTGGACGACCAGCAGATACGTGTTGGGCGTACGCAGGCGGAAAAAGGCCAGAAGCAGCATGGCAATGGAGATGCCGGCAACGACCACCAGCGCGATGACATAGAGCTCGGCGCCCAGCAGAATGCCCATGGTCAGCGACCAGAACATGTATGCCGTATCCAGAGGATCCTTGACGGCGGTACGGAAACGGACGATGGAGAGGGCACCGACCATACCCATGGACAGAGCGATGTTGCTCTTGATACACATGACCACCGGCGTGGTGATCATGCAGAGCATGACCAGGGTGGTGGCAAAGGACGGGGAAAAGAGGACTCCGCGGAAAGCCTTGCGGTAGACCAGGGCAATGATGAGACCGACGAAGAAGCCGATGCCAAGGGCCAGAACCATTTTAAGCGGCGTCAGCGCCACCATTTGCTGGTTAAACCAGTCGGTAACCGATACATCGTTGATAATACTGCGCATTTATTGCTTCCTCCTGTTGCGTTTATTCCGTTCCCTGGCGCGGGCCAAGGTAATCCAGCATTTGTGCATCTGTCAGCTGGAAATAGGACTGGATATCATTGTAGATGTAATAGGGGCGTCTCGGGAAAATACGGGTCAGCATGCGCTCGCAGCGGGTGACCCAGTAGTTGTATCCGCCATCGGCGTTCTTGGGCTGGTCAAAGGAAATTTTCTTGTCGACCAGTGCGGCCCAGCGCTGCATATGCAGGCCCATTTCCGGCTTGATCTGGGTAATCATGGAATTGAACAGCTGGGTCAGATGCTCGGTGGTGAAGATCGTTTTATAGAATTCGCCGTAGCGCCTCAGGAATTTCTCCCGGACCTCGGGGTGACGGATCAGGTTCCGGATCAGAATATTGGATTTGATTTTCTGGGAACCCATGCCCTTTTCATTGAGCACGTAGGAAACGCCGCCGGAAAGCTTGTTTTTGCCCACCGTGACGTTGAAGAATCCCCAGTCAGAGTCATAGAAGAGATAACGCCATTTTCCGTCTCCGCTCTTGGCGTTCCGGTAGAACCGGATATTGCCGGGGTCGGTGTTGCCGAAGAAGGATTCAAAGATGAAATAGTCGATCATGTTGTCCACATCCACCTGAGAGCAGACATAGGCGTAAGCCTCCGGGTCGGTGGCCACATCATGGCTTTCCACATAGGAAACCAGTTCCTTATAGGCGGCATTGGAGCCGTGGTTGACCTGTGTATGGCTGGTACCGTTGGATTCCAGCACATCCAGGTCATCCGGATTGATCCAGCCCTCATGCTGGGCGACCATCTTGTAACCGGCCCGCTCCCGCAGATTGTAATGGCCGTAATACTCGCCGTTGATGTAAACAATGACCGGCTTCCAGGCCTGACAGACCACCGTACTGTCCGTCTCGTCGATCAGCCGGGACTGCATGCCGTCAATGACGCGGGTATACAGGCCGTCCTGACCGCCGTTTCGCAGGACAATGCCGGCATAGCTGGTGAAAGGCCGGTCATCAAAGAAGGCATAGTCAAAACGGTCTTTTCCGTACTGGCTGTCTGCCTTGATGTACAGGCTCTTCTGGGGCATGTCAAGGGAATACTGGCCCATGACACGGAACGTCATGCCCTGAGAGACACAGAGTTTTCCGGTCTCATCGTAGTATTCCATCCAGCCGCCGAACCAGTTTTTCTGCCAGTACGTGGCGTTTTTCCACGGCGGATTGGTGTTTTCCCGGTCAATGTTGGGGCCATCTGCAAACATGCCGTTTTCCTCGTTCCACAGATGATCCGGATCCGTGGTGAGGCAGACAATGGGCATGGTATGGTAAACGGAGATGAGGTAGGTGGAGGAAATGACCTGCGAGGGCTCAAGGCCGTCGCGAAAAGCACGGGCACGGACGACGGTGCTCTTCTCAATGGGAATCGGTCCGGTGTATTTATCCGAAAACATCGTGGGATCGGTTCCGTCCGTGGTATAACGGACCACACAGTTGACGGGAACATTCAGTGTCACGCCGCTGTCCCCTTCAAGCGGCCGGGGAAAGATGCCGCCGGCGGTAAGGAATGTGGGGGATTCGGAATAGCCGATAAACCCGTTGCCATTGGGCTCGCCCGGCGTGGGAGAACTGTAATAAAACAGGCCGCTCTGACCGAGCGTGCGTCCATAGGAGGTGTCATCGTAAAGCTGCGGAACGACGACACGGTCCAGGATGGTGCCATCCGGCGCAGACAGGGCCACGGTTTCGCCGGACTGCTTTAAGCCGAAAGTCGTAAAGGTGTATTCGCCTTTTTTGCTCTTCTGTGTCTTATCGCAGTAGATCACCAGATAGCCGTTGTTCTCAATGGTCAGGTCCGGAAGGAGCCATTTGCGCGGTTTCTTGATGTTATCAGACAGGCCGTAACCCTTAAGGTTTACGGCCTGCCCGCTGATGTTCAGTATTTCAATGTAATCATAGAAGTAATTGACGCCGGGGGTGTGCGTTTTGGTGTTTCCGGTCATCACCTCGGAGATGAAAAGACCGGAAGTGTTTTCCTGACACCGTTTGGAGTCAAGGGCTGCCTCGCTGGCCCGGATGTTGGGCAGTCCCGGGGTAGGCACGGTAAAGACGCGGAACTGAGTGGGATCGGCGTCCTCATCCCGGCCCCAGGAGGTGTCGGTCAGGAGGTTGTCGTAGGTCACCACATCCAGCATATGCCCCTGGATATCGGACAGGATCACGGTATCGCCGTTGCTGCGCAGACGGAAGCGGGCGTGAGGCCACAGGCCATTGGCGGCGGGCCGGTCTTTTCCGGAGGCGTAGATGACGAAATACCCGTTTGCCGGAATGACACATCCCGGCGGGAAGCGCCATTTGATGAGGCTGTCGGGGTTGTCGGAAAGGGCATAGGTGGACAGGTCAATGGGCTGGCTGCTCCGGTTGTGGAGCTCGATCCAGTCGGGATATTCCCCGTCCTCATCGGCCAGGGTGGTAACGCTTGAGGCACAGACCTCGTTGATCACCAGGACTCCGTCGGGCAGGATGGACTCGGAGCGGAAGGCGGCCAGACCTTCCTGGGTGTTGTCATACCCGGGGGTATAGGAGGTGGTAATCATGTATTCCTTGTCATGGCCGTTATAAATATAGACCATATCGGAATCCATGGCCGGGATTTCAAGTTTCTGGTAGGCGACGCCGTCCGTGCCAAAGAGGAACAGGTTGTCGCCGGCAGAGGAGATCTTGAAATTGGCGTGGAAGGTTTCACCGGCGGTGTTTTTGTTTTCATCCGAGGCGAAGACGAGGATGTATTCGCCCGGTGCAACGGTCATGTCGGGGAAGACGAACAGGATTTTGTCCTCCCGGTCGCTGAGACCGTAACCGCCGATGTTGATCGGCTCCGTGCCCGCATTGGTCAGTTCAATCCAGTCCGGGAATGCACCGGTCTCATCCGGATATGCCCGCCGGTTGCTGGACATGACCTCGTTAATGCGGAACTGGGGATTCCCGTTTCCGGTGTTTTCCGCCGTGATCTCCGTGCCGGACACGTTTTTCGCCGGCTGGACGGAGGCGGCCGGGACAAACAGGATCAGGGCCACCAGAAGTGCGGCCAGAATCAGAATATAGAGCAATGTAAATTTGGGCGGCTTTACGCGGCGAATCATCCCCGGTTTCCGGGTTGCCTTCGACGTGTGCCGTTCCCGTTTATTCTGCATGTATGATTCCTTTCATCAATTCACGTTGTCAAGACAGGCCCAATTATAACACAGAACAGAAGCACTGAAAAGTGGCAAATCCACGGCAGGAGAGGCCTGTCCTCGCTACCTCACCTACCCTCGTCTACCTGCCCTTGAAGAAAACAGATATTCACTGCCTGTTGAGTCCTTCGGGGGATCTGAAGACGGGAATAAAATGAGATGAGAAAGCGCTTGTTGACAGGATTGCTCAAATTTTGTATACTGAATTTGTGCTCAATAAGATGGTATATTGAAGGGATTCGTTTTACTCTACCGTAACTTAACGAGCGTCAAAGAAGACTTTATATGGCAAAGCAATCAACATGAGAAAGGAGACGGATTAAACCGATGGATTTGGACAGAATACTGGAAGGCAAAACCGTGGACGAGGTGGTTAAGATGGCTGCCGAGAAGGGGTTTCAGGTTTCGCGTGAGGAAATTGTTGCCTATATGGACAATAGAAGCGTCGAGCTGTCGCCGGAGCAGATGGAGAAAATCAACGGAGGATGGGAAATCCATGGGTGCTCTGGCTGATTTGCTTACGGACGTCCCTTTATGCTGAACGGGCATCCACACCAAAGAAGGATGGTGTAAAATGAGAGTAAGCACTTATACCCGGGTTTATCCCGTCATTCGTAAGAATAACCTGCCGGATCCAGACTATGCTCTTCTTGTGAATGGACTTTACCTATCTTTTGATGTGGTTCCTGCCCGAATCGGTTCGGCCCTCTCCCAGGGCAGAACCGATTTTTCAAAAGAAATCACATTGCGGCTGAAAAGACGCGGCCATCTGACAGAAATGGGGGAACGGGAGGAAACAGACGTGCTCCGGTTCCTGTCGGCGCTCGTGCGGTGTATTAACAGACAAAAACTGTATATCCATTTGCTGCCAACCTATAATTGTAATTTTCGATGCCCGTACTGCTTTGAAAGCCACAGGCTGAAAAATGGGGAGGCCTGGCTGACCAGGACGATGCCGCCTCAGACCGTGGACGCGGTTTTCAAAATGCTCCAAAAAAAGCAGGAGCAGGGGATTACGATTCCGAAGGTGAACCTGTACGGCGGTGAACCGCTGCTGAAAGAAAACCTGGAGCTGATCCGATATATCTGCGACCACTGCTCCGCACTTCATATTCCGGTTGCAGCCGTCACAAATGGATATGATCTCGGAGAGTATCTGGATGTGATTGTCAGCACGCCTTTTTCAGGCCTGCAGGTTTCCGTCGATGGCTATGGCAGCCTGACGGACAGTTGCCGCCGGCACAGGGATGGTCTGCCTACCTACGAGCGGATCATGGATAACGTGAAAAAGGCATATGCCCATGGAATTCGGACCTGGTTATGGATTAACACCGACCGGAATCGTCTTCCTCAGATTGGGGCAATCCTCGCGGACATGCGTGCCAGGGGTCTGCGGGAGGTTCCCCGGAGGTTTGAATACAGGGTCAGAAGTGTAAATCTTTCACCGGGGAACGAGCTGGAAGTGAAACCGGAGGAAATCGTGGATGCCCTTATAGCTGCAGGGCTGACACGTGAGGAAGCACGTTTGCACACCACTCCATATGACACGTTATCCCGCAGGATCTTTCGAATCATGAACAGGGAAGGATATCCCGGTCCGCGGCCATGTCGCTGCAAGGCACATAATTCGGGACAATATGTGATTGATCCCTTTGGCAAGGTATACGGCTGTACCCGGATAGTCGGAAACGAGGCAGCGGCCATCGGACATATCGATGTTGAAACAGCGGAATTTGTGCCGGAGATTAACGGCCTTTTCTGGGATCGCAGGGATGTGGCCTCTTTGTCAAAGTGCAGGACCTGCCCCAGTGCGATGCTGTGCGGCGGAGGATGTGCCGAGAGAGCCTTTGCTGTCTCAGGCAATTATTTTTCGGAAAACTGCCGCGGAATGGAATTTATTTCGAAATTGCTTTCGCATATCGTGGGGGAGACCTGGAATCCTGGAATGAATGAAGAGTTGTCTCTCAGCTGGGCAGAACTGTTTGCGCCCATTTCCGTCGGGGATCGGGAAAGGTTTATGAGGACCGGCTCAATAGCGGACCAGATGGCCATCCTTCGAGAGGAGCCATGGAGCAGCGTCTTGAAGCAAGTGCTGCAGACGGGGGTGGTTTAATGCCGGAAACAGCCATGTCTGCAGCAGTCAGCTGATCAGGGCGGAAAGGAAAAATGAGAAATGGATCCGGCACTTCAAACGGGATTATTCAGAATGCTTCTTACAATGGCGTTTTCCCCCGGATGCGGGGAAACAATGCCGGGATTCCGGGAGAAGCAGCTTACGGAAGTCTTTCGCTGCGCGGCGATTCCCGGAGATTTTCCAAGCGTCTATCTTGAGTTTCCTCTTTCCGGGGAACCTGGATGTGACATGACAGTAGTCTACAGCGATTTTCAGAGAAAAATGTCCTTTGAAGAAGGATCAGCATGCGGCGCCGATAAAATGCTGAACAGTCTGCGGAGCGTTCCACAGGGCATGTGCTTTCCGGGGCTGGAGCTGGATATCGGTCCGGATGGAAGGTTTCACACGGCTAGGTTCCTGAGATTTGATACCCATGCAGAGCTGATACCGGTCATGCTGGAAAGCTGTGATGCCGCCTGGCGGATCGACGGGCTGGAAAGGCTGATGAGCCGCCTGCCGGAAGGATGGCACCCGTATTACATCGGTCTTTTTACGGAGCGAAACGAAAGCCCGCTGAGACTGGGCATCGCCCTCGGAGAACGTGAAGCTCAGGCCCTGAGGGAATCGCCGGCCCGCTGGGCAAATTGCTTTCACAGCGTTGGCTTTGATGCTTTTGATGAGGAAATGCTGAACTGTCTTTCGCGCTGTCTGCTGCCAGGGATCACTCCGGAAATTGAACTGGATCTGCTTCCAAACGGCAGCCTGGGGGAGAATCTCGGACTGTGCATGATGCATAACCGGATGCTGGCCTTTGACCGGACCCGCTTCCTGGCCGGAGAAACCGCGCGCCTGCTCAGAGAACTGGAAAGCAAAGGGCAGATCGACGAACGCTGGCAAATCCTCCCGCACTGTATTTGGGCCAGAGGCTTGCCTGTGAGCCGCGATCAGGGAGAAAAAGGAGTCATGGCCCTTTCTTCTTCTTTTCACACTGTCAAGCTAAAGTACAGAAATGCCGCGTTGTTCCAGACAAAGGCTTACCTGCAGTTGATGGCTGTTATTCTGTGAAAAACGGATGATGATTCGGCTGAATCCTCCATAAAGTGATTCCAAAGTCAAGGACAAAATTTAGACAGTCAGACCGCGAAAGTAAAGGGCCGGGAAACCGGCCCTTTACTTGGTTTAGTTTGAGAACCTCCGGCTCATTTTTTTTCCATTCTCTCACCTAAACCACATGCACAGACAAAGTTTACATGAACCAGAACGAGTACACATAAAATATTTCAGACACTGGGGCGCTGGTTTGCAGAAAACGGCGAATCGATCGTTCAGGGCAGGGAATTCTGTGCTATAATCTCTGTCAGTTGAATCCGGTTAAAGGTCGGTTTCGGCGGGAACCGGCGCCATCACCAGGAAAGGAAGTGAAGTGCCTGCCGCGGGGCAGGCCAAGAGCAGATGAGTCACACAGAACAGGAAATGCGTTATCTTGAACTGCTGCGCGACCGTTACGGGTCGATCAGTGAAGCCAGTGCGGAGGTTGCCCATCTGAGGGCGGTGCTAAAGCTGCCAAAAGGGACGGAACACTTTCTTTCAGATCTGCACGGGGAACACAATGCGTTCCTGCACATGCTGCGCAATGCCAGCGGCGTCATCAAGGAAAAAATACAGGAGCTGTACGGATATATCCTCCCCAAACATGAGCAGGATATGCTGGCAACGCTCATTTATTATCCGAAAGAGAAGCTGGCCCTGCTGAAAAAGCAGGGACTGGTGGATGAGGAATGGTACCGGCTGACCATTTACCGCCTGTTTCATGTGGTGCTGACCTGCTCGGTCAAGTATACCCGTTCAAGGGTGCGCGAGGTCATGCCCCGGGAACTGATCAGCCTGATTGATGAGATGATGTACTCGGATGGTTCCGAGGAGAAAGAAGGGTATTATCAGGGGGCGATGCAGTCCATTCTGGACACGGGCATGGGGGATGCGGTCATTATCGGCCTTTCGGAGATGATTCAGGCGCTGGCCATCGACCGGCTGCATATTATCGGAGACATTTTTGACCGCGGCCCCCGGCCGGACCTGATCATGGATGCCCTGGAAAAGTTCCATCAGGTGGATGTGCAGTGGGGCAATCATGACATTGTCTGGATGGGGGCGGCAGCCCTCAGCGGGGCGTGCATCTGGCAGGTAATCGTCACCTCCGTCAAGTATTCCAATCTGAAATCCCTTGAGGTGGGGTATGGCATTTCCCTGCGGCCCCTGCTCATCCTGGCCCAGACCTGTTACGCGGATGATCCCTGCACCGAGTTCATGCCCCGGGAGGACGGAGGGCAGACCGATAATGAGGATGCCGCTGTGGTGGCAAGGATGCACAAGGCCGCGGCAGTGCTGCAGTTCAAGCTGGAAGGACAATTGCTGTCCCGGCATCCGGAGTATGAAATGGACAGCCGCCGCCTGCTGCATCATATCGATTACGAAAAGGGCACGATCAATCTCGGCGGGAAAACCTATGCGATGAAGAGCTGCCATTTCCCGACCATCGACCCGAAGGATCCGTATGCGCTGAGTGAAATGGAGAAGGATGTTGCGGACCGGATTGCCATGGAGTTTGCCCATTCGGACAAGCTGCAGCGCCATGTACAGTTCCTGTTCAGCGCCGGCAGCATGTACCTGTGCTGCAATGGGAATCTGCTGTATCATGGCTGCATTCCTCTGGAGGAGGATGGGAGCTTTGCCGCGATCCCGGTGGACCAGGTGCCGGATGCCCGGGGGCGGGCCGGCATCGACGCGGCGGACCGGCTGGCCAGACAGGGCTTTTTTGCCCGGCTGGGGAGCCCGGAGCGGCGGATAGGGCAGGATTTCCTGTGGTACCTGGGATGCGGTCCCAAGTCGCCGCTCTTCGGAAAGGACCGGATGGCCACCTTCGAGCGCTATTTCATTGCGGAGAAGGAAACCCACGAGGAACACAAGAACAAGTATTATGAACTGCAGGATGATGAGGCAACCGCTGTCCGGATTCTGCGGGAATTCGGCCTGTCGGAAAATGGATTCATCATTAACGGGCATGTTCCCGTCAAGGTGAGCAAGGGCGAGAGTCCCATCAAGGCAGGCGGGAAACTGCTGGTGATTGACGGCGGCATGTCAAAGGCCTACCAGCCGGTGACAGGCATTGCCGGCTATACGCTGATTTTCAGTTCGCACGAGCTCAACCTGGTGGCGCATCAGCCCTTTGTCTCAAAGGCCGCGGCGATCACGGCTGAACAGGATATTCATTCAAGACACAGCGTGGTCCGGCGGATGGAACACCGTCTGCTGATTGCCGATACGGATGAGGGCAGGGCAATCGAGGGGCGCATCAAGGACCTGCTGGAGCTCATCAGCGCCTACCGGAGCGGCGAACTCAAGGAACTGAGAGGATAACGACGAATGAACACAATAATGATTGCCTCGGATATTCACGGATCCGCCCTGTACTGCCGGCAGATGCTTGAGGCGATGGACCGGGAAAAGGCGGACCGCCTCCTCCTTCTGGGGGATCTGCTGTACCACGGTCCGCGAAATGATCTGCCGGAACAGTATCAGCCCAAAGAGGTCATCCGGATGCTGAATGAGCGGAAAGAACGGATTTTCTGTGTCCGGGGAAACTGTGACACGGAGGTGGATCAGATGGTGCTTGAGTTCCCCATCATGGCCGAGTATGCCCTGATTCCCTTTGAGGACCGGATGATTTTTGTCACCCACGGGCATCACTTCAATGCAGAGCAGCCGCCCTCCCTGATGCCCGGGGACATCCTTTTGCACGGGCACACGCATGTGCCCGCCTGGCTGCCCTTTGGAGAGGACAACCTTTATCTCAATCCCGGATCCGTCTCCATTCCCAAGGAGGATTCCTGGCGGGGCTATATGATCCTGACCGAGAGCGGCTTTGAATGGAAAACGCTGACAGGGGAAACCGTCCATATGCTGCATCCGGGTCAGAATCGAAACGGGCAAAGGTGACTCCGGATGCAGCGCAGAAAATATGGGGTTTCAGAGGATGGCTTTACGGGAACCCTCTATCTGGAAGGGCAGCCGGAAACCGGTGTCATTGTGCTTTCGGATGAATTTACGGATGCCCCGCACGCGGAGAGCATTGCCAAAACCCTGGCCCGGGCCGGTTTTGCCGCTATGGCGGTGCGGCTGTGGGGCGGACCGGATCTGCCCCCGTACCCGGACCGGATTCCGGCGAACCGGATTGAGTCGGCTGTCCGCGTGCTGCGGGTGATTCCCATGGTGCAGAAAATTGCCCTGTATGCCTGTTCACTGGGGACCGCCTATGCCGTTCCGGCGGCTGCGGAAATTCCCGAGATCCGGGCCTGTGCCCTCATCTCGCCGCTGTGGTCCGCCTTTGAGGGGACAAATGGCCGGATGTCCGGCCACAGCGCCGTTCTCTGGAAAGGCGAGGAGCTCCCCTATGTCCGCGGAATTGGCACGGGAAAGCCGGCGGGATTCCGGCAGATCTTTTCGGGATTTGAGGAACAGTGGAATGAACCGGGCATTGCCAGAGCCACGGATCTGCATCCCGAGCGGATCCCGGCCCAGGGGAAACCGCTCCTCATGATGGCCGGCGGGAAAGATCTATACTGGCCCGCCGGGCAGGTGACCATGGCCTATGGTCGCCGGATGCAGCCCTATATCCGTCAGGGGCTGTTTACCGGGCGGATTTATCCCCGCTGCGGGCACTGCATGGGCGTTGTGCCGGAATCCGTTTTCCGCCGGCCGTTTTCACGCCCGGACCGCCAGCAGATGACCGAAATGAAAGAATCGCATCTGACCGCGCTGGAGTGGCTGAATCAGCTGTAACGGCCCGGTCTTTTCCTTTTTCCGGGAAGCTTTCTGAACATTTTTTAAGCACTTTTTTGACGTGTTTTGACAGATTGGATTCTTCCTCTTGTGTATGATGCCCATAAAAGGTATAATAAAAAAACAAAAAGTGTACGGCCGGATGATGAATGCATGGCCCGCAGAGGCAGATCCGGGTATGTGTCCTGCTGATGACGGACGCGGATTGTACAGGCAGATTTTCTGAGAAAGGCAGTTCAGGAGGTGGTAAGCAGCCTATGGGCAAACCCAAAAAGGTCAGGTTTTACGGGATTTCCCTGCGGATGGTCATCCTGGGCATGTTCTGCATCGGAATTGTGATTTCCATTTTCCTGTCCATTTCCATGCGGGACACCACAGAGCGATATAATGACATGGAGAAGGCGACGGAGGAATATATCGGCTGCCAGAACGATGTCAATGTCATCTGGGATGTCATCAATGATCTTTCCGAGCGGGCGCGGAATTTCGTCGTGACCGGAAGTCCGGAGGAGGTCATCCTGTACTTTAACGAAATACAGGTGCAGAAATCACGGGATCTGGCACTGGAGTCGATCAAGAGCCGTCTGGTGGATGAACAGACGCTCAAGCATCTGGATACGGCCCTCAAACTGTGTGACCGGATGATGACCACCCAGTATTATGCCATGCGGCTCAGCATTGAGGCCTATGAACAGGATGTGGCCAAATACCCGACGCTGCTTCAGGATGTGAAAATCAGCGCGGCGGACCTGGCACTGTCCCATGCGGAACAGAAGATGAAAGCCATTGGGATGCTGTTTGACAAGGATTACACGCTGCTTAAAAATCAGGTGGATATCCGGATCGGGCTGTGCAAAACCGCGCTCATCTACAGCATGGAAACAAAACATCAGGAGAGTTCGGACCGTCTTCAGCAGCTGCTCGGGCATCAGCGGAATCTGATCATTGCCATGATGGTGATCCTTCTGATGGTCTGTATTTTCGTCATGACACTGGTGATTTATCCGCTGAACCGGCTGATTCGCAGCATCTCCAGCGGGGGACGGCTGAAAGTCCGCGGCGCCGCGGAAATCCGGTTCCTGTCGGATGTCTACAACCGGATGCATGAGGAGATGGAGATCGCCAATACCAAACTGGGGTATGAGGCGGCCCATGATGCCCTCACCGGCCTGTATAACCGCAGCAGCTATGATGAAATGCGAAAGCAGAGCGAGGGAAAGAAGGTGGCGCTGGTCATCGTTGACGTCGACCTGTTCAAGAAAGTCAACGACACCTACGGCCATGAGATGGGGGATAAGGTCCTGCGGCGTGTGGCCGGTGTCCTGTCCAGTTCTTTCCGGGATGCGGACAAGGTCTGCCGGATTGGCGGCGATGAATTCTCCGTCATCATGATGAATGTCAGTTCCGGCATGAAAGACATTCTCGCCAGGAAAATTCACGATGCGGCGGAAATTTTGCGCCAGTCGGAGAACGGAACGCCGGCGGTGACCATCAGCGTAGGCATTGCGTTCTCGGATCAGGTCAGGGACAGCGAAAACCTGTTCAAAAAAGCAGACCGGGCGCTCTACCGGGTGAAGGCGGCAGGCCGTGACGGGTGTGCTTTCTATACCCCTGAGATGGATCAATAAGGCACTGCACGGCAGTGCAGGCGGATGGAAATGAAAAAACCGTCGTCGGCGAATGCCGAAGACGGAGGAAAATGGTCCTGCCGCAGTGCGGCAAATGACAATCGGAGGAGGGAGAGAAAATGTTGAAACGTTTACTGTTAATCGGACTGGTGCTGGTACTGATGGCGGCGAGTGCCTCTGCCGCAACCACGCTCATGTGGAATGAGGTTTGTGATGAGACCTACGGGGCAACGGTAGGTGCCTATGCGTTTGTCGAAAAACTGAAGGAGCTCTCGGGCGGAACGATGTCCATTGATCTGTACATCAACGGGATGCTCGGCGGAGAGGATCTTTCAATGAAATCTCTCCAGGATGGAACACTGGATATTTTCCGCGGAAATGCTTCCTCGCTGGTCAATTACGGCGCTGAGGAGATCGCCGCAACAGGTCTTCCGTATCTGTTTAAAAACATGGAGGATTTTGAACAGATGGCGGTCAGTCCTCTGGGGCAGGAACTGCTTAACAGTGTAGATCCGGAAAAGTGTCATTTTGTGGCCATTGCATGGCTGGTGGAAGGCCCGCGGTATTTCTTTATGACCAATAAGGCGTATGAGAGTCTGGGAAAGCCGGACAGTTTCACACTGGACATGTGCAAAAACCTGACCTTCCGCGTTCCGGGACTCGGCATTCTGGGGGATATGACGAAAGCCCTTGGCGGCCATCCGATTGAGATCTCTTACAATGAGCTGAAATCGTCTCTTCAGTCCGAAAATATCGATGCGGCGGAGAACGGCATTATTCCGTACATCTCCATGGGATTCAGTGAAGTGGCGCCTTATCTGATTCAGGATGCGCACACGTTCGGCTGCGGCGTTCTGCTGGTCAGTGCCAGTACGTGGGAGACACTGACGGATGAGCAGAAAGGCTGGATGCTGGAAGCCGGCAAAGTGGCAAGTGATGCCTGCTATGAGTACAATGTCCGGCAGGAAAAAGTCTATTTTGAAGAGCTTGAATCCAAAGGAGTCAAGCTGCTTCCCGTTTCGGATATCGAGAAGTGGCAGGAAGCCTGTCAGCCCATTTACGATATGCAGACGGAAAATATCCGGAAGCTGGTTGAACGCATTCGCAGCAACGACTACTGAGAACAGAAGTCGTCCGCTGTGTTTGGGATTGGATGAGTCATTGAGATTGTGAACATAGCCCTGCAAAAAAGCGGCTTCACAGGAATCAGCTGTTCCTGTGAAGCCGCTTTTAAGTTGTCCGTGTACCGGAAAGGAATCGTTAAACGAGGACTCTCCGGTTGTTTTTCGGCAGACAGTGAGTCTGTTTCCGGCTCAGGTAGTGGGTTACCACACACGGTACGGATTGTCTCCGAAAGCCTTTTCAAGAAGTTTGCGCGGCGTCTTTGAGGGATCCTGAACGCAGGTCCATTCGTCCTTTCCAATCACCAGAGTCTCTCTTGTGTCGGAATGATACGGCTTCCAGTCGATGCCGTTTACCGATGGAACGCCTGTTTTGGCAAAACTGACCCATGCTTCCTGAACTTTTGCAGCGGCTTCGGGATCGATTTCCCCTGCGTACAGTGGATCCTCATTGTTGAACACATATCCCAGTTCAACCGCGTGAACCGCACTTTTGAACTTTTCTTCCTTTGTGGAAGGGATGGTCCAGAGATAGACCCGAACATCCCCGCCCGCGTCTGCGAACCGTTCCGCAAAGTCCAGAATTTCATATCTCCAGGCTTCCGTCACAAATCCGGATAATGTGAGCGCTTCTTTCACTTCCGCATCTTTGGCATATTCCTCCGGGACGATGCTTTCCTCATAACGGATCAGTTCCTCAAGCGCGGCTTTGCCTTCCGCATCCGTTTGAGCGCAGGCCTGCTGGTACATTTCCTTCATGATTTGAACCCATGAGACAAGCTTTTCCTGATCTGTATCGCCCGGGCAGTCTGCCCTGAAATAGTTCCATTCGTCCGCGTTGGAGCCGATGATCAGCTGCACGCCGCTCTTCGCGGCCTCCTCATAGGCTTTAGCGAGGTCTTCCGGAATAATGTCTCCGTCCGTCACAGCCAGGCAGTTAGTATCCCCGATGGCGAATTTCCTGTCCAGCTGCATCCATTCCTCACCCGAAATTGCCAGGAGTTCCTCCATGTTTTTCGCGCCGGAAACTTCCATAATGAAATCGGCATACGCCTGCGCGGCTTCCCGGGGCTTGGGGGCTACCTCTCCGCTCTGGGCGATTGCCCGCCGGAACAGGCCCTTTGCCTTCGGCGAAAGCATCATGGCGGTCACGGAGAAGGCTCCCGCGGATTCGCCGAAGATGGTCACATTGTCAGGATCCCCGCCAAAGGCGGCAATGTTTCGCTGAATCCATTCGAGCGCGGCAATCTGATCCCGGAGGGCAAGGTTGATCTCGGTATATTCCTCTCCTCCTTCAATTTTGGAAAAGTCCGGAAATCCCATCAGTCCGAGACGATAATTGCAGGTCACCAGGATGACATCGTCATGGGCCTTCGCAAAGCGCTGTCCGTCATAGAGGGGATCGGTGGTTCCGCCATATGAGAAGGCACCTCCGTGGAAGAAAACCATCACGGGTCTGACCTCCCCGGCGGCTTTGTCCGCATTCGCCCAGATGTTCAGGGTCAGGCAGTCCTCACTTTTCGGGAAATAGGACGCCTGTTCGGAAGGACA
>ODAI010621284.1_pt1 | contig 24817 bp, 17 predicted proteins | sample 1539321 | NCBI WGS metagenome assembly ODAI01 (sample SAMN02144231, study PRJEB22623) | gut metagenome | biome: sheep rumen | host: Ovis aries | place: New Zealand
ATGATATCGCGAGAATCGACGCTTCGAGTATTTTTCTCATCTGGGGGTTACTTAGTGGTTTGTCTGCATACCAATCCAGGCAATGGCCGTGAGGACGACGAAAATGACTAGCAACGACACGGTGATAACCGTGAAATACTTGTTCCGTTTCACCTTCTTAAAAGGAAAAATCAAGTGGGTGAGCGTTATCCAGGTGAACAGAAGAACAAGTAGCGCACCGTTGGAATAGAACATGTCCTCCCAACGAGAATTGGCGGTGAGGCGACCGAGCATGAACAACACCCAGAAAGATCCGATTGAGGAAAGGAAGAATTGAAGGTATTCATGCATCTGGAAAGTCTTCTTTTGAGGGAAGACATAGGATGCGACCGCAAACAGAAGAAAGACTCCGCCAAAGATGGGGAAAAACAAAGGTTCCATGGTACTAATCCATAACTTCGTTCCAACAATGTCCCTGTGCCATACAGCCCGTTGATTAGACAATCTTTAATAAACCTTAGATTTGCCCATGGAAAAAAAGTGTCCGATTTTTCCCTCATGAAGAAATCTTTGGTTTGAGTTTCAAATTTAGCATTTTTGTGACAAAGGACAAAGGAAGCGGGGCAGGTGCATAGGCGTAACAAATAGATATGGAAAATTCCTCAAATGCGGGCTTTGGATGGGATGCTGGGCCAAATATGTTTCAGACCTCCTCCTTGCTCGGAGAAATACCGAACTGTTTTTTGTACATCCTTGAGAATTGGCTCGGGGAACTGATACCGATCCGGTATGAAACTTCACTCACCGTGAGGTTACCTTTCTTGAGAAGTTCACGGGCGCAGTTCATCCAGTGAAGCTCAACGGTAAGGACCTCGGTATCTTATGGAAGGCTCCTTTCATGGTTGACATCACTTCCGCCGCCCGTCAGGGAGGAAATCATCTCGAGGTGGAGGTCGCGAATCTCTGGACCAACCGCCTTATCGGAGACGCCTTCGTGGATGACGGACAGGTCAAGGGCGCCATGATGCAGGCTCCTCTTCCCTCATGGTACCAGAGGGGTGATGCGAAGCCCGAAGACGGCCGTGTGGCTTATTCCGTCGCGAAATTCTTCGACAAGGATGACATCCTTTATGACTCCGGTCTTGTGGGACCTGTCGTCATAAGAGAAGCTCTTGCGGTTCAGCCTTGACGATTCAGTCAGTTTAGTGTGTTGTCAGGGAGGTGCGTCAAATCAGTGGCGTGCCTCCTTTTCACCATAAATATGAACTATCATGATTTTGGAGAATAAAAGGTTAAGTGTTAATTTTGCGGCCGAAATTTATTCAAAACTGCATTTTTATAGAATTACGGACTTGTATGGAATTCAGAAATCTTTCCTCCGCCGAAATCTCTTCGCTTGAAAAGAACGGCTGCCTTTGTGAAGACTGGAACAAGGTACTCGTGAATTGGGGAGACGAGTCTTACGTCGGCAGAATCTGCGACGTGACTTTCTCCGGTGATATCCGTTTGGGTAAATTTGACGGCGACGTCAAGATGGGAGAGGGGATAAGCATCCGCTGCGGAATCCGCCACGCTTATCTCCACAACGTTTCCGTCGGTGACGGTTGCCTCATCCGCAAAGTCGGTGAATACATCTCCAACTATGACTTCGGCTCACGCTGCATAGTGGACAACATCGACGTGATGGCCGTTGAAGGAAAGTGCTATTTCGGAAACGGAGTTGAGGTGTCGGTCCTCAATGAAACGGGCGGCAGGGAGGTCGTCATGACGGACAACCTCAGTGCCCATACCGCATATATAATGGCACTTTACCGCCACAGGAGCCGTCTTCACGGAAAGCTCCGCAACATCGCCTCGAAATATGCCGAAGAAAACTCTTCCGAAAGGGGTACCGTCGGGAATGACGTTTCCATCCGCAACTGCGGCTCCATTATGGGAGTGAAGATCGGAGATTGCGCCTCACTTTTCGGAGCCAGCCGCCTTTTCAACGGTACGATCAGGAGCAATGTCTACGCTCCGGTTTTCGTCGGAAGCGGAGTCAAGGCTTCGGATTTCATAATCTGCAGCGGTTCGAAGGTCGAGGACGGGGCGATGCTCACCAGGTGCTTCGTCGGCCAGGCGTGTATCCTTGGACACGGATACTCCGCATCGGATTCCCTTTTCTTCAGCAACTGCCAGGGAGAGAACGGTGAGGCCTGCGCGATATTCGCCGGTCCTTTCACGGTGACCCATCACAAGTCCACACTCCTTATCGCCGGAATGTTCTCGTTCATGAACGCCGGCTCGGGTTCCAACCAGAGCAATCACATGTACAAGCTCGGTCCCATCCATCAGGGAATCCTCGAAAGGGGAGCGAAGACCGCTTCGGATTCATACATACTGTGGCCTTCAAGGGTCGGAGCCTTCTCCCTTGTCATGGGTAGGCACGTCACCCACTCCGATACGACGAACCTCCCGTTCTCGTATCTTATCGAGCAGAACAACACAACCTACCTCGTTCCGGGAGTGAACCTCCGCAGCGTGGGAACCATCCGTGACGCCCAGAAGTGGCCCAAGAGGGATGCCCGCAAGGACCCCGAGGTGATGGACTATATAAACTACAATCTCCTTTCCCCGTTCACCATCCAGAAGATGATGAAGGGACTCAAGACCCTGCGTAACCTTCTTTACGCTTCCGGAGAACTGTCGGACATCTACTCGTTCCACAGCACCAAGATCCGCAACTCCTCTCTCCGCAAGGGAATCGGATTCTATGAGACCGGAATACGCAAGTTCCTCGGGAACTCGATCATCAAAAGGCTCGAGAACCTTCCCGCCGGCGCTTCCGACGAGGAGATCCGCGCGATGCTCGTCCCCGATACGGGCATAGGCCACGGCGACTGGGTGGACATAAGCGGACTGATCGCTCCCAAGAGCGAAGTCTCTTCCCTGATGGACGGCATCGAAAGCGGAGAGATAACCTCCGTCGAGCAGATCAACGAATGTTTCAAGGTAATGCACAAGAACTACTACACCTACGAGTGGACTTGGGCATATGACAAGATAAGGGAGTTCTTCGGCATCGAACCCGCCGCCATCACCGCCGAGCAGGTCACGGATATCGTCGGCCAGTGGAAAGAGGCCGTCATCGGACTTGACCGCATGGTCTACGAAGACGCCAAGAAGGAATTCTCCCTCTCTTCGATGACCGGATTCGGAATGGACGGAGCGAAGGAAGAGAAGGAACTCGACTTCGAGCAGGTGAGGGGAGACTTCGAGAGCAACACTTTCGTCAATGCGGTCATAGACCACATCGAGAAGAAGTCAGCCCTCGGCGACGACCTTATTTCAAGGCTCAAACGTTAGCCTATTCCGTAGAGTCGTCGGAGAACGAAATCACTCCGCAGGATGTGACTCCGTCCGAGACTTCCGCACTGTAGCAGGAAAGATTTTTCAGGGAATGGGACCTTATCCGTATATCGAAGGGGTCCCTCCTTTTTTTGTATACGGTGTTCGAGAATATCCTGTCGTAGCGGTGGGGGCAGAGGAAGCGGAAGACTTCCTCCCTTGATGTGACGGTCGGTATCGCGGCTTCCTTCATCGCCCTTGTGAGGGAATCTCTCACTTCTTCCGCACTGTCTCCCGTAAAGGCCTCCGGAGTGAAGCGGGAGAGGGTCTTCATCATGAGGGTGACGTCCTTTTCGGCATGGTTTATCATCTGGGAGAGGATCTTTTCCTTCACCTGCGCGAATGATACGGGACGGTATCCGTTGTTGTCCACACCAACGTCGTACTGCATCGGGAAAAGAATTCCGAGGCGGTTGTCGTCGAGACCCGTGTGACCGGGTCCGGTATGCACATGGCCGAAAAGCTGCCAAACGTCCCTGTATGATCCTCCGTAACAAAGGAAAGGGTAGTGGTTGAGGTATATCCTCTGCTCTCCCACCTTTATCTGCTTCTGTTCGCTCACCGAGGCGAAAAGTGACGCCACTTCCGGAGTGATCCTGCGGAGGTCATGGTTTCCGAGGATGAGGTGGATTTCCCCGTTGAGCTGTGAGAGGATCTTCTCCCACCTGGATTTTCCCTTGGCGCAGAAATCCCCCAGGTGGAATACGATCCCGTCCTTTGGGACCGTACCGTTCCACAGCTCCACCATCTTCGAGTCCATCTCGTCCGCATTCGGGAAAGGCCTTCCGCACAGGCGGATGATGGCTTCCTCCGAGAAATGGGTGTCGGAAGTGAAGAACAGGGGATCTTCTTCCCGGAAGGAAGAGACGTATGAAGGGTTGTAGCTGTATCCCATGGCGGAAGGGTTTGCGGTTTCCGCAAAGATAGGCATAAGATACCGGAATAGGGATTATTTTGTGGCTTCGTTGGAGGAATAATCCGTATCTTAGCGAAAGATTTTCCGATGGACAGGGTCATTTTCCATATAGATGTCAACAGCGCTTTCCTTTCATGGTCGGCGCTGAAGATTATCGCATCCGGAGGTGCCGACATACGGGAAATCCCCTCCGTCGTCTCAGGCGACCCGTCTGACCGTAGAAGCATAATAACGGCCAAGTCGATACCGGCCAAAAAGATGGGCATCGCTACGGCCCAGCCGCTTTCAGCCGCACTCCGCATCTGCCCTTCCCTTGTCGTGGTGCCTCCCGACTTCGAATGGTACAGCGAATGCTCGAGGAAGTTCATCGCCATCTGCCGGGATTATTCTCCGGTTCTCCAGCAGTTTTCGATAGATGAGTGTTTCCTGGACATGACTGCTTTCCTCCAGGGTGCGAAGCCTCTTGATGTCGCTACACGTCTCAAAGACGAAATACATTCGAGACTGGGCTTCACCGTGAACGTCGGGGTGGCGTCGAACAAGCTTCTCGCCAAAATGGCTTCTGACTTCACGAAGCCCGACAGGGTCCATTCGCTTTGGGATCATGAAGTCGAGACCAAGATGTGGCCTCTTCCGGTAAGGGACCTTCTGTATGTCGGAAAGAAGACGGAGGAAAAACTTCTCCATTATGGAATTACCACGATCGGTCACCTGGCGAGGGTGAATGTGGGGACCCTCGGAAGCATCATAGGCCACAAGGCGTCCTTGACCCTGCATGACTATGCCAACGGTGTGGACAATTCTCCGGTGGAAGTGCTTTCCTCTGAGGCGAAGAGTTACAGCGTTGAGAGGACATTCCGTGAGAACGTCACGGACGCCAAGAAGATGGAAAGGGTGCTTTTCGATCTCTCCTGCACCGTCGCCCACAGGATAAGGGTCGACGAGGTTAGGGCCGGAAGCGTGTCGCTTTTCGTGAAGGCGGCGGATTTCTCGGTCAAGTCCCGCCAGTGCCAGATGGAGCAGCCGACAGACACGACGGCCATCATTCTCCGTTACGTGAGGACCCTTCTTCCGGACATATGGAACGGTTCCACTCCCATACGGCAGGCTGGAATAACGCTCGGTAAGCTCACCCACGACGACTTCTACCAGCTTTCCCTGTTCGAGGATCCCAAGATGGAATACTACCGTCAGTGGGATGAGGAGTATGACAGGAAGGCCCTTGAAAACGGCGAAGATCCAAGAGGCAAAATGAGATCCAAGGCCGCGGCGAAGGATACGGTCCCGACAACGGAGCATCCCTCCGGGGAGTCGGCTCTGCGTGCCGCGAAAGAGGCCGTGAGGAAGAATCCGGACCTCACTTTCGAGCGCAAGCCCCTTCCAGACGGTACGGACTGCTTCATCCTTCAGGACCATACCGGAAAGACGGTGGCACGGCACTCTGTCCCGGGTTCCAAGGCCAAAATGCCCAAAGAACATCTGTCCCCAGAGGAGGAAGAATTCCGGAGGATGATGTCTTCGCAAGTCGAAAAAGCCTCGCAGAAGACAGCGAAGCGCTACGACGAGTATATGAAGCTGAGGGAAAAAGCTCCCGACAAGAAATAACCTCTACTCTTTCGAGAGGGCTTTGCCCATCAGAATGAGGGCGATTACAAGGCCGAGGACAAAAGCTATGACCGAAGCTTCGGGGCCGAAGGATCCACCGGTGACAAGGTCACTTCCGGAGACCTCGGAAGAGAGTATGCTGAACCCCACTTCTTTGCCGGAAACTCCCGTTCCGAAGAAAGGACCTTCCATGAAATTCCAGGCCCAATGGATTCCGATGGGCATCCAGAGGTTGCCGCTGAATTCATAGGCGGCACCGATCATAAGTCCCGCTTCCACGGCGATGGCGAATGAGGACCAGACGGTGGCGTTCGGTTCGGTCATATGCGCGAATCCGAAGATGAGACCGGATATGATGAGAGCCACAATGCCGTTCCACCTCATGGAAATCATCCTGTGGATTACACCCCTGAAGAGGATTTCCTCTCCGACGGCTACCATGAAAAATAGGCATATCTGGCCGAGAACTTCCTTGAAATCGAACTGGGCTGAAGTCACTTTGTAGGACCCCAGTGCAGCCATTATGCCGATGACTGCGCAGAAAAAGACAACTCCGAGTCCGAGACCGGCTCCGATCGAAGGGAAAAACTTTTCGGCTCTCAGTTCCTGTACTTCCCTTCTTTCCGCTTTGGATACGCAGAGAAGATAAACAAGGAGGATGACTATTGATGCGACCACCAGCGCTACGCACCTTGGATAGACGGGATTGATGAGAGCCGTCCCCTGTGCGAAGGCGTAAAGCAGCGTGAACAGGATTATCCCCCCGATGAAGAGAAGCATCCATCTCCATAGGGGCATCCCGTCACAGGAGTATCTGTTGGGATATATGTCTCGTTCGCGTTTCATCTCTTTCCGGATTTCGGCATGTCGCAATGCCGGATTATGCGTCCATCAGTCCGATAGGGGTTTCAAAGATATTGGAAAAGATTCAAAAAACCTCACTTTTTCAGCATCTTTTGAACTTTTGTGAATAAATATGTTTATCATCCCGGTGTTCCATTCTCTGTTCTGGCGCTTGCAGAACGCTCTTTTCGGGCTATATTTGTCTTTGAAAATTTTTTTCCCCCGATGCTAGAATATATCGCAGATACAGACCATTACCGGAAAGTCCTCTCTCTCGCGTCTTCGGTGAAGCGGTCCCTTTGGATAGGGACGGCGGACCTGAAGGACCTTCATATCGAAGGACGCCCTTTCCTTGGTGTCCTTTCGGATCTGGTCAAGGCCGGAAAAGAAGTCCGCCTTCTGCATGCGAAAGAACCCGGTCCCGTTTTCAGGGAAGAGTTCGACAACTATCCGGATCTTTTCCGCGGATTGGACAGGGCCCTTTGCCCGAGGGTCCACTTCAAGATATTGGTCTTCGACGGCAAGGTGGCCTACATCGGCTCGGCGAATCTTACCGGGGCCGGAATAGGACTGAAAGGGGAGAACAAGAGGAATTTCGAAGCGGGAATCCTGACGGACGACCCCTCGCTTGTGGCTTCGGCGATGGATCATTTCGATTCCGTATGGGCCGGATTCAAGTGCTCTTCGTGCCTGAGGAAAGCCGATTGCCCAGATCCGATCGTAAGGTAGGGTTTTCCATAGGGCTTTCCCGGAGAGAAAGAATGACGGGACGGAAAAGGATCATTGCCTTGTCCGTCCCGCGGTGTCATTATGGGGTTGCTGATGCCCTATTTGAAGATCTTCTGTGCGAGGTCGTAGAGGTCGCACCTCCATGTTGACCAGCTGTGGCCTTCCTGGGCATTTTCCATGTACTCGTATTTGAGGCCGGCGGCATCAAGTTCCTTGCGGGTGTTGATGCAGTTGTTGTATGCGATGTCGGCGGGGCCTCCCTGGGTGAAGACGAGCTTCTTGAAGCTCTTGTTCATTTTCTGGGCATTCTCATAGACTTTGAGCCTGTTGGCCTCGTCCTTGGGATTGCGGCTGGGCTGGAAAGATGAACTGAGGACCCATACGTAGGAGAACATGTCGATATTGTTGAATGCGGTCTCCATCGTCTCCATTCCTCCCATCGAAAGACCTGCGATAGCCCTGTGGTCCTTGTCGGTGAGGACGGGATAGTTGCTCTCGATGAAGGGGATGATGTCCGTTACCATATCCTGTGCGAAAGGAGGAACCTCGTCGGGAACATTGGTGATGGTGCCGTTGGGCATGACGACGATCATGGGGACCATCTTACCTTCGGCGAGGAGGTTGTCGAGAATCATACCGGCCGCTCCGACTCCGGGCCATGAATTGTCGGTATCACCGCCACCATGGATGAGGTAGAGGACGGGGAGTTTCTTTTTGGAATTCTCATATCCGGCAGGGGTCCATACGTGCATGCGCCTCCATGTGTTGAGGGTCTTGCTGAAGTAGTACCTCTGGCTCATCGCTCCGTGGGGAACATCCTTCATCGCGAAGAATTCGGTTCCGTCGGAAACAGTCGCGATGGGGGAGATGTCACTCATTCCGGCGTTCTTGGGATCGTATACGTTCATTCCGTCAACGACGAAGTGATAACGGTACAGACCGGGTTTCACGTCCTTGAGGGTGATGCTCCAGATTCCGTTGTCACCTTCCACGACCTGAGGACGGGGACCGGAGCCGAATCCCATCGGGGCGAAACCTCCGTCACCCTGGAGGCTTACGCTGTGTGCCTTGGGGGCGTAGATGCTGACGGTGGTCGATCCGTCGGGATTGATCCTTACGGACTGGAGGGTGTCACCGGGGGTACGGCGGAACATGCGTCTGAATTCAGCGGGGACTTCACCGCCGGCGGGAGCCTGGGCGAAAGAAGTTGCGGCGAAAGCCGCGAAGAGAATTGCCAATAATGCTTTTTTCATATTCTATGGTGTGTTTGGTTTTCCGGACCACAAATATCGTAAATTATTTGATAATACAATATGTCCGTTTGACGGTATTACGCTGGATGTTCAGATTCGTTTTGATAGCTGTTCGCATTATCGAAAGACTACTCTAACGAAGAGTTGCAAGACTTGCAAAGATTTTGTCAAGCCTGGGAATACTAATACATTCGCCTCATGAAAACAGGCGAAAACAAAGTCGTGAAAATCCACGACGTGAAAATAGACGAGGATTACATCAAGTGGCTTGGAGAAATCAAAGCCAGATACCGTAAGTCCCAAATCAAGGCCGCTATCAAAGTGAATGCGGAACAACTGCTGTTCAATTGGCGATTGGGACGCGACCTTGTGATGCGCAAAGCAGAGGAAAAGTGGGGCACCGGCATTGTCGAGCAAGTCAGTCTGGATTTGCAGGCCGCATTTCCCGAATCCAAAGGATTCAGCACAACGAATCTGTGGAGAATGAAGCAGTGGTACCTGTTCTATTCCAATGAGTCGCAAAAACTCCCACAACTTGTGGGAGAATTGCAAAGGACTGGCATTCTGGCAGATAAGAAACTCCCACAACTGGCGGGGGAAATCAGGGACAGAAATATGGACCGACGGGAAGGCATGGCATTTCCTGAGATATTTGCCTACGTCCCTTGGGGACATCATGCTGAAATCATCACCAAATGCAAAACCATCGAAGAGGCTGTGTTTTACGTTGTGCATTCTGCCGCCGAGGGTTGGAGTCGCAAAGCCCTGATCAACTGCATCAAAGCCGACTATTACCATACGTCAGGCGGCGCAATCACAAACTTCAGAAGCAAATTGCCTTCTCCCCAGAGCGGTCTTGCCCAAGCGATCACCAAAGACATCTACGACTTCGGCTTCATCTCTCTGCCAGATGAATATGAGGAAGAGCAGCTGGAGTGCGAATTGGAAAGACAGTTGACCCGATTCCTGCTGGAGCTCGGGACCGGCTTTGCGTATCTCGGTCGCCAAAGGCAGATCATCGTTGCCGGCAAGACCCGGAAGTTGGATATGCTCTTCTTCCACATTCCGCTCAACTGCTACATTGTCGTGGAGCTCAAGACTGTTCCATTCCAGCCGGAATTCGCCGGGAAGCTCAATTTCTACGTCAATGCTGTTGATGACCTGATCAAAACCCCTTCCCAAAACCCCACAATAGGACTTCTGATCTGCAGCAACAAAGACGAGACCGAGGTTCAATATGCATTCAAAGGCGTACAAACGCCTATGGGAGTCGCATCATACAACAATGTTCAGATAAAACAACTTCAGGAACAACTGCCTTCGGCCGATGAGCTCAAAAAGCGTATCCGTCTTCTGGAGGAAGAATTGAAGTCAAAATAGTGAAACTGCTCCCGAGGACAGAAGAAACTGACATCGGTCTCTCAGAATAAGCCAGACACATAGGCGTGGAACAACCCGTACGCCTTTATGGCATGTGACTTTTCCTGCCACTCTGACTTTGCCCGTCCAAGGAATTTGCTGCTTTTTTCCGAAAAATATGGTAATTTTTTAGCTTGTCCCCGAACTATGGCACAAGCGTGCATTATCTTTGCCGAAAATTCCGGATTGACCGGAATATGGATTGAAAATTTGTTCACGCTAAAGTTTTTTTGCCATGACATTTCTTTATCTGTGCTTTATCGGGATTGCAGCTCAAGTCGTTTGTGATCTTTTTTCTGCCGGAAAGGCGGAGTGATGCCTTTTCCGATTCCTTCCCAGCATCTGTGGTTCACTCTTTGCAGGGTGTTCTGTAGGGATTCCGCCATTCACTAAAGGAGATGAAATTTGCAATTGCGGGCCCGAATTGCTATTTTTATCACATCTTCGGCTGGAATACCCCGGAAGAAGGCAACGATTCCTGAAATGAGTCCAAAAACTGTCGACCGGCTATATGCCGTAAGCTTGATTCTGATAGGAGTTTCTTCGGCTCTGTTGGCCGCTCTTGCTCTTTTCGGAAAAGAAATACCCGATGCTTTTCGGCGTATTGCCGGAATCATATGTCTTGTCTCGTTGCCCGTTTTGGTCTATACATCCTTCAAAAAATTCATGAGCAAATAGAATGGAAGAAAGAAAGATTCCGCCGCTGTCGATGGAGCCGGTAACCGTTGATTATCCGTGGGGCAGTGAAACTTACAATATCGCTGATCTCGGAAGCGTAGATTCCGCGGTAAAAGGCGGGTGGCTCGACGGCAACACCATCGGTGAAATCATGGAGACCTACCTGGAGAGGATAGTGGGCGACAACGTCTATTATTTCTACGGAAGGCAGTTTCCCGTAATGGTGAAGATAATCCGTACGAAAGACAGGATGCCCCTTACGGTCTGCCCCGATGACTGGATAGCTTCTGAAAGGTACGACGCCCTCGGAAAGAGGAAACTCTGGTATATAGCCGAAGCGCAGCAGGGGGCTACAGTCTGCATTGGTCTTTCCAAGGAGATGACGGCCTCGGAGTTTTACGTGGCCTGCAACAACGGAAGCATTGCGCCGATGCTCAATACCGTTGTTCCGAAAAAAGGGGATTTCTTCATGATCGAACCGGGAACTGTTCATTGCGCTTCCGGAGGCCTCAAGATTATCGAGTTCACGGAATCTTCGCCACTTGATTTCACTCTCGTCAAGTGGGATGAATCAGGAGCGGCCGAGACGGGTATCGATCTTGCGGAGGCTCTTGACTTCATAACTCTTTCACCGGACGGACACAGGTGCCATTGCCATGATGGAGAGGAGTGCCACTGCCATGAGGAAGGGCATGAGTGCCATTGTCACGACGAAGAAGGCGAATGTGATTGTGACAAGGCGGACTGCAGAATCTCGGACAATTCGGGCGAAGCCGTTTTCAAGGTGGCCGATGAGCAGGAATTCATCGCTTCGAGGATTCTTCTTCGCGACCCCATCTGCATCAGGACCGAGGATCTCGAGAGTTTCGCGGTGTATACCGTCTTGGACGGAAGCGCTTCCGTCCAGGTGTCTTCCGATGATGAGGACGGGCGGATGAAGATATATCCGATGCTGAAAGATTCGTCAATTCTCGTTCCTTCCGATTGCCAGGAATTCTTCCTTGTCCCGTCATCTGAAGGTACGGTCCTTCTCGAAACGATCGTAAGGAGGGAAGATGTCCAGGACAGTTATATAGATCCATCCGCCGAAGCGAGGCTCGAAGGGGAGGACTACTCAAAGGACGAGGATTGGGAAGACAGGATCGACTACGATCTCGAGCAGCGCAGACTCCATGGAGGATTCCCTCCGGCCAATTGACAAACCACACAAAACCACGATAGCTATGGATACCGAAAGATTGGACAAGTATCTATGGTCCATCAGGGTCTTCAAGACCCGTGGTGATGCGACCGAAGCCTGCAAAGGCAACAAGGTGAAGGTCGACGGGACCGTCGCCAAGCCATCCAAACTGATAAAGGTGGGAGACCACCTTGAGGTGAGGAAAGGTTCCGTCCTGTACACTTATACGGTAAAGGCGCTGATCGGAAACCGCATCGGAGCGAAACTGGTCCCCGACTATGCCGAGAACACTACGCCCCAATCCGAAATCGACAAACTGAAAGCACCGACCGAGACTTTCTTCGTAAAACGCGACCGTGGGGCCGGGCGTCCCACCAAAAAGGACAGGCGTGAAATGGATGCGATGTGGGGGAATGTCGACTATGATTATTCGGAAATTCCCGAAGATATCGTGATCCGCTTCGGATTGTCGGAGGATGATGAGGATGACCTCAGTTGACGCTTTTTCCGGAAAAAGAAGAAGGGAGACTCACTGGAAAGAGCCTCCCTTTGTCTTATGGGAATTAGCCGAAAGCTAGTCCTTGAAATACCTCTTGAGAAGTCCGTAGAAACCGGCTCCGTGACGGGCCTCGTCCTTTGCCATTTCGTGAACGGTGTCATGGATGGCGTCGTATCCGAGTTTCTTGGCCTTGAGGGCATAGTTGAGTTTACCCTCGCATGCTCCGGCTTCGGCCTGATACCTCTTGGTGAGGTTGGTCTTGGTGTCCCATACGCACTCTCCGAGGAGCTCCGCGAACTTTGAAGCATGCTCCGCCTCTTCGAAAGCATATCTCTTGAAGGTCTGCGCGATCTCGGGATAGCCTTCCCTTTCAGCCTGACGTGCCATGGCGAGATACATTCCGACTTCGGTGCATTCTCCGTTGAAGTCAGCCCTGAGGCACTGCATGATTTCCTCATCCTCGACCTGTCCGTCACCGAGGTGATGCTCGCAAGCCCACTGGGGTTCAGCTGATTCTTCCTTTATCTCGACGAATTTGTCTCCGGGAACTTTGCACTGGGGGCAGCGCTCGGGGGGATTCTCACCTTCATAGACATAGCCGCAAACGAGGCATCTGAATTTCTTTTTCATGTTGTTTATATCTTTTAATTGTTGAGCGGGGCGCGAATCAGGGGCCCTTTCCTGTCTCAATTTGAATCTTTCAAAATTGAATCGATACAAAGTTAATCTTTTCCTTTGGATTGGCAAGACATTGCGCATAAATAATTGCTCTTTTTTTGACAGGCGATTTTTTGTGGGATGAGCAAAAAATATCCTCTCCGGAGTATAAAAACACGAATAATATCGGTATATTGTCAAAGGATACGAACAGCCGTATCTTTTTCAGAATATGGAACCATTCCTCAGCCAGGTAGCAAGGCATTATTATACGACCGCTCCGGTCAGCAAATACGTCTTCGTGTTCCCGAACCGGAGATCTCTCTCCTTTTTCCGTCACTATCTTTCGCAGATGGTGAAGGATATGAGTCTCAACATAGATTCCCCGTCCAACTCGGGGCATGCCCGGCCACTTGTGGTTCCCGCCATGTACACTTACGGGGACTTCATGTATGCGGCCGCGGGGGCTTCCCCCTCCGACAGGATAACTCTTCTTCTGAAACTTTTCGAATGCTATCGTGAAGTCGGCGGGGCGGGCAACAACGACTCCCTGGACGAATTCATATTCTGGGGTGATGTCATCCTGAAGGATTTTGATGATGTCGACAAGTCCTTGGTCGACCCCAAGGCCCTTTTCACCAACGTCACGGAATTCCGGGATATGGAGGATACCACCTACAGCTACATGACCCCGCAGCAGATAGAGGCCGTGAAGACTTTCGTCCGCCATTTCAAACAGAACGGACAGATGAAAGTCGAACCGGGAGAGGAGGGTGTCAAAGGCTCTTTCCTTCAGATATGGCAGATTCTTCACCCTCTCTACCTCAAGTTCAGGGAGTCCCTGATGGAGGAAGGAGTTTTCTACAGCGGTATGATTTTCCGGGATCTGGCCGAAAGGGTTTCCCCGAAAGATACGTCTTCGGAGAGCATAGTCGATATTCTCGGAACGGCTTTCCCCTCGGCGAAGAAGTTCGTGTTCGTCGGTCTCAATGACATCGACAAGTGCGGAAGGACTGTGCTCAAAAAAATGCAGTCGGCAGGAATCGCCGAGTTCTGCTGGGATTATTGTTCGTGGATGATAAAGGATGGAGGGAACAAGTCCTCGCGCTTCATGAAAGACAATTTGTCCGACTTCCGTCCCGCCTTCGAGGCCAAGGGAGGGGATGCCGATCCGGAAATAAACGTCGTTGCCGTTCCTTCCGGAATCGGTCAGACAAAATACATTCCCGAGATATTCCGGAGGATTTCTCCGGACATTTCTTCGGTGGGCAGCCTCACGGGCGGAAAGGACTGCGCCATAGTCCTTCCTGATGACAAACTCCTGATGCCACTTCTCAATACCATTCCCGAGGAAATCAAAGACATCAACGTGACCATGGGTGTCCCCATGTCCTCGAGTGCCATATACAGCCTGATGAAAGACATCGTCGGGCTTCAGTTCCATATGAGAAACGGCAAGGAGGGCAAGATGTTCTACCACCGTCAGGTATGGAATATCCTGAAGAGTCCGGTGATGACAGCCGTGATCGCCTATGATTCCGAAAACGGGGACGAATCGATTTTGGACAGGATCCGGAGGATAAAGGACGAAAAGAGATATTACATCCCGTCCTCATGGTTCAGCGGTTCTCCTCTTCTGGAGGCGATATTCCGCCCTGTCGTTGAAGATATCACGGTTGCCGATGACTCACAGATCCGTGCCCTGGAGGAGTATATCCTCTCCGCCGTGATGTACATAGCCCCCAGACTTCCGGAGAACCTTTCCACCGAGAAGGAGTACTGCAGAAGGTTCTGGGCTTGCGTGATGAGGCTGAGGGAGAAATCTCTCCCTATCCGTCCGACAACCTTCTCCTCACTTCTGGAAAGGCTCCTTGAAGGGGAGAGCGTCGCCTTCGAAGGAGAACCTCTCAAAGGACTTCAGATAATGGGACCCCTTGAAACCAGGGCACTCGACTTCAGCAATCTCATCATCCTCTCGTGCAATGAGGGTGTGTTCCCCGGAAGGGGAGCCTCACCGTCCTTCATCCCTCCGGCATTGAGGGTCGGCTTCTCGCTGCCGACCTACGAGGACGAGGACGCCGTCTGGGCATACAACTTCTACAGGATGATTCAGCGGCCAAAGAAGGTGTGGCTTCTTTATGACACGAGGACGGAAAAGATGCTGCCCGGGGAAGAAAGCCGTTTCATCAAGCAGCTTTCGTATCATTTCAGGGTGAATATCCACAAGTACGTGGCTGAGGAGAATCTCCTTTCGACCCAGTTGGAGGATTCCGTGCCGAAACCTCCGGATATCGCGGAAAGGATGAAGGAAATCAAGCTTTCAGCCACATCCGTCGAGAACTATCTTTACTGCCAGGCGAAGTTCTATTATTCAGTCGTGGAGAAGATAAAGGCGGAGGAGGATGTGGCCGAAACCCTCGATTCCGGAATGCTCGGAAACGTCTTCCATGCGACCATGCAGGCCCTGTACCTTGGCGGCATAGCCACCGACCCCGCCTTCGAGATGGACGAAAGGAACATAAATGCCCACAAGCAGGACGGCTCTCTGGTACCCCTCGAGGAGATAACGGTGGAGTATCTGGATTCCTGGATGAAGAGAAAGGACGATATCCGAAAGAAAGTCCGTTCCCTTATTGAGGCGGAGCTCCATATTCCGGAAATTTCCGGAAGGGACCTCGTTGTCGAGGATATCATAGTCAAGTACGTCCTTCAGACCCTCAAGGTGGACAAGGAGGAACTTTCCCGCCGTGGACTCCGCTCCTTCAGGATAATCGACCTTGAGAAAAGATGCGAATGGAAGTTCATGGGCCATACCTTCAAAGGATTCATCGACAGGATCGACGCCTTCGGTGATGTGGTGAGGGTGGTGGACTACAAGACCGGAAAGGTGACGGACCTGGATGTGGACAGTTCAGACGCCGAAAAGGTGGTCAAACAGCTCTTCGGTGACAACAATCTCACAAGACCGAAGATCGCCTTCCAGCTCTTCCTTTACGACATGTTCATGGAGAATCTGAGATTGGCTACCGAAGAGAATCTTCACAATGCCATCTACGGAACCGGAAAGATGTTTTCGTCCCAACCGGAGACGGTCAAGGTCAACCCCAAGCTGATATCCGCGATCAAGGATGAAAAATTGCCCCAGGTGCTGACCGAAATGAACGATCCTTCCATACCGTACAAGAGGGTCAAAGACGAAAAGAACTGCAAGTGGTGCGATTTCAGGATCATTTGCGGACGTAACCCCAAATCAGACGACAGAGATGATTAGACTGCTCAAATCTTCCGCGGGTTCGGGAAAGACCTTCAACCTCGCGAAAACATATATTTCGTTCCTGCTCCGGAGTAAAGACCCCCAGGCTTACCGTCATGTCCTGGCGGTGACTTTCACCAACAAGGCGACCGGTGAGATGAAGAGCAGGATCCTCAAGGAACTGGCCGTCCTGGCTGAAGATCCTTCCAAGTCCGATTACATCGTAGACCTGAGGAAGGAGTTCGGATCTGATGAAGAGATACTCAAGTGGTCAAAGATACTCCTTGTCAACATCCTTCATGACTACGGCTCGTTCTGCGTGAGCACCATCGACAAGTTCTTCCAAAGGACCCTGAAGTCATTCGCAAGGGAAGTGGGACAGTATGCTTCTTACCAGGTGGAACTCGACAAGAACTCCCTGGTGGAGGAAAGCGTCGACAGGGTGCTCTCATCGGTCAACGATGAGGACAAGGACGGACGCTCTCTGCTTGGCTGGCTGTCAGAAAGCGCGATGGACGATATAGAGACTTCGGGAAGGTTCAGCCTGGAGAAGTCCCTGTACCGTACGGCCAAAGGGCTCCTCTCCGATGAACACCGGGAAATCGTCGAGGAATACGGCATCGACGAGGAAGCCGTTTATTCCAAAGAGAACTTGGCTGAATTGAGAAAGAAGCTCTCCTCCACGATAAAGAATTTCGAGAATTCCGTAAGGGAGGCAGCTTCCGCTGCGGTCAAGGTCTTCGCGGATGCCGGTGTTTCTTTCCTCCAGACAAGCGGAGCGGGCAGAAGCCCGTTCAACATCATTCCCACACTTGCGGACAAATCCAAGCCGATCACCAAGCCGTCAGATTCATTCTTCAAAAAGGCTCCCGATCCGGACCTTTGGTTCAAGAAAGACAAAAGCCACGACGGTCTGGTGAAAGACACAAGACCGGCACTTGATCATTTCGAAAGGATAATCGCTCTTTTTGAAACTGATTACAAGGACTACAAAACAGCCAAAACGCTCTACTCCGGTCTCCACGGCCTCGGTATCCTCGCCGAAATCCGCCAGCAGTTCCATGACCTTATGAAGGAAAAGAACGTCCTGAGCATCGATGACTCCAACGTCCTCCTCCGTAAGATCATCGGCAACGACAAGGACAACGCTCCATTCATATACGAAAAACTCGGCATCACCCTGGAGCACTTCCTTCTGGATGAGTTCCAGGACACGTCGAACGTCCAGTGGGACAATTTCCTTCCGCTCCTTAAAGAAAGCGAATCGAATTCCGACCCGAAGAAGATGACAAACCTCATCGTGGGTGACGTCAAGCAGAGCATCTACCGTTTCAGGGGCTCCGACTGGAATCTTCTCGACCATGAAGTGAAGGAGGAGTTCCCTTCAGCGGACGATTCCGCTCCGCTGACGCAGAACTGGAGGAGCCTTAAGGAAGTGGTCACTTTCAATAACCGCTTCTTCCATTTCGCAGCCGGTGTTCTTGACACTCTGTACGGAAAGGGTGACAAACTGAGGCGGATCTATTCCGACGTCATGCAGGAGGCCAAAGCCAGGGACAATTCCGACGGAAGTGTGAGAGTGTCCTTCTGCGAGAATGCCGATACGGAGAAATACACTGTTTTGGCATCGGTCGACGAGGCGATAAAAAGGGGAGCGAAGTATGGTGATATCGCAATCCTCGTCAGGGGCAACGGCACCGGATCCCTTCTTGCGGGGCTGCTGGTTGAAAACGGTATCCCGGTAGTTTCGGATGATTCGTTGAAGGTATCTTCTTCGATTGTCGTCCGCCGCCTTGTATCCCTTCTTTCCCTCATTCAGAATCCCGAGGACAAGGTCGGGCGTTATATGACCGGGAAGATGGGAATAGTTCTTCCCCAGTCATGGTACTCCCTTGTCGATCTTGCGGAGAATCTTCTCAGGAAAATGAAGGCATATGATCCGGAGAGTTTCACCGGAGCGGTGCCTTACGTGATGGCCTTCATGGATGACCTTCAGGAGTGGACGACCGCGAACGGAAACAATCTCGGTGAATATTTGAGACATTGGGGCAAGACTGACCTCACGATATCTTCCCCTGTCGGCTCCGATGCCGTTAGGATAATAACCGTCCACAAGGCAAAGGGTCTCGAATTCCCTTATGTGATAATGCCCATGGCGGAGAACGTGAAATTGTTCAAAGCCGGAAAGAAGTGGGTCGTGCCCGAAACGGAATCAACCTTCCTTGAGGGAACAAAGCCTTCGGCCTTCTCGGTCAAACTTTCCAGTTCGAGTGAAGACACCCTCTTCTCGGACGATTTCGAAAACGAGATGTTCCTCCAGTACGTGGACAACATGAATATCTTCTACGTGGCCCTCACCAGGGCGGGGAAGGAACTTCATGTGATATCTTCCAAACCTTCAGAAGAATGCAGGAAAAGCGTTCAGAGTTTCGATCCGGCGGATTACGGGTCTTATGGACCCTTCTCCGGACAGAAGGCGACGGATTTTTCACAGATACTGTACCTGTTCTTGGGTGGCGGCTACGCGAATTCCCAAACCCCGGAAACTCTTTTGGAAAAGTATCTTGCCCGAATGGATGAAGAAGGCCGTCAACCTATCGTTGAGGGAGACCCGGAAGCGGGTAAAGTGGAAGAATTCTACATCGGAAGCCCTTATGACTATAGCCTGATGAAAAGGGACAAGAAGGATTACGACTCCCTTCAGGCGGGTTACCCTTCGACTCCCGTTTCGGGGATAGTGTCAGCCGATGACGATGAAGAAGAGGACGACGGTAAAACCTCCGTCGCCTCGATGGGAAGGTTACGTTTCAGAAGCGATGCTGCTGATTTCTTCAAGATAGGGTCAGAACCCGGTATCGGCTCTTCACCGAGACTGAGGGGAATAGTCCTTCACGACATCCTTTCGAGGGTGGCGGTGCCTTCGGACCTCAGCCAGTCGGTCGAGTTGGCCCTCCGCTCGGGTGACCTGGATTCATCTGATGCGGAAGGGTACCGCGCCATGCTCTCTTCGCTTATAGCGTCTGTTTCTTCCAGGGGATGGTTCCCCACTGACCCCACTCTCGTGAGCAACGAGTCTTCGATCATATCCCTGAAAGGTAAAGTTTTCCGTCCCGACAGAGTTGTCAAGGACGGGGATACCCTGAAAGTCATCGACTACAAGTTCGTCGAGGACATCGACGCTTCGAGGGAAAAGTCCGAGGAGAAGTACATCGGTCAGGTCAGCGGTTATATGGACCTATACCGCAGCATGGGTTGGCTAAAAGTGAAGGGCGCCATCTGGTACATTTCACTTTCGGAGCGCGGAACCTCCCACGTTACCGACATTGACTGACATTGGACCCGGTAAAGAAAATAATTGCACCGCAGGAAGCGGCTGATTTTGTCAAGGTGGCGGAAAAATTGCTATATTTGCAAAACTTGGCGTTTCAGCCATTTCGCCGGTAACCGCCGGACGGATGACATACCCATCAAAGTCTATTATGGAATACGATAATTACCCGAAGAGCGGCGCATTCCCCATGGAGGAAGAGTCCGCAGTTCTTGAATACAATACCGAGAGGGAACCTCTCAAGATGCCGGAGTACGGACGCAATGTCGTGAAGATGGTCCGTCTTCTCCGCCGTATCCCCGACAGGAACAAACGTTCGCAGCAGGCGGCGGCAATAGTCCGTGTCATGCGCTCCCTCAATCCCCAAGTGGCCAACGAGGAGAACTGGGAGCAGAAACTATGGGACCATCTCCATATGATCGCAGGATATGAACTGGATGTGGACTGTCCCTATCCTGTACCCAAACCGGAGCAGAGGGAGACCCTTCCCTTGCAGATTCCCATGAAGAAGGCCCCGATCAAGGCTACGCATTACGGCCGCAACATTGAAAGCATCATCGAGCTGATCGCCGGAGAACCTGACGGGGATATGAAGACGTCGATGATACGCCAGCTCGCCATCTACATGAGGCAGCAGTATCTTATCTGGAACAAGGACTCTGTGGCGGATTCCACGATATTCCAGGATATCGAAAAGCTTTCCGGATACAGGATAAGGGTTCCCGAGGGGATATCCCTCACGAAGATCGCTTCGGACGCCAACTTCTCACGTCCCGGACTGAACCTCGATTTCGGAAACAACAACAATAACCGCAGCAAGCAGGGCAAGCGAAACAACTATGGCAAGAAAAACAACTCAAAAGGCAGGTAAAACAGCCCCCGAACCCCGCCGGAAGCTTTTCTCCTTCTGGACGGATATGGACCCGATAGTCCGCCGAAGGTGGATTCAGGTCAGCGGCCTTGTCATAGCCGCTTTCGCCATTTTTACCCTCGTGGCAACAGTCTCCTATCTTTTCACCTGGAAGGCTGATCAGAGTTTCCTCGGTGATCCCGACGGGATGGACCATGCCGTGAATGTGCACAACGCCGCCGGAAAAGCCGGTGCCAGATGGAGCTATCTCCTGATGGCCAGGTGGTTCGGCGTAGGTTCATACGCCCTTGTCCTCACCCTTTTCATCCTTTCGGCGAGAATGGTGTTCGGACGTAGGTCATTCTCCGTCATAAAGGCTGTTTTGCTCACAATCACAGCCGCACTTCTGGTTTCCCTCATCGGTGGATTCATTTCCGGAGTGATGAACGCTCCTTATGCCCTTGGTGGCGGATACGGTGGAGATTGCGGAAGGACGATGGTCGAGTGGTCGAGGAACCTTTTCGGCTATCCCATAACCGGCCTTCTGATAGCGCTTCTCGTCACCATCTGGTTCATCTGCGCAAGCACCCGATTCAGCAAGTGGTTCGGAGGTCTCAGCGAAAGCTCGGCCGTGGAAGAGGAGCCTCAGCCTCATGTGGAGGAAGGTCCCGCCGCAGCTGAAGATGTCGATGAAGAAGAGGAGACAGAAGAAAAAGTCTCTCCCGTCAAATCCCTTTTCTCGAAGATCTTCGGTAAGAAATCTGATGACGGGGAAACTCCCGAAGTTGAGGAGGAGCAGAAGAAAGGGAAAGGATTCCGCTGGGTCGAGCAGCCCGCTCCGGAGCCGGAACCCGCTCCCGTCCAGGAAGCCGCTCTCGCCGATGAGCCTTCACCCGTTTCATCGGTTTATTCTCCGGTTAGCCCTCTGCCCGTTACGGAACCCCAGCCGATCCGTGTCGCCCAGGTCAGCACTCCGGATCAGGAGGTCCCTTCACCTTCACCCGAAACCGTGACCGGTGAAATCGGCATCCCCGACCAGATCGAGGTCATCGCCGGAGAAGAGCTCTCCACCGAGGTCGTGGAGGATCTCCCCAGAATAGACATAAGGGACGAACTGAAGAACTACCGTTTCCCTCCTTTGGAGATACTTGACGAGTACGAAAACTCCCGCCAGGAGGTTTCTTCGGAGGAGCTGAAGAGGAACAACTTCCGCATACGTGCCGCCCTCAAGACATACAAGATTGATGTCGACAACGTCAAGGCCGTCGTCGGTCCCACCGTCACCCTTTACAAGGTGTATCCTGCTCCGGGAGTGAAGATCTCCGCGATCCGTGCTCTCCAGGATGACATCGCGATGGCGCTCCACGCCAAGGGCGTCAGGGTCGTGACCCTCGCCGACTCCGTCGGTATCGAGGTCGCCAACGACAATCCTTCGATTGTCCCTCTGAGGGCTATGCTCAACGACAATTCCTTCAGGGACAGTAAGGCCGAACTGCCTGTGGCCATAGGTTTCACGATCACACAGAAAGTGAAGGTTTTCGACCTTGCAGACGCTCCTCACCTTCTGGTCGCCGGTGCAACCAAGCAGGGTAAGTCAGTAGGATTGAACGTGCTGATTTCATCTCTCCTCTATTCGAAGCATCCTTCCGAATTGAAGCTCGTCTTCATAGATCCGAAGATGGTGGAGTTCTCGGCTTATGCAAGACTTCTCAAGCACTATCTTGCCGTCCTTCCCACTTCGGGAAGCGAGCAGGATGAATACAACAACGCCATCGCGAAGACCGCCCAGCAGGCTGAACAACTACTGAAGTCCCTCTGCATAGAGATGGACGAGAGGTACACCCTCCTTTCCAAGGCACTCGTGAACAACGTCAAGCTGTACAACGAAAAGTACAAGGACCGTCATCTCCTTCCCACCGAAGGACACAAGTACCTGCCTTATATCGTCGTCGTGGTCGATGAGTACGCTGACCTTACCATGTCGGTCGGCGCTTCGGGAGACTCCAAGGCGATGGCCAGGAGCATTTCCACCTCGATCATCCGTCTGGCGCAGAAGGGTAGGGCAGCGGGTATCCACGTCGTGCTCGCCACCCAGAGGCCTTCCGTCGACGTCATCACCGGTCTCATCAAATCCAACTTCCCGACCCGAATCGCGTTCAGGGTATTCTCGATGACCGACTCCAGGACCATCCTGGATTCCCCGGGAGCCGAGAAACTCATCGGAAAGGGAGATATGATCTACTACGCCGGAGTCGATATGGAGAGGGTCCAGTGCGCGTTCATCAGCAATGATGAAATCAACGCCATCACCGAGTTCATCGGCAACCAGACCGGCTACATGAAGTGCTACAATACTCCTTATTACCTGCCCGCACCCGAGCCCGATTCCGCGGAGGAAGGGGCCAGCATGCTCGACATGAAGAACCTTGACGAAAGGTTCGAAGATGCGGCAAAACTCGTCGTCACGTCACAAAGAGGCTCCACTTCTGACCTTCAGAGGCGTCTTGGCATGGGTTATGCAAAAGCAGGTAGAGTGATGGACCAGCTGGAGGCCGCAGGCATCGTCGGACCTCAGTCCGGATCCAAACCGAGGGAAGTCCTTGTTTCGGATCTTGATGAGCTCCAGAGGATAATTGACGCATTCCGCAACCAGTAGGGAGGTCCACGGAAACACTTCCGAAGATGACCAGAAACAGATTCATGATATCAGTGGTGCTGCTTTCGGTAGCGGCACTGCTGACTTTTTTTACTGTCCAAGCCAAGGGAGCGAATCCTGTGGAGAATTTGCTGACGAAGATGAATTCATCTCTCGTTGAGTTCTCCTACACCTTCTCCACCAAAGGGAACATGAACATCAAGGGCGAAGGCAATGCCGTCGTCCAGGGTGACAGTTTCTTTGTGGACGGGAACGGCATGGAGATCTTCTGTGACGGCAAGTCCCGTTGGACCGTCGACCGCTACTCCAAAGAAGCGATCATCGAGGATGTTTCTCAGACCGGAGAGGATTTCCTCACGAATCCGGCAGCTTTCCTCTCTTCCCTTGACAAGGTGTTCGGTGCTCCGGCCATGTCGAAAGGCACTTACGGCGGTAAATCCTCCGACGTCGCCACTTTCCTTCCCAAGGGGAAAAGCAATGTGGTTTCGATGAAGATGTATTTCCGGGGAGATGAACTTTCGGGAGCGGAGATAACCCTCGCTGACGGTTCGGTCACCGAGTTCACCGTATCCGGGATGAAATTCTCTCCCATCGACAAGGAAAGGAGTTTCTCCTTCGATGAAAAGGGTGTGGATTCCTCTTGGGTCGTTACGGACCTCAGGTGACGGAATCACCACTTGAGAAGAATATCGCCCCGATTGGGGCAAATAAAAAGGACGCCGGAAGTAATACCGATGTCCTTTTTCGGTATATGGCTTTGGATCCCTGTTATCTCAAGACGTTGAATCCCGGAGAGAACCAGGTCTTCATCTCTCCGCCCTCGTCATAGATGAGATATCCCTCAAGGTCGGACCTTCCGTCGATGAAGGATTTGGATTCTTCCAATCCTATTACCATACAGTAAGTGGCATAGGCGTCCGCCATCGTGGCGGTCGGTGCGACGATGGTCGCGCTGAGAAGATTGTGCTCTACCGGATAACCTGTCCTCGGGTCAATGGTGTGGGCGTATTTTTTCCCGTCACGGATGTAGAACTTGCGGTAGTTGCCGGAGGTCACGATTCCGCAGGGGCCACCGCTTGAGGCCCAGACGTCCTGGAGTTCGGCGCCCAGCTGCTGGTTTCCGTCGATGGGCTTGTCGATCCCGATGTTCCAGGATTTGCCGGAAGGATTGAGCCCGTCGCAGAAGATTTCCCCGATGTCGACGAGCATGTCCTTTACTCCGATACTGTAGAGATACTTCGCTATCACGTCGCAGCTGTAGCCTTGAGCGATGGCGTTGTAATTGAGAACGTGTCCCTTTGCGATATCCGAGTCGATGTCCTTGTCCATGAGGGCCATTCCGCACCTCTCCATTATCGCCTTGACTTCACTCTCCGAAGGAAGTGAATCGCTTGAGAATCCGAATCCCCATGCGTCGAAAAGGGGGCCGGCGGCCACATCGACGGCGCCGTCGGTCTCTTCCCAGATGTCCCTTGAAACTTCGAAGATGTCCCTGAACATCTCATTCGGGGTGATGATCTCGCCTTCATTGAAACGGGACACCAGTGAGGAACGGTTGTATCCCGAGAGAGTGGTGTCTATGAGG
>ODAI010344374.1_pt1 | contig 24815 bp, 23 predicted proteins | sample 1539321 | NCBI WGS metagenome assembly ODAI01 (sample SAMN02144231, study PRJEB22623) | gut metagenome | biome: sheep rumen | host: Ovis aries | place: New Zealand
CACCTGCATGGAGAACTGATGAAGGTCTGTTCGAGTGTAGACCCCTATGACCCCCGTTATATCCAGACGTTGACGGCGGAGAATCCTGTCGTGAAAGTCGGGGCGAAGGCAGGCGACGGTTCGTTGCTCCGCCCTCATATTGTGTTTTTCCAGGAGGCTGTGCCCATGATCGAAGTGGCGATGGAGGAGTGCAGCAAGGCAGATATCTTCATCATCATCGGCACCTCGTTGGTGGTGTACCCTGCCGCCGGACTGATTCACTATGTGCCTGCTCATGCTCCAGTCTACCTGATTGACCCGGGTGATGTGAATGTCGGTCATTCCGCCCGTTTCGAGCACCTGAAGATGGGCGCTTCGGAAGGCATGCGCGAGCTGATCAAGAAATTGTGATGCCGTCTCCATTAAGAAATCTCCCCAAGCACTGCACAAGCGCTTGGGGAGATTTCGCTGTTGGGGTATGTGTGTCGGCTAAGTGTCCTTTTGGCGAGTGCCCATACGAGCCTCCACCACATTGACCACGTAGTCGCCCAGTTTCTCGCATTCGATGATGAGGTCCATGTAGATGGTACCCTCTGCATAGGTATATTCATGGTTGTTGATGTCGTTGATGTTCTGCGACTTCAGTTGGTTGCGGTAGTTGTTGATCTCGTTCTCGATGTTGAATGAGCGGTTGATATCAAACGACTCCTTCCTTCCAGCCATGAGGACATTCATCTGAGTGAGGGCGTTGTTGACCAGTTCCATCATCTGGTGCATGTATTCATACTGCTTGTCGGTGAAGTGGTCTTTCTTGCCCTGCACCTTTCGGTTGATGGGGCGAGCCATGTTAAAGCAAGAGTCGCCGATACTCTCCAGTTCGGAGATTTCTCTCAGCATGGCGCGTATTTTGGCTTTTGTCTCGTCGCTCAGGTGAGCATCGGACACCTGGTCGAGGTATTTGGCGATTTCGATCTCCATGCTGTCGGAGATGCCCTCGTATTTCTCGATGCGGTTGTAGAGTTTGGTGAATTTCTGTTCGTCTTTCTCTGTGAGCAGTTCACGCACCATGTGGAACATGCGCTGCATTCTCTCGGCGAACGACGAGATCTCCTTATGCGCCTCAAGCACGGAGAGTTCGGGAGTCTTCATGATGCCCGATGTGATGAAGTGCAGTCGGAAATCCTCCTCTTCTTCATTTTTGGACTTGATAGCCCAGCACACGAATTTCTCGATATAAGGAACGAACCAGATGAGGAGCAGAGTATTGGAGATATTGAATGCAGAGTGGAAGGCCGCCAGTACGATGGAGATTTTGGCCAGATTAGGTGATTCCATGTCGTAGCCCACGAAGTGGCACACCGCCTTGAGGAACCACGGCAGTACGGCGACGACCCACACCACCCCCAGCACATTGATGGAGAGGTGAGCGAAAGCCGCCCTTCGGGCCTGCGTGTTGGTACCAATGGCCACGATATTGGAGGTGATGGTAGTACCGATGTTCTCGCCGAGCACCAGCATGATACCTTGTTCGAGTTGTAGCACCCCGGTGGAGCAGAGGATCATGGTGATGGCCATGATGGCAGCCGACGACTGCACGCACAAGGTGAGAATCGTACCCATCAACAGGAAGAAGAGAGAGTTGATGAAAGTGCCCTCATTGAAATTGGAGAAGAAGTTGCTGATGGCCTGGCTGGCCTCCGGGTTTTCCACCAGGCTGAACCCCGTTTCCTTGAGTGTGCCCAGTCCGAGGAAGAGGAAAGCCACACCGAAGAGGAAGTCGCCGATGATGCGGCGGCTCTTCATATAGATAAGAATGATGCCGATGAAGAAGGCCGGGTAGACAAAGCTGGAGATGTCGAATGAGAATCCGAGGCTCATGATCCACGCCGTCACCGTCGTACCGATATGGGCACCCATGATGACGCTGATGGCCTGAATGAGGGTGAGCAGTCCTGCGTTGACGAACGAGACCGTCATCAGTGTGGTCGCGGTGGAGCTTTGCACGGCCGCTGTGATGAAGATACCCGTCAGCAAGCCCGTGAACCGGTTGGTGGTCATGGTGCCAAAGACATGACGCAACTGGGGGCCAGCGAGTTTCTGGAGGCTCTCGCTCATGGCTTTCATACCGAACATGAGGAGAGCAAGCGACCCTAAAAGTCTAAAAATAATCCAAATAGACATATTTAATAATTTTTTATTGTCAAATGTCTTTTATTTGCTTTTTTCTCAGTAATTTTACCCAGCCAAATGAAAAACCGTTACAATATGAGAGAAATGCTTAAAATCCGTTGCAAAAATAATAAAAAATCATTAGAAATCCCAATAGGGAGCTCTCTTTCTGATATTTTTTCTGAATCAGGAGTTCAGATGGTTTTTGGTCCGATGGGAGCGAGAGTCAACAATCGTGTATCAGGGTTGGGCATGAGGCTCTACAGGAATGCCGACGTGGAGTTTCTGGATATCATGACCCCCTCTGGCAGCCGCACTTACACCCGCACGCTGTTTTTCGTGCTGTCGAAGGCCGTGCACGATCTTTTCCCTGACGGGACGGTGGTGATAGACATCCCCGTGTCGAACGGCTATTATTGCGACATGCAGATCGGCAGGCCGCTGACCACGAGAGACGTAGACGCTGTCCGTCGCCGCATGGAGGAGCTCATCGCCGCCGACCTGCCCATCCGCCGTCATGAGTGCACCACCGAGGAGGCCATCGACATCTTCAAGCGCCGCAAGGCCCTCTCGAAAGTGAAGTTGCTCAAATCGACAGGAAGTCTCTATACCGTCTACCACGACCTCGACGGGTATGCCGATTATTATTACGGAGCCTTGCTTCCCCGGACCGGAATGCTCTATCTTTTCGGTTTGGAGCCTTATTATGATGGCATGTTGCTCCGCATTCCCTCGCTGACCAGTCCCGGCCAGTTGGGAGAGTTGATCAGGCAGGACAAGATGTTCGGCATTTTCCAGGAGCACCACCGTTGGCAGAGTCTACTCGGCATCTCCACGGTAGGAGATTTCAACGAGGTGGTGGCCAAGGGAGGCACCTCTTTGCTCATCAATGTCTCCGAGGCATTGCAAGAGAAGAAGATCGCCCATATCGCAGAGGAAATCGCCTCGCGTAAGGGCGTGCGTATCGTGCTCATCGCCGGACCGTCGTCGAGTGGCAAGACGACCACCTGCATGCGGTTGTCGATCCAGTTGGTGTGCAATGGCCTGAGGCCCGTGATGGTGTCGCTCGACAATTATTTCGTCAACCGTGAGGAAACACCACGTGATGAGAAAGGCGATTTTGACTATGAGCACCTGCATGCCCTCAACATCCCGTTGCTCAACGAGCAGCTCATGGCCCTGCTCAATGGAGAGGAAGTGGAGATGCCCCGTTACAACTTCCAGTCGGGCAGGAGTGAGAAGAGCGGAAAGCGCATGAAGATGGGCAAGAACGACATCCTGGTGATCGAAGGCATCCATGCGCTTAACCCCGAACTCACCAAGATGATCCCCGAAGCCCAGAAGTTCAGGGTATATGCCTCGGCGCTCACCACGATCCTCCTCGACAAGCACAATTACATCCCCACCGCCGACAACCGCCTGCTCCGTCGCATCGTGCGTGATGACAAATACCGTGGTGTGAGCGCCAGGGAGACCATCCGCCGCTGGCCATCGGTGAGGGCAGGAGAGAACAAGTGGATTTTCCCCTTCCAGGAAAACGCCGATGAGATGTTCAATACCGCCATGATCTATGAGTTGGCGGTGCTCAAGCAACAAGCTGTCAGGCTATTGGAGCGTGTGCCCCAGAATGTCGATGAATTTTCCGAGGCCTACCGTCTGAGGAAGTTCCTCAGCTATTTCACAGACATCACCGACAGTGAGTTGCCCTTCACCTCGCTTCTCCGCGAATTTCTGGGAGGCAGTTCGCTGAAATACTGATTGTCGTGCGGGATGTCGGAAGACGTCTCGATAATCATACGGTTTCCTGCATATTTATTTTAAAGAAGGAATAAGTATGCAGGAAATATTTGTATTTATACAAGAAAGTGATTTTTTATTCAAAAACATTTTGTGATGTCAAATACTTTTTAGAACTTTGCATCTTGAATCAATCCAGAGGGTTGGGGCGGCGTGTTTTTGTCGTCTCAGCCTTTCAATATCAAACAGTATGGCAGAACAATTGGAAATTAAGGAATTAGACCACGTCGTAGTCAGGTTCTCCGGTGATTCCGGCGATGGTATGCAGTTGGCCGGCAACATATTCTCCACCGTGTCGGCATCTGTAGGTAATGGCATCTCTACTTTTCCAGACTATCCCGCTGACATCCGTGCCCCGCAAGGTTCGCTGACGGGAGTTTCTGGATTCCAGGTGCACATTGGAAAAGGGAAAGTCTACACACCGGGAGACCTCTGTGATGTGTTGGTGGCGATGAACGCCGCCGCGCTGAAGACCCAGTACAGATACACCAAGCCCCAGGCCACGGTGATCATCGATACCGACAGTTTCGGCCCCGGTGACCTGAAGAAAGCCAATTTCCAGAGTGAGGACTATCTTGGCGAGATGGGCATAGACCCCGACCGTGTGGTGGCCTGTCCGATCACCAAGATGGTGAAGGAGTGTCTTGCCGACAGCGGCATGGACAACAAATCGGTGCTCAAGTGCCGCAACATGTTTGCCCTGGGACTCGTCTGCTGGCTTTTCAACCGCGACTTGGACCTCGTCTTCAATTTCCTCCGTGAGAAATTCGCCAAAAAGCCCGCCATTGCCGAGAGCAATATCAAGGTAGTGCAGGCTGGTTATGACTATGGCCACAACGTGCATGCCTCCGTGCCCGCCACCTACCGCATCGAGTCTACCTCGAAGGTGAAAGGCCGCTATATGGATATCACTGGCAACAAGGCCACCGCCTACGGACTCATCGCCGCAGCCGAGAAAGCCGGTTTGCGCCTCTATTTAGGGTCCTATCCCATCCCCCCCGCCACGGACATCCTGCATGAGTTGTCGAAGCACAAGTCGTGCGGAGTCATCACCGTGCAGTGTGAGGACGAGATCTCCGGGTGTGCCAGTGCCATCGGCGCTTCCTTTGCCGGTGCCTTGGCCGCCACCTCGACCTCCGGTCCCGGCATCTGCCTCAAGTCAGAAGCCATGAACCTCGCTGTGATCGACGAGTTGCCCCTGGTGGTGATCGACGTTCAGCGAGGCGGTCCCTCGACAGGTCTGCCCACCAAGAGCGAGCAGACCGACCTTCTCCAGGCCCTTTATGGCCGCAATGGAGAGTCGCCCATGCCCGTCATCGCCGCGACCAGTCCCACCGACTGTTTTGACGCCGTCTACTCCGCCGCGAAGATCGCCTTGGAGCACCTCACCCCGGTCATCCTGCTCACCGACGCCTTCGTGGCCAACGGTTCAGCAGCCTGGAAGTTGCCTACCATGGACGAACTTCCTGCCATCCATCCCCATGTCGTCACCCCGGAGCAGAAAGGCAAGTATACCCCCTACGAGCGAGACCCGGAGTCGCTGGTGCGCTATTGGGCCATCCCCGGCCAGGAAGGCTATACCCACATCATCGGCGGTCTGGAGAAAGACAGCGCCACGGGAGCCATCTCGACCAATCCCGAGAACCACGACCTGATGTGCCATCTTCGAGCAGCGAAGATAGCCCGCATCCCCGTGCCCGATGTCGAGGTAGCCGGTGACGCCGCCGACGCAGAGTTGCTCATTGTCGGATTCGGAGGCACTTATGGTCATCTTTACTCCGCCATGGACGAGTTGCGTGCCAAAGGCCATCGGGTGGCATTGGCTCATTTCAAGTATATCAACCCACTGCCCGCCAACACGTCGGAAGTGCTCTCACGTTATCCGAAGGTGGTCGTGGCCGAGCAGAACCTCGGTCAGTTTGCCGCTTATCTGCGCTCGAAAGTCGACGGATTCGTGCCCTCTCAGTTCAATCAGGTCAAGGGCCAGCCGTTTGTCGTAGCAGAGTTGGTGAAGGCGTTTGAGGAAATCATCAAGAAATAGGAAAGGAGACAATTATGAGCGAATATACAGCACAAGATTACAAGAAGGGGCAGCCACGCTGGTGCCCCGGTTGTGGCGACCATTTCTTCCTCGCCTCACTTCACAAGGCCATGGCAGAGGTGGGAGTGGCGCCCCACGACATGGCCGTGATCTCCGGTATCGGATGCAGCAGCCGTCTGCCTTACTATGTCAGCACCTACGCCATGCAGACCATTCATGGCCGTGCAGCCTCCATCGCCACGGGAGCCAAGGTGGCCAACCCCGCCCTGACCGTATGGCAGATCAGCGGCGATGGCGACGGCCTGGCCATCGGTGGCAACCATTTCATCCATGCCATGCGCCGCAACATCGACATCAACATGATCCTGCTCAACAACCGGATCTACGGTCTCACCAAGGGTCAGTATTCCCCTACATCTCCCCGTGGTTTTGTGTCCAAGTCGAGTCCCTACGGCACAGTGGAAGATCCCTTCCGTCCGGCTGAACTCTGCTTCGGCGCACGCGGCCATTTCTTCGCCCGTGCGGTAGCCACCGACGGTCCCGGCACCATCGATGTGCTCAAAGCCGCCTATCACCACAAGGGAGCCTCCGTCTGCGAGATCCTGCAAAACTGTGTCATCTTCAATAATGGAGCCTACGACCCCATCTACAACAAGGAAGGCCGGAAGAAGAATGCCATCTACGTGCGCCACGGCGAGAAACTCGTCTTCGGCGAGAACGATGAATACGGTCTTGTTCAGGAAGGTTTCGGACTGAAAGTGGTGAAGATCGGCGAGAACGGCGTCACCCTCGACGACATTCTCGTGCACGATGCCCATTGTGAGGACAACACCCTGCAGCTGAAGCTTGCCATGATGGACAACGAGCATGGATTCCCTGTTGCCCTCGGTGTGATCCGCGACGTGGAAGCCCCCACTTACGAAGCCTCTGTGGCCGCTCAGATCGCAGATGTGAGCAGCAAGAAGAAATACCACAATTTCATGGAACTTCTTGAGACCAATGACATCTGGGAAGTGAAATAACATCAAGTTGCGGCATCCCGGCGGATGCCGCAACTTGTTTTGTAAACTACATGTTGCAAATAGGTTAAGAGAGTCGTGTTTTTTTTAAAACTTTAACCTAAAAAGAATTGCACACCTCATTTTTTGTGTGCGATAACTTTGCCAATACATGCTTTTTTGCTAACTTTGCAGTCGATTTTGAGACCGTTAAGGTAAAAAGACATTTCACTATTTAATTTTATATAAAATGGCAAAGTTTGATAAGGCAATTTTAGAGAAGTACGGTATCAAAGGTACTACTGAAGTAATGTACAATCCTTCATACGAGGAGTTGTTCGAGGAGGAGATGAAGCCCGGTCTTACTGGCTATGACAAGGGTCAGCTCACAGAGCTGGGCGCCGTTAACGTCATGACAGGTATCTATACTGGCCGTTCACCCAAGGACAAGTTCATCGTTGTGGACGAGAACTCCAAGGACACCGTTTGGTGGACCAGCGACGCATACAAGAATGACAACCACCCCGCATCTCAGGAGACCTGGGAGGCTGTGAAAGACCTCGCCAAGAAAGAGCTCTCCAACAAGAAGCTCTATGTGGTTGACGGTTTCTGCGGTGCCAACAAGGACACCCGCATGAAGGTGCGCTTTATCATGGAGGTGGCATGGCAGGCCCATTTCGTGACCAACATGTTCATCCGCCCCGTGAACGAGGAGGAGCTGGAGCAGGAGCCCGACTTCGTCGTGTTCAATGCCTCCAAGGCAAAGGTCGAGAACTACAAGGAGCTGGGTCTGAACTCAGAGACAGCAGTGGTCTTCAACGTGACCAGCCGTGAGCAGGTGATCCTCAACACCTGGTATGGTGGTGAGATGAAGAAAGGCCTCTTCTCGATGATGAACTACTATCTGCCACTGAAGGGTATCGCAGCCATGCACTGCTCAGCCAACACCGACCTCAACGGTGAGAACACTGCTATTTTCTTCGGTCTCTCCGGAACCGGCAAGACCACGCTTTCCACAGATCCGAAGCGCCTTCTCATCGGCGACGACGAGCACGGATGGGATGACAATGGCGTGTTCAACTTCGAGGGAGGCTGCTATGCCAAGGTGATCAACCTCGACAAGGAGAGCGAGCCCGACATCTACAATGCCATTCGCCGCAACGCCCTGTTGGAGAACGTCACCGTCGACGCAGAGGGCAAGATCGACTTCGCCGACAAGTCGGTGACCGAGAACACCCGCGTGAGCTATCCTATCGAGCATATCGAGAAGATTGTGAAGAATGTCAACCCCGTGAGTGCTGGACCAGCTGCCAAGCAGGTGATCTTCCTCTCCGCTGATGCCTTCGGCGTGCTTCCTCCTGTCAGCATCCTGACACCCGATCAGACGAAGTATTACTTCCTCTCCGGTTTCACCGCAAAGCTCGCAGGAACAGAGCGTGGCATCACAGAGCCCACTCCCACCTTCTCGGCTTGCTTCGGCCAGGCATTCCTTGAGCTGCACCCCACCAAGTATGCAGAGGAGCTCGTGAAGAAGATGGAGGCCAACGGTGCCAAGGCTTATCTGGTGAACACCGGTTGGAACGGTACAGGCAAGCGTATCTCCATTAAGGATACCCGTGGTATCATCGACGCCATCCTCGACGGCAGCATCAACACCGCTCCCACCAAGATGATCCCCTACTTCGACTTTGAGGTGCCGACATCACTTCCCGGTGTGGATCCCAACATCCTCGACCCACGCGACACTTATGCAGACGCCAGCGTGTGGGAGGAGAAAGCAAAAGACCTCGCTGCACGGTTCATCAAGAACTTCGTGAAGTATGAGGGCAACGAGGCCGGCAAGGCACTTGTGGCCGCAGGTCCGAAACTCTGATCCGCTAATATCGCCAACAATAGAGGCGCGCTCCAGTACGGGGTGCGCCTTTTTTATGTAGCTTTACTTGCCGGCACAGAAAACCCTTGAAGTCCTATTCGTCACCTTGACCTAAATCAAAAAAGCGTGGGGAATCCTGAAAAAAGGCATCCAAATGCTTGTGTGTGCGCAAACAATCCGTTAATTTTGCATCGTGTTCGTGAGAATACTTTTTTCATTAGGTTAGTAGTTTGATAGATTTTAAGGTAAAGATTATGTTATTAGATGATGAGACAACGCTGATGTTGGCCGTTGTCGCTGTAGCGACGATACTGAGTGTCATCACTTTGGTGAAGACCAACATCCGTTGAATTGTTTTCAGGAGGCCGGTGTGAGAGATTCATGTCGTCCTCTTTTTTTATGTTCCAAAATCTAAATAGAACTTAAAAAAAGCACAATTAATCAATAAATTACATAATAAACAGCCGAAAACACGTTTTATTTGCGGAATTCTGATTAAATTTGCACCCAATTAAGGCAAGGACAAACGCTCTTTTCCGCTTGGAAGTGAAGATTTCCACAAGTGGGAGGGGTGGTTATGTCTTTAGAACCCAATAAAAATAGACCAATGACAAGGAAATTGCTGGCTTTCGCGGTCATGTTATCTGCAGTATTCACCCTCACTTCATGTCTGGGAGATGACGACAGCGAAATTGTATATCCGGGTGACGCCGCCATCACGTCGTTTGCGCTCGGAAATCTGAAGTGCTACGTCACGACGACCTCCTCGAAAGGCGCAGACAGCACCTATACGACCACGGTGACGGGCACCAATTACCGTTTCTCGATCGACCAAGTCAACCGTCAGATCTATAATGTCGACTCCCTGCCCTATGGCACCGACGTAGCCCATGTGCTATGCACCATCGGCAGCAAGAACTCCTCGACGGTAGTCATCAAGAACACCACGGACGACAACCTGGTGCGCTATGTATCCAGCGACTCCATCGACTTCAGTGAGCCCCGCCAGATGAGTGCCTACTCCCTCGACGGCAGTACCCACGTGGATTATACCGTGACGGTCAACGTGTGCCAGGAGAAGCCCGACTCCTTCTTCTGGCATGTCACATCCGTGGAACAGGATTTTGCCCAGGCCGAGCACCTCAAAGGCTTTGCCTGCGGCAACCAGTTGTTTGTGATCACCAGCGATGGCAAGCAAGGCCACATCTTCAAGAAGACACTTGGCACTGACGAGGGATGGCAACCCGTGTCATGGGACCTCAAGCAGATCGTGCCCGCTGATGCCTATCAGAACACCGTGGTGCGTGACAGTGCCCTCTTCATGCTTGCCGGCGGACAGATCCTGAGATCCCAGGATGGTGAGCACTGGACCGTGACAGGCCGTCTGGGCGCCCGCCAGCTTATCGCCGCCAGTACGGAGTACCTCTTCGCCCTGAGTGGAGGCGGAATCCTGCGCTCGTCGGACAACGGCGCCACCTGGAGCCTTGATGCCATTGATGCCAATGTCGACCTTCTGCCAACACGAGACATCAGTTACTGCTGCATCCCGTCGCGCATCAATCCTGAAGTGGAGAACGTGGTCATCATGGGCAGCCGGTCGGCCGAAGACTATTTTGACGACACCCGTGCCCAGGTATGGAACAAGATGATAGAGATCGCATCAGACGACAATGAGCCCTGGATGTATGTCAACAACGAGCTGAACGCCTATTTCCTGCCCCGGCTCAACTCCCTCACCGCTGTGTCCTACCACGGTGGTATCGTAGCCCTTGGCGGCAGCGGCATTGGCGCCTGCACCGATGCGGCACACACCCGTTTATATTACAGCAACGACGGCGGCATCTTTTGGAACAAGGAATCGTCGGTCACGCTGCCCTCAGCCCTCAAGAGCAATGACGTGATGTCGCTGATCGTCGACTCCGAAAGCAACCTCTGGCTGATCTGCGGCGGTAGCGGACAGGTATGGCGTGGCCATCTGACAGGAACGTCCAGTAAGTATCAGACCGCTTTCACCGAGTGAACATCATCACCAGCCTATGAGAAAATTGCTCCTGATCCTCCTGGTGCTACCGTCGGCTTTCGCTCATGCCCAAGGCGACGTGGAATACCGTATGGAAATCGGAGGCGGATTGGGCATGGTGACCTATGAGGGAGACTACAATGCGAACATCACCAAGGGGATGCAGCCCATGGCTTCGGTCGTGTTGCGCCGCATTATCAACCCCTATCATGGGTTCAAACTCGACCTGAGCTATGGCAAGCTGAAAGGAAGTTCGAAAAACGTAGAGACCTACTTCCCCGGAACGGCCGAGACGCCATACGAGTTCAGCAACTCCCTGGTGGACCTCAGTGCCACCTATGAATACAACTTCTGGCCCTACGGCACAGGCAGGGACTACCGCGGTGCGAAGCGGCTCACGCCGTTTGTCGCCATCGGTCTCGGCCTCACCTTCGTGAAGGCCAACGAGAATGTCTTCACCGCCAACCTCCCCCTGGGATTCGGCGTGAAATACAAGTTGGCCGACCGTCTCAACCTGGGAGTGGAGTGGGCCGTGCACTTCTCGCTCAGCGATAAACTCGACGGGTCGCCCGACCCGTATGGAATAAAGAGCAGCGGACTCTTCAAGAACACCGACTGCTTCTCGGCCCTGAAAGCGACCCTCACCTATAGTTTCATGGCCAAATGTAGAACATGTCATAATGAAGATGAATAATTTGGACTTAAACCGTATACCCGAGCACATTGCCATCATCATGGACGGCAATGGCCGTTGGGCATTAGAACAAGGAAAGCCCCGCAGTTTCGGACATCAGGCCGGTGTCGACGCCGTCAGGCGCATCACCTCGGAGTGCACCCGCCTGGGTGTGAAATACCTCACGCTCTATACCTTCTCGACAGAGAACTGGAACCGTCCTGTCGACGAGATCGCATCGCTGATGAGCTTGGTGCTGTCGTCGCTGGAAGACGAGATTTTCATGAAGAACAACGTGAGGTTCCGCGTCATCGGCGAGATCGAGCGTCTACCCAAGGACGTGCAGGAGAAACTGCAGGAGACGATGGACCACACCGCAGGCAACACCACGATGCAGATGATCGTGGCCCTGAGCTACTCGTCGCGCTGGGAAATCACCCGTGCCACACGTGAGATCGCCGCCGAGGTGAAGGCAGGCACGCTGAGCATCGATGACATCGATGAGCAGTTGATGTCGCGCCACATGGTGACCAACTTCATGCCCGACCCCGAACTTCTCATCCGTACGGGAGCAGAGGTGCGCGTCTCCAACTACCTGCTATGGCAGATCGCCTATTCCGAACTGTATTTCTGCGACACCTACTGGCCTGACTTCATGGAGGAAGACCTGCATGAAGCCATCCGGTGCTACCAGAACCGGCAGCGCAGATTCGGCAAGACGGAGGCTCAGGTGGAAGGCGCTAATTCATAAAAACGACAAAAAGATATCATGAGATATATCAGGAAAATCCTTGCTCTGGTCATCCTGGCCGCATCGCTGCCATCGCATGCGCAGGAAAAGATCATCAACCCCGACATCTCGTATGCCGGCATCCCCCGCACGCTTGTCATCGGCGGCGTGGCGGTATCTGATGTGGAAGGCTACGAGGACTACATGCTCTCAGGCATCTCCGGACTCACCGAGGGCCAGACCATCACCGTGCCCGGCAATGAGATCACCGATGCCGTGAAGCGCTACTGGCGCTATGGTCTTTTCTCCACGGTGTCGATCTCTGCCGACTCCATCGTCGACGACCGGATCTACCTCCGCATCAACCTGACCATGCGTCCCCGCGTCTCCACCATCAACTATATCGGACTGAAGAAATCGGAGCGTGAGGACATGGAAGCCAAGCTCGGCATCATCAAGGGAGGCCAGATCACCCCCAATATCATCGACCGTGCGAAGATCCTGGCCAAGAAATACTTCGACGACAAAGGCTACAAGAATGCTGAGATCAACATCATCCAGCGTGATGACGTGACCAACAAGAACCAGATGATCCTCGACGTGGTGGTGGACAAGAAGGAGAAGATGAAGGTGCGCGAGATTATCATCGACGGCAATGAGATGCTCAGCGACAAGAAGATCAAGGGCGGCCTGTTCCGCAAGGGTGCCCTCTCCAAGACCCATGAGGCCGGCAAGTTGTCGTCGTTTCTCAAGTCGAAGAAATTCACCCCAGAGCGTTGGAAGGAAGACAAGCAGAAGCTCATCGAAAAATACAACGAGTATGGCTACCGCGACGCCACCATCCTCGAGGACAGCGTGTGGAATGTCGACGACAAGCACGTGAATGTCTACGTGAAGGTGGAAGAAGGCAAGAAATACTACCTGCGCAACATCACTTGGGTGGGCAACACCGTCTATTCGACCGACTACCTGAGCAAGGTGCTCGGCATGAAGACCGGCGACGTCTACAACCAGAAACAGCTCAACAAGCGACTCACCGAGGACGATGACGCCGTGGGCAACAACTATTGGAACAAGGGTTACCTCTTCTATGGACTCAACCCCACCGAGGTGAATATCGTGGGTGACTCCATCGACCTGGAGATGCGTATCCAGGAAGGCACACAAGCCCATATCAACCATGTGAGGATCAACGGCAACGACAGGCTTTACGAGAACGTGGTGCGCCGCGAGCTGCGCACCAAGCCCGGCGACCTGTTCTCCAAGGACGCTCTGCAGCGTACGGTGCGTGAACTGGCGTCAATGGGCCATTTCGACCCCGAGAAGATCAATCCTGACGTACAGCCCAACCAAGAAGACGGAACGGTGGACATCAATTATAACCTTGAGCAGAAATCCAACGACCAGATCGAGTTCTCACTGGGATGGGGACAGACCGGTGTGATCGGACGTATCGGACTGAAGCTCAACAACTTCTCCATGCGTAACCTCTTCAACAAGAACAAGGAGCACCGCGGCATCATGCCTATCGGCGACGGTGAGGTGCTCTCCATCGGATGGCAGTCTAACGGTACCTACTACAACTCAGGCAATATCTCATACTCCACCAACTGGTTTGGTGGGAAGCGCCCGATACAGTTCAGTGTCGGCCTCTACTACTCGAAGCAGACCGACATCTCGAGCACCTACTACAACTCAGCCTACCGCTACAGCTACTACAACTATCTCTATGGCGGCTATGGCAGCAGCTATTACAACAATTACGAGAGCTATTACGATCCCGACAAGTATGTGCAGCTGCTCGGAGCCTCTCTCGGATGGGGCAAGCGCCTGCGCTGGCCAGACGACTACTTCATGCTCAACATGTCGGTGGGCTACACCCGCTACATGCTCAAGAACTGGAGTTACTTCCTCGTGACCACCGGTAACTGCAACAACCTCAATTTCAACATTGCCCTCTCTCGAGTGTCGACCGACAACCAGTTATTCCCGCGCCGCGGTTCAGAGTTCACGGCATCCGTCTCAATCACGCCGCCATGGTCGAAATGGGACAATGTCGACTATGAGAATCTGGCCACCGACTACCGTTCGGCCACCTTCACCGAAGAGCAGCAGAAGAAATACCGCTGGGTGGAATACCACAAGTGGAAATTCAAGTCACGCACCTTCTCTGCCCTCACCGGCGGCACGAAATGCCTGGTGCTCATGACTCGTGTGGAATTTGGACTGCTCGGTTACTACAACAAGTACAAGAAATCGCCCTTTGAGACCTTCTATGTGGGTGGCGACGGCATGAGCGGCTACTCCACCGGTTACGCAGAGGAGACCGTCGGTTTGAGAGGTTATGAGAACGGATCACTCACCCCGTCGGGTGCTGCAGGCTATGCCTACGACCGTCTGTCGCTCGAGCTCCGCTATCCTTTCCTGTTGGGCAACACCACGATTTATGGTCTGACCTTCCTTGAGGCAGGTAATGCATGGACCGACGCCAAGAAGTTCAACCCGTTTGACATGAAGCGCTCCGCCGGTGCAGGTGTGCGTATTTTCCTGCCGATGGTAGGACTTATGGGTATCGACTGGGCTTACGGTTTCGACAAGGTATGGGGCCGCAAGGGAGGCTCACAGTTCCACTTCGTGCTCGGTCAGGAATTCTGATGCGAGGAAAAGAGAAACAAGATTTAATACGAACCAAAAAATCATAACGCGATGAGAAAAATGATGATGATGGGTTTGTTGGCACTGATGGCGCTGACAGCCAATGCGCAGAAGTTCGCGCTGATCGACATGGACTATATCCTCAAGAACATACCCGCTTACGAGCGTGCCAATGAGCAGCTCAACCAGGTGTCGAAGAAATGGCAAGCAGAAGTGGATGCCCTCAACACCGAGGCAGCCACGATGTATAAGAACTACCAGAACGAAGTGGTGTTCCTCTCTCAGGAGCAGAAGAAGAAGCGCCAGGAAGACATCATGAACAAAGAGAAGGAATCGAGTGAGCTGAAGCGCAAGTATTTCGGTCCGGAAGGCGAGTTGTTCAAGAAGCGCGAGAGTCTGATGACCCCGATCCAGGAAGAGATTTACAATGCGGTGAAGGATATTTCCGAACTGCGCGGTTACTCGCTGGTCCTCGACCGTTCGAGTGATGCTGGCATCATCTTTGGATCTCCGAAGATCGACATCAGCAACGAGGTGCTCGAGAAGTTGGGCTACTCCATTAATTAACGAAATTACGTGATTTATTTTGTGGTGTGCATCGCTTTCGCTATCTTTGCAGCCGCATTTCACTGAATAACAAGGAAAACAATAACAATTTAACGACAACGAGAAAATGAAAAAGATTATTTTAATGTTGATGTTGTTCGCACCTCTTGCCACCTTTGCACAGAAGTTCGGACATGTTGATACACAGTCAATCATCCAGTCTCTGCCCGAGTTCAGCCGTGCCAATGGCGAGATCGAGGCCATCGGCAAGCAGTATGAGAACGAGCTCAAGGCTTCTCAGGACGAGCTTCAGCGTCTGGCAGAGGATTACGACAAGAAGAAGAGTTCGATGAACGCCACTCAGCAGCAGGAGCAGGAGACCAAGCTTCAGGAGATGTACAACCGCATTTCTCAGCAGGCCCAGCAAAACCAGCAGGAATTCCAGAAAGCCCAGCAGGACAAGTTGCAGCCCATCTTCACCAAGGTGCGCCAGGCCATTGAGGCAGTCGGTAAGAGCGGTGGCTACGTCTACATCATGGAGACCAACAACGTGCTCTATATCAACGACACGATCAGCAAGGACCTCACCTCAGAGGTGAAGGCCCAGATCTCGAAGATGAAATAATCTGTCTTGTTCACACTAAGATAGGCAGGGGCAGGCAGGAAATGCCTGCCCCTGTTTGCTTAAAAAACTGTATTGTCATGAGAAAGTATGGTTTGTTGTTATTACTGGCAGTCCTGCCGCTGTTGGCCAGTGCGCAGATGAAGTTTGGCTATCTCAGTTATGAGGAAGCCTTCAAGTCGCTGCCCGAGTATGCTTTGGCCCAGGCCAACCTGGCCGATCTGAAGGCCAAGTATGACGCCGAGATGAAGCGGGTGGAGGATGAGTTCAACCGCAAGTATGAGGAGTTTCTCGACGGTCAGAGTGATTTTGCCCCGACGATATTGCAGAAGCGCCAGACAGAGCTACAGGAACTTCTCAAGAAGAATGTAGCCTTCAAGGCAGAGTCGGCGAAGTTGCTCCAGCAGGCAGAGAAAGAAGCCTACGCCCCGCTGCGTGAGAAGCTCTCCAGGGTGCTCAGTCAGATCGGCACCGACCATGGCTATGCGTTCATCCTCAATACAGACGGAGATGCCCTGCCCTTTGTCAATCCGGAGATGGGTGAGGACATATCTGAATTGGTGAAGGAGGCCTCCCGATGACCGTCAAATCCCTGTCGTCGTCGCCCGGTCCGATCGGTGTATTCGACTCAGGCTATGGTGGGCTGACCATTCTGAGCGGCATCCGCCGCCTGATGCCCGAGTACGACTACATCTATTTGGGCGACAACGCCCGCGCCCCTTATGGCACCCGTTCTTTTGAGGTGGTGCGTGACTTCACCCGCCAGGCCGTGGAGTATCTTTTCTCCATGGGTTGCCATTTGGTGATTTTAGGCTGCAACACCGCATCGGCGAAAGCCCTGCGCAGTTTCCAGCAGCTCTACCTGCCCCATATCGATGCCCACAGGCGGGTGCTTGGCATCATCATCCCCACATCCGAGGTGATCGGCAACATCACCCGCAGCCGCCATGTCGGTGTGCTGGCCACCGAGGGCACAATCAAGAGCCACAGTTATGACATAGAGATCGGCAAGCGGTATCCTGACATCCAAGTCACGGGCATGGCCTGTCCGATGTGGGTGCCCCTGGTGGAGAACAACGAGGCATCGGGAGATGGAGCCGATTATTTTGTGAGGAAGTATCTCCGCCAGTTGCTCGAGTCCGACGCAGAGATCGACACGGTGATTTTAGGCTGCACACATTACCCCATGCTCGTGCCCAAAATCCGTCGGTCGCTTGATGAGTTGAGGCCAGGTGTGCGCATCGTCGAGCAAGGCGTCTATGTGGCTGAGAGTCTGCGCAATTATCTGGACCGCCATCCCGAGATGGAAGTCAAGTGCCACCGTGGAGGAGAGGTGCGCTATCTCACCACCGAGAGTGCGGAGAAGTTCTCAGAGAACGCCAGTCTCTTTCTGCACGAGCGTATCGAAGTGGAGCATGTGGTGCTGAGCGACACCATGGAAAGCATTTAGTCGCCCAGCAGTCTCTTGCTCAGATGGCGGATGGGATACCACACAGCAATCCATCCGACGGCGATGACCGTGATAAAAATGATGACGATGTCCCAGAAATGCACGCTGACGGGATAGGCATCGACCACGAACGCGCCACTGCTTCTTCCGAGCGTCACGACGCCGAAAGTCTGTTGGATCCAGCAGAGCAGCAGTCCCAGCAAGATGCCCAAGACCGCCCCTGCTGCGGCGATCATCCTGCCCTCAAACATGAAGATGCTTGAGATCTGTTTTTTGGAAGCCCCCAGGTTGCGCAAGGTCATCACATCCTCTTTCTTGTCGATGATGAGCATCGACAGCGAGCCGATGATATTGAAGCAAGCCACCATGAGGATGAATGTGAGAAAGACATAGGCGATGAGTTTCTCGATTTTCATGATTTTGTAAGTGTCGGCCTGTTGCTCATAGCGGTCGAGCACCTTGTATTTCTCGCCGGCGATATCCCTCATTTTCTTTTTCGCCCCCTCGAAGTCGCACCCCGGTTTGAGCCGCAGTTCAAGCGATGACAGCATGCCCTGCTGTCCGAAAAGGTTGCGTGCGAAAGCGATAGAAGTGACGATATAGTATCGGTCGTATTTTGATTGGCTGACGTTGAACACCTCGGCCGTTGAGAGCAGTGAGTCGGCCGTGAAAGCGCTCTCCGGGTCAGTCATGTCGAGCTGTCCCTCGCGCTCTGGAGCATAGATATGCAGGTATCCCTGCCAATAGGCCCCGGTGCCGAGCATCTGGGCGAGTCTTATGCCAGGAATGCCATATTCCAGGTTGCCGGCATGCAGTTGCGTGCTGGTCCCTGCGTCGGGGTAGAGGATCTCGTTGAAATGCGTCAGCAGGCTGAAGTTATCCTCCACGCCTTTGATGACCACCATCGACTGCCTGTCGCGGTAGATGGCCAGGGCTTGGTCCTCGACACTCTCCATGGCCACCTCCACCTCTGGAAGTTGTTTGATGGCCGTCAGTACGGGGTCGTCGGCTGGCGCCGTCTTTCCCTTGACGGGTGTGATTTTGATCTGCGGATCGAATGAAGTGAAGAACGATGCCACGAGGTCGTGGAACCCGTTGAACACGCTCAGCGTGACCACCAAAGCCATTGTGGCAGTCGCCACCCCCACCACGGAGACGGCGCTGATAAGATTGATGGCATGGGTGCTCTTTTTCGAGAAGAGATACCGGCGTGCGATGTAGAAGGGGAAATTCATGCTTGTCGGTGGTTGTGAGCCCTTATTTTTTCAGGAGTTCATCGATATGCTCGATATAGTCGAGAGAGTCGTCGATGAAAAAGCGCAGTTCGGGAATGATGCGCATCTGGTGCCTCACGCGTGTACCCAGTTCGTACCTGATTGTCTTCTCGTTGGCATTCACGTTGTTGATGATTTCCTCGCCTCTCTCAGAAGGGAAAACGCTGAGATAAGCGGTGCAGATGCTCAGGTCGGGTGAGATGCGGCATCTTGTGACGCTGACCATGACCCCCCTCATCATCCGGGTCTGTGATTGGAAGATGAGGCTCAGTTCTTTTTGCAGCAGTCTTGCTATTCGGTTTTGTCTTGTTTCTTGCATGTCTGTTTATTTTCTTGTGAATTCGACGATGTCGCTGCCGTCTTTATTGTCGCTGCCATCGAGTAGGAGATTTGTATCGGTGAGTTTGACGATTTTCATCTCGCCGTCGGCCGGCAGTTCTTTGAGCAGGTCATCTTTTGAGTTATCGATTTGGCTCTCCATCATTTTTTTCACGAAATCGGCCGTCTCGGGATTGTTCTTGGCGATTTGTGCGGCCTCTCCGAAAAACTCGATTTTGTCGATTTTGGTCGCAGCGTTCTCTCTGTCGAAATCTATTCTCAAGATGTCGTCATTGACGGTGTATGATCCATTGACGGTGAGATGGAAACTCATGTCCATGGAATCCTCCTCATACAAGGAAGTCCGGACAGTGATCGACAAGTTTTTTTTGTCTTTCACCGTCAGTTCGAAAGTCAGTTTTGCCCCATCTTGCTGCATTTCCGATACCCATTCCCCGATAAGGCTTTGTGCAGACGCACATAGGGTGAGGAAGAAGAACAGGAGCGAGAGCATCATTTTTTTTCTCATATTATCTGTTTTGTTGGTTTTTTAGTCTTTCTTTCTCATGATGGTCAGTCCGTCGCGCAAGGGCAGTATCACCTTTTCCACGCGTGAGTCGGCCGCCACATGGTCGTTGAAGCGTTCTATGCCCTGTGTCTGAGCATCGCGGTCGTAGTCATGGTCCACCACGTGTCCGTCCCAGAGCGTGTTGTCAGCCAGGATGAACCCACCCGGGCGAGTCACCTTCATCGCCATTTCGTAGGTGGGTACATAGGTGCGTTTGTCACCGTCGATGAACACCATGTCGAAATCTATCCCCAGCCGTGGAGCCTCGGTGATGGCATCGCCGATGATGAAGGAGATTTTGTCGGCCACGTCAGCCCCTTCGATCCAAGGCCGTGTGAAGTCCTCCTGCTCATCATTGATCTCGAAGGTATAGACCCTTCCGCCGTCTTCCAGTCCCTCGGCCATGCAGATGGCGCTGTATCCGCTGAAGGTGCCCACCTCGAGGATGTTTTTCGGCCGGATCATCCTGACCAGCATTTTCAGCAGTCTGCCTTGTAGGTGTCCGCTTGCCATGCGTCCCCGGAGCAGTTGGATGTTGGTGGCACGGTAGAGTCGGTAGAGGTAGTCGCCCTCCGGGTCGATATGCTTCAGGATATAATCCTCCAGAGCCCCGTTGTCGTTCATTTCCTGCTTTCGATAAGAGCTTCGAGCGCCAGTCGGTAGGAGTCGAGGCCGAATCCGCATATCACGCCCTGGCAGGCACTGCTGATCATGGAGTGGTGGCGGAACTCCTCGCGCTGATGCACATTCGAGATATGCACTTCGATCACGGGGCATTTCAGAGCCCGGATGCAGTCGTGAAGAGCCACGCTGGTGTGAGTGTAGGCCCCGGCATTGAGTATGATGCCGTCGGCGGAGAATCCCACCTGTTGCATTTTGTCGATCATCAGTCCCTCGACATTGCTTTGGAAATAGTCGATGTCCACATCGGGATACCGGCTGCGCAGCAGTGGAAGGTAGGAGTCGAAAGATTCGCTCCCGTAGATGCCCGGCTCCCGCACACCGAGAAGGTTGAGGTTGGGCCCGTTGATGATTTGTATCCTCATTTCGTGAATTTTTAGTAATTTTGCATCATCCAAGCCACAAAATTAAGAAAAATCATGGAAACAGACAAGAAAAGCCCGTCGAATGTTGTCGTATCCTACCGCCGCTATCTCAAATTGCAGCGCAATTTGTCGTCGAACACGCAGGAAGCCTATCTCCGTGATTTGCAGAAACTGCTCACCTATTTGAGGGGAGAGGGGATTGATCCTGCAGATGTCACCCTCGACGACCTCCGTCATTTTGTGGCCGGACTCCACGACATCGGGATCGGTCCGCGGTCGCAATGCCGCATCATCAGTGGCGTGCGCTCTTTTTACCGTTTCATGACCCTTGACGGGCGGATTGAGAGCGACCCCACAGAACTCCTGGAATCCCCCCAGTTGGGAGACCACCTGCCCGAGGTGCTCACCACTGAGGAAGTGGACCGTATGGAGGCTGCCATCGACCTCACCAAGTGGGAAGGCCATCGCAACAGAGCCATCATCGAGGTGCTGTTCAGTTGCGGTCTGCGTGTCAGCGAACTGGTCACGCTGCGCCTCTCCTCACTATATCTCGACGAGGGATTCCTCCGGGTGATCGGCAAAGGCAGCAAGGAGCGTCTGGTGCCCATCTCGTCGAGAGCCGTCGAGGAACTCTCGTTCTGGTTTGACGACCGATGCCACATGAACATCAAGCCAGGAGAAGAGGACTATGTCTTCCTCAACTGCCGCGGTTCCCACCTCACCCGGACGATGATCCTGATCATCATCAAGCAGTTGGCCGCAGACGCCGGCATCCCGAAGACGGTGAGCCCTCACACGCTGCGCCACTCCTTCGCCACCGCCCTGTTGGAGGGCGGCGCCGACCTCCGTGCCATCCAGTCGATGCTCGGCCATGAGAGCATCAGCACCACCGAAATCTACACCCACATCGACATGTCGACGCTCCGTCAACAAATCCTTGACCATCATCCCCGCAACATCCGCACGTCGACTCCGAATGAGGTGTAGTGGAAAAAATAAACCTCAAAAAAATTGCCGAATTGAAAATATTATACTAACTTTGTCGGCGAAATAATCAAATCGCCAAAGAGTTATCTGAATTCCGGCATTCCAGCATTGTCGGAATTCATAATTTTTTTGCATTCAAATCAAACGATTAACTTTAAAAAAGAATACCATCATGACTTACATGTCGCAAGAAGGCTACGACAAAATGATAGCCGAACTACAACGTCTGGAATCCATCGAGCGCCCCAAGGCCTCCGCAGCCATTGCCGAGGCCCGCGACAAGGGTGACTTGAGTGAGAATTCGGAGTATGATGCCGCCAAGGAGGCGCAAGCCCATCTGGAGGACAAGATCAACCGTCTGAAAATGGCCATCGCCGAGGCAAAGATTGTGGACACCTCCCGTCTGAGCAGCGATTGCGTGCAGATCCTCTCGAAGGTGGAGATGACCAACCTCACCACCAAGGCCAAGATGTCGTATACCATTGTGAGCGAGAACGAGGCCAATCTCCGTGAGGGCAAGATCTCGATCAAGACCCCCATTGCTCAGGGTCTTCTCAACAAGAAAGTGGGCGACGAGGTAGAGATCCAGATACCCCGTGGCACCATCAAGCTTCGTATAGACAAGATTTCGATTTAACCAGGCAGCAACGATACGACTATGAGTATTTTTTCCAAGATAGCCGCTGGTGAGATACCCAGCTACAAGTGCGCCGAGAACGAGAAGTTCTACGCATTCCTCGACATCAATCCCCTGGTGAAGGGTCACACGCTGGTGATTCCCCGCCGTGAAGTGGACTACATCTTCGACCTTGAGGACGACGAGTTGGCAGAGATGCAGGTATTCGCCAAGCATGTGGCCATCGCCATCAAGAAAGCTTTCCCCTGTGTGAAGGTAGGCATGGCAGTCCTGGGATTGGAAGTGCCGCACGCCCATATCCATCTCATTCCGATGCAGAGTGAGAAGGACATGCTTTTCTCCAATCCGAAGTTGAAACTCAGTGAGGAGGAGTTCAAGGAAATCGCAGCGAAGATCCGGGCGGAGTTCAAATAAATTTCCCGCCCAGTTTCACTTGCACTTCGTTGGTAAACTTACGTATTTGTGCTGATGAGTCGCCTTTTTTGCAGATCATCAGCACATTTTCGTTTTCCACCACGATATAGCCATCGAGTCCGCTGAAGACACCGAGCCGCTCCTTGGGCAGTTTGATGATGCAGTCGTGGCAGTCGTCGAGCATCACCTCGCTGCCGAGCACCACGTTGTCGCCCTCGCCCCTGCTCTCCGCCTCGTAGATGGAATGCCAGGTGCCCAGGTCGGCCCATCCGAAACCGCAGAGCATCACGAAGGCATCGTCGGCATGCTCCAGCACACCATAGTCGATCGAGAGATTAGGGAACAGCGAGAAATAGTCCCACACCAGCTTTGCCTCCTCGTCGAGGTCGGATACCGCCCTTCCGTCGGTCTCTATCTGCCGGAAAGGAGCGGGCATGATTTCTTTGCAATGCTTCAGCAAGTGCCGCGCGCTGGAGGCGAAGATGCCCGTGTTCCATAGGAACTCACCGCTGTCCATGAACATCTGTGCGAAATTGCGCTCAGGTTTCTCGGTGAAAGATTTGACGCAGAACATGTTTTCGGCACCGCAAGCGTCGCCCATCTGCACATATCCGTATCCCGGTTCCGGTCTTGAGGGGCGTATGCCCATGGCGATGATGCCATCGTGCTGGGAAACGAATTTGAGGGCGTCGTTCACATTTCGCTCAAACTGCTCCTGCCCGATGACGGCCTGATCGGAGGGTGATATGATCACGTTGGCCTCCGGGCAAGCCTTGAGGATGCGGTAACACCCCCAGGCCACGCTTGGGGCCGTATTGCGGTTGATGGGCTCACCGATGAAGTTGCCCTCAGGTAGCATAGGGAGCTGTGCACGTGCGATGGCCTCGTAGTCGTCGTTTGTGGTGACGTAGATATTCTCAGTGGGGATGATGCGGGCGAAACGGTCAAAAGTCTGCTGGAGCAAAGTGCGTCCAACTCCGAAGAGGTCGACGAATTGCTTGGGGCGACTTTTCCTGCTGGTAGGCCACAATCTTCTTCCGACACCTCCAGCCAGGATGATGCAGAAATTCTTGGATTCAGTCGGCATAAAATAGGCTTTTAGGTAGAAATGAAAAGATGTATATACATTTATCAAACGATAAAAACAAGTTTTTAGTGTTTTTTTGAACAAAAATTTGTCATTTCAGATTTTATGTGTAACTTTGCACCACTTTTGAAGCCCAGATGGCGGAATCGGTAGACGCGCTGGTCTCAAACACCAGTGGGGCAACCCGTGCCGGTTCGACCCCGGCTCTGGGTACCGCAAACACCTTGTAAGTCGTTGATTTATAAGGTGTTTTTTGTTTTTTTTCGGGATGCTAAAAAGGTGTTAATCACATCGCCTCTGCCAAGGAGATGTGTGGGCACATGATCGAACTTGTCAAAGTCGTCGAGACAGATTGCTCGAAGCTCAGCGAGATTGCAGACTATATCTCTGACTTGAAGCAGCAGATTGAAAACATGGTCATACCAGCTAAGATTACTCCTGACTCCTTCGATGAAGTCAAGAAGTGTGTTGACAACTTGATACTGCAAGCTAACCAGATACTAGAACGTCATCGACTTCAGCAATGCCAGGAATGGAATGTGCAGAACGACCGCCTCAAATCTGTAGTCCGTGAGAACAAGGGAATCTGGCTATCCAACAAAGTATTCTGGTGGACTATAGGCATCTTTGAAGTAGCCGTGTGTCTTGCCATCTACTTTGGTGGCAACGCTCTGCTCGCCGCCATTCGATGACATACTAACAATGAAATGCCCAGCTGACCAAGTGAATCAGTTGGGCTTTTTACTATATTGTTTGAGCACCATAGCTTAAACTATTACTTCCCAGAAGCCACCTTTGTCTGGACCTACACGGCGGAGATACTTGCCACGCAGTACTTCAATATTCGCACTTATGGCTGCAACACTGATACCTACAAGTTTTGACAAATCTGCTTTTGATATATATGGGTCATCCATCCCTAAACGAAGGA
>ODAI010377246.1_pt1 | contig 24805 bp, 20 predicted proteins | sample 1539321 | NCBI WGS metagenome assembly ODAI01 (sample SAMN02144231, study PRJEB22623) | gut metagenome | biome: sheep rumen | host: Ovis aries | place: New Zealand
CGCCATGATAAGTTATCGGAGAGAAGGTGGACCACTGCATACAAAGAGCTATGCTTTTGCTGTTAGGATTGTAAAGATGTTCCTTCATTTTACAGAGAATGACTGGAAACTTCAAACGATTTATAAGCAAGTGTTGCGTTCGGGTACCTCTGTCTCTGCTAATGTTCATGAGTCGGAATTTGCACAAAGTCCTTCAGACTTCGCTTCAAAGCTTCATATAGCATTAAAGGAAGCCAATGAGACGATGAATTGGCTCAACCTGTTACATGATACTGGATACTTAGATGAAAAAGGGTTTGAAAGTATGGCGCAGGATTGTAGTGAACTTATTGCCTTGTTGGTGTCATCAATAAAAACAATAAAAAGTAATAACCAAACAAAAAATTGAGTGGGGAAGGATGGGTAAGTGTTTGCGGTAGCAGATTCTTCACTCTTCACTCTTCACTCTTCACTTAAAATGGATCTCTATGCTGCCCTGGCATTGCTGAAGCCTGACGAACGGACGTGTATCACCCTACAGCTTATCGATGGCTATGACATAGCAGGCATTGCCAAGATAACTGGACTCAAGGAAGGCACGGTGAAGTCACACCTGTCTCGTGGCAAAGAAAAATTAGCAACTTATTTAAGACAGAATGGATATGATAGATAAAGACGAACAACTGCTCCGGCAGTTTTTCAGCGAGGCGGCTCATCAGAAGGTTGAGGACGACGGCTTCACCGAGCGCGTGATGCAACGGCTTGAAACTGAAGGAAAACTTCAGGCATCCGCCGTCCAGCTTCATACGATTACCCGTCTGTGGACGGTGTTCTGCATCTCCGTCTTCGTGATATTGTTTGTGGTATTCCGTGGCTGGGAACTGTTGGCAGTCCACCTGGAAGTCATGCTGCGTACAATGGCTGCACAGTCGTTCAGCATCAACCTGATGATGCTGTTTAGCGTGGTGTTCGGCCTGTTGTTTGTGGGTGCTGGTGAGATTATTTCTTCGGAAACAGCCCGTAAGTAGTGCGTAACACACGGAACTCCGTACGACGGTTCAGTTGGTTACACTGTTCCTGTTCGTCGTCTTTAAGCGTCTTGACGTATTCCTCCGTCAGGACGTCGTTTTCTTTCAGGAAGGGATAGCGCTCAGCCACTTTCTTACGAATCATTTTAGGCATCTCCTTTCCATATCCGACAGGAGTCAGTCGGTCGTTCTCAATACCATGTTCTGTCAGGTATTTCACTACCGACTCGGCACGTCTCTGACTCAGTCGTTTGTTATATTCCGACGAACCCTTATAGTCGGTATGGGCCGACAGCTCTATCGTCACGTTAGGATTCTCCTTCAGCAACGCCACCAGTTGGTCTAGCGCCGCCGTGGATTCCGGGCGTAGGGTAGCCTTGTCGAAGTCATAGAAGATATTGTCGATAAGCACGGGTGCTGTGATGGATGCCAAGGGGAATTGCAAGACGTATTCTTCCGACTTCTTCACTGGTTCAACCTTGATGTGCTCCTGATGGTTCAGGAATCCTTTGCACGTTCCCAGCAACACATAGTCAACGCCGGCTTTAATCTCCTGGGTGAACGATCCGTCGCCCTTCACGCTGAGTTTCATGTTAGTGCCATCATTGCCCACCATATATACTACTGCCTGGGTCAGTTCATAGCCGTCCTGTTCATAGACCCATCCTTTGACGGTCTGGATAATCTCCGGATTGTAGAATGAATAGATATGGTCCCAGCCCTTTCCGTCACCCCTGTTGCTCGAGAAGAAGCCTTGGTTCTTCATGCCCTCAAACGTCATTCCGAAGTCGTCGCCCTGCGAGTTTAGGGGGAATCCGGGGTGCTTGATGGTATAAGGAGAATGTTCATTTCTCATTTCATTGCTCGTGGGGCGAGCAATGTAGATGTCCAGTCCTCCCATTCCCTCATGCCCGTTGCTCGAGAAGTAGAGGTCGCCATTCGGTCGGAAAGTGGGGAACATCTCGTCGCCAGGCGTGTTGATGGGTGCTCCCAAATTCTCCACGCTACTAGTCTGACCGTTTGTCAGTTGGACGCGCCAGATGTCGTAACCTCCCATTCCGCCAGGCATGTCACTCACGAAGTAAAGCCAAAGCCCGTCAGGAGAAACGGCAGGATGGGCAAAGGCAGACAGCGTGTCGCGTGTCAGTTGCAGTTCGGTAGCCTTGCTCCATGCTGCATCCGACCGCTGGCTGGTGGCTATGGTGGCATAGCGCGGATAGTTAGGGTCTGTCTTACATTGCGTCAGGTACATAGTCCTTCCGTCTGGCGACAGGCAACAAGCCCCTTCGTCGTAGTCGGAGTTCAGTTCTGTGTCAATGACCTCTGGGCGTTGCCATTTTCCCTTGTCGTCTTTCTGTGAGTAGAAGATGTCGGCATTCTTCGTTCCAGTGATTCCGCTCAGCTCATCGCCTTTCGCCTGGTTGCGTGTGGAGGTGAAATAGAGACGGTCATTGTCTTCCCCGCCCAGCACAGGTGAATAGTCAGCCCTGCGTGAGTTAAAGAAATTCTCGCGTTTGATGGTATAATCACTGCCGTCCTTCTTCCATTGTGGGGCTTGTCGGGCCGAGCGGAGTCCCGTGTTGATGAGTTGTAACTTAGCGGGAGACAGTTGATAGACTGGAGCAGAGTCCAATGCTGTCAGGAATTGCTTCTCAGCCTCTTTGTATTGTCCGTTCTTCATCAGCTGCTGAGCCAGATAGAGATAGGTCATTGAGTCTGTCTGCTTATAGCGAACGGCATTGTTGTAGGCCGCAATGGCTTTCTGCGTATAGTTGATGCGCCTATAGCACTCTGCCATTTTCAGGGCTCGCTGGCCTCGTAGCTTTCGCTCCTTGGCAGGCGTCTGTGAATAGGCTCGTCTGTACTGAGTGGAAGCATCGTAGTATTCTCCCAAGGCATAAAACTTATCACCTTTCTTCATAGCCGCCTCGGCTCCACATCCGATGAAGAATATGGAGATCAGACATAATAGTAGAAGGTGAAATATCTTTCGCATACGTTTATAATAACGAACGGGTGGCCTGTTTATTGCCTACCCGCTCCGCTATTTCATACTCTCTATTGAAATCTTTTTATTTCCCTTCGTACCATGCTTTGAGCACGTAAAAAGCTTTCTTCTTCTCACCATTGTCACTTACCAGTCCTTTCCTGTTGTAATAGTCCTGAATGCCGGGCAATACGCGACGGGGAGAACGGAAATCCTTCAGAATCCAAGGGGAGGTACCTGCCAGTCCGTCTATTTTGTCGAGCATGGCGGTGTTTTCACGATAGAGGTTTTCTTGGAATTCCTCTGTCCAGCGTTGGTTCTTGGCACCATGATAGCCGGCCTTGGCCCCACCGCCAAACTCGCTGATGATGACGGGTTTGTTGTAGGGAATCTCCCAATGCATCATGGCGGCATCGTTCACATCGCGATACCATCCGATGTATTGATTGAAGGAAACCACATCCACATATTCGTTCATGTTGTCGTTCAGGCGATTCACATAGTTCGAGGCCCCCGTCACTTCCATGGCCATTGAGATAAGGCGGGTGTTGTCAAGTTCACGGGCATGTTTCGCCAAATTTCCCAAGAAGGCATCACGCTCTGGCGAGTGTGGTGTCTCGTTGGCAATGCTCCAGATGATGATGTTGGCGCGATTGTGGTCACGGCGAATCATGTCCGTCAGCTGTTGCTGCGCGTTCTGATAGGTCTGGGGATTGGTCCAGGCAATGGTCCAATAGCAGGGAATTTCCGACCATACAAGGATGCCCATGCGCTCAGCCTCGCGCACCATGTTCTCGTTGTGCGGATAGTGGGCCAGTCGCACGAAGTTGCAACCTAACTCCTTGGCCCATGACAGCAAGGTCCGGGCGTCCTCCACGGAGTTGGCTCGTCCGCCGCCATTGGGCTTCTCTTCGTGGATGCTGATGCCTTTCAGGAAGATGGGGTTGCCGTTCAGTAGGATCTGCTTGTCGCGTGTCTCGATGGTGCGGAAACCTATCTCGTCGGCGTATTTGGCGGTGTCGAGCGAGAGGAACACCTGGTAGCGCTTGGGATTGTCAGGGCTCCACAGCGACAGCTTCCTGGCATTGACCTTGAGGGTGGCGCTAACCTTGCCCTCGGCATCGGTGGTGAGCTGCTGCTCGAGCTTCAGTTCGGGGATACTGACGCACACCTTGTGGCCTGCCTCCTGCTTGTTCAACTGGGCTGTAAAGCTGATCTGACGAACCTTTGCCTTGGCGTCGGCCTTCTGCAACTGCAGGCTGTAGTCTTCCAGATAGACGGGAGGCACCTTGACCAGTCTGACATCGCGGGTAATGCCGCCGTAGTTCCACCAGTCGAAGATGAGCGTGGGCACCGCGTCTTTATGGCGTTTGTTGTCAACCTTGACAATGACGGTGTTCTCTGCAGGGGCAGGATGACCAGAGGGCGTGGACGGGCCCTGGACGAGCAGGTCGGTGATGTCGAGGTTGAAGGGGGTGAAACCGCCTACGTGGTGGCCTGCCTCCTTGCCGTTTACCCACACGTGGCAGTCGTAGTTGACAGCACCGAAGTAGAGCAGGGTACGGTAGTCGCTCATGGGCACTGCCTGGAAACTGGTCTTGAACCATACCGTGCCTTCGTAGAAGAAGAGACGATTGTCCTGTGTGTTCCAGTCGCCGGGAATCTGCATGGTGGGCGACTTGTCGAAGTCGTATTCTATCAAGTCCTCGGGACGCTGGGGCTTCGCATTGAGGAAGAATCCCCAACGGTTAAGGTTCATGCGATAGTCGTAGTAGCCTTCTTCCTGCACGTCAACAATGTAGTTCCACGCGCCATTGAGCGACAGACTCTCGTAGGCTGAAATGTTTTGTACCAAGGGAATGAGCTTTGCCTGAACGACGATGGCCAGAGCCATCAGAAGAATAGTAATACTGAATTTTTTCATAATGAATAGTACGGTTTCGTGTGCATACAGTTTTGAAAGCATGCAAAGTTAAGCATTTTTTTCAATAATGTGACTAAGTATGCAGGAAAATTAGTAATTTTGCATCCAAAGTAACAAAACAAACTGCTTAAAACAATGAAGAAGCGAATCTTATTCTATCTGGCATTTGTATGCTGTGCCCTGTCTATGCAGGCTGTGGAGAATTATCCGTACAGGAGTGACTATCTGTGGGTGACCGTGCCCGACCATGCCGACTGGCTCTATGAAGTGGGGCAGAAAGCAACGGTGGAAGTACAGTTCTATCTCTATGGTATGCCGTGCGACGGTGTGGTAGAGTGGGAGGTGGGCACCGACTTGCTGCCCTCTGACCAGGAAGGCACCCTGACATTGAAGAACGGACGGGGGAAAATCAATATGGGTACTGCCAAGAAACCGTGTTTCCGCGATTTGCGACTGAAGATGAAGTTGGACGGCAAGACCTATGAGCACCACGTGAAGGTGGGTTTCTCTGTCAATAAGATAGTGCCTTTCACGCAAGAACCCAAGGATTTCTGGACGTTCTGGCAGGAGAACTTGAAGGTGGCAAAGGACTTCCCGATGAGCTTTACCAAGGAGTATGTCAAGGAGATGTCGAATGCGAAGGTAGATGCCTGGCGCCTGAAGATAGACCTGGACCGTGAGCGCCATGCGTTCTATGCCTATCTGCTGATGCCCAAGGGTGCCAAGCCAGGCTCATGCCCTGTCGTGCTGACACCTCCGGGAGCCGGTGTGAAGCCTATCAGGGATGCCACCACGCGCCGTTTCTATCCCGAGAACGGGTTTATCCGTATGGCGTTGGACATTCACGGACTGAACCCGACATTGAGCGAGGAGGTGTTTGCTGAGATCCGTGCAGCCTTCGACAACAAGGGGAATGCCTATCTGCGTCAGGGACTGGAGGACCGTAACCTGTATTACATGAAGCATGTCTATCTGGGACTGGTGCGCTGCATCGACCTGCTGACACAACTTCCAGAGTGGGACGGAAAGAACGTCATCATGCAGGGAGGCAGTCAGGGTGGTGCGCTGGCGTTGATAGGCACAGCCCTCGATCCGCGCGTGACGCTCTGTGTGGCTAACCATCCGGCGTTGAGCGACATGGCTGCCGGGTCTGCCGACCTTACCAGTGGCTATCCGCATTTCAAGAAAGAGAGTGGGGCGTATAGCGAGGCCTGCATGAAGACGTTGCCTTACTATGATGTGGTCAATTTCGCCCGTCATATCCAGGTGCCGGTTTATATGACGTGGGGTTATAACGACAACACCTGTCCGCCCACCACTTCATATGCCGTATGGAATGTGCTGACCTGTCCGAAGGAGAGTCTGCTGACACCCGTCAATGAGCATTGGACAAGTGATGCTACAGACCGAGGACAGATGGAATGGATGCGCAAGCACCTGAAGTGAATCGTCAGCAAGTCTGCGTCTTCGGCCAGTTCACCAGGTAGAGCTGTTCGGTAGCTCGCGTGAAAGCAGTGTAGAGCCAATGGATATAATCTACTGAGAGCATATCGTCGGTCATATATCCCTGATCTACATAGACGTGCGCCCACTGCCCGCCCTGCGCCTTGTGGCAGGTGGCAGCATAGCCGAACTTAATCTGTAGGGCATTGTAGTATTTGTCTTCGCGAAGCTTTTTCAGACGGTCCTGCTTTAAGGGAATGTCCGCATAGTCGGCCATCACCTGATTGTACAGCTGCGTCTGCTGGTCGCGCGTCAGCGCAGGCGCTTCCGAGTTCAGCGTGTCGAGCAGTACGGTAGCCGTCAGTTCGTAGTCGTCGTAGTCGGGAAAGGTCATGGTGACCTCGGCAAAGCGGAATCCGTAAAGTTCCTCCACGCGGCGCACCCTACGAACTATCGCACGGTCGCCATTGGCGATGTAACCTAAGCCCCCTAAGTTAGGGGGTTGGGGGTCTGAACAAGGCTCCTTCAGACCCCTGTCGTCCCCTAACTTAGGGGACAAAGACGTCCAGTAATAGTTGTTCTTGACAATCATGAGCAGGTCGCCACTGCACAGCTCGTCTTCCCTTCCCAGCACCATATTACGGATGCCTTGGTTGTAGATGTTGGCACGCTTGTTGGAGCGGGTGATAACCATTGTCTCGTCCATACCTACATGGCTGTAGCTGCTTGCCAGTTCTTCGATAAGCTCGTCTCCCGGAACAGTATGGATGTCGCTGAAACCCTCGAACCTGACCTTTGGCAACTCGAATCTGCCGTATTCCATCAGCCTTCTGACCGCTGTGGCGTTCCACAGGATGCCCGACTCCTGACTCTGCCTGAGCACCTCGTTCAAGTCGCACTCGTGAACGTGCAACCCATAGCTTCGCATCACGTCCGACTGCAGGGCGGGACTCTCCTCCTCGCCAACAGGAGGCAACTGAGCGGTGTCGCCAATGAACATCATCCTGCAATTACGCCCATTCTTGCGTCCCTCTGGTAGCAAGCGTCCTTCGGCCGAGCGATAAACAAACTGGATGAGGTCGTCAAGCAATTGTCCGTTGGCAAACGGCGTATCGCTGAAACTCGTGGCATTGGCTATCATCGAGGCCTCGTCTATGATGAACAGCGTGTCCTGCAGGTTGTTGTAGTTGAGGTTGAACGAACCCTCCAGCGACTTCTGGCGATAGATGCGGCGATGGATGGTATAGGCGGGGTGACCAGCATAGAGGGAAAAGACCTTGGCAGCCCGACCCGTAGGAGCCAGCAGCACTATCTTCTGTTGCAGGGAGCACAGTGCCCGCACCAAAGCCGCTGCCAACGTGGTCTTACCCGTACCGGCAGAGCCTCGCAGAATCATCAGCGACTGCTCGTGCCGGTCGGTCATAAACTGGGTGAAAACCTCGATGGCGTGTTCCTGCTCTGCGGTAGGTGTGAAGCCAAAAGCACTCCTGATGCGATATTTCAGTTCGTCAGCAATCATTGCGCCTGCAAAAGTAGGCCATTCTTTCCAATTATCCAAATATCTCCGTTAAAAATTTAGTCCGTCCCGACGGACTGCCAGTCCGAACGGCTCGGACTGAGAGTCCGAAGCCTACGGACTAATTGCAACTATTAAGACTAAAAGTTGTAGCACCATAACCCAGGGTTATTTCTCAATAAGGGTACCTTATTCAACAATAAGGATGCCTTATTTCTCAATAAGTGTCCCTTATTTGCGCCAAAAAAAGTTTTTTCGATTTTACCCTCCCTTCCTCCCTTTTTTGCTCGGAACCCCTTTATTTACTGGTGTTCACGGACGGGAGGGAAAACAAACATCCCTCCCGTCTCCCTCCCGTCCAGGGTCCCTTGTTTTCAAAATGTGAGGGAGCGAACTAAAAAAAGGGAGGGTAACGGGAGGGACAATCATTCTCCCTCCCGTGCCTCAAACGCCCTGTACATCGGCATTTGAGAGGGGTGACGGGAGGAAGGGAGGGTAAAATAGCAATTTCTAATTCTCCGAAAGTAATTTTCGTTACTTTTGGAGTATTTAAAATTCTATTCGGAGTATTTGAAATTACTTTCGGAGAAATTTTTCTACGTATTCTTTTTATTTCCAATATAATTTAGTAACTTTGCATTCAAGTACTGCGATGTGCCGTAATAGGTATTAGACTAGCGGTGTATAACCAATAAGCTTGCAGCACCTAAGTCCTAAATAACAATTAGAATATTACTATGCTTTTCCAAAAGACTATTATCAAGAAATATTTAACCTTGATAGATCATGAAAGGGTTAGTTTGGCTTGGAAACAATTTCAGGCTTATTTTCTTGATGCACAGATACAAGCCAATATTCAGCAATCGAAAGAAGAACAATTCCAGGAAGGTTTCCTTCGCGAATTGTTTGTGAAGGTGTTAGGCTATACGCTAAACCCCTCGCCTAACTTCAACCTGATTACGGAGAAGAAGAACGAGACAAACTCGAAGAAAGCTGATGGTGCTATTCAGAAAGACGACAAGGTAATTGGTGTGATTGAGTTGAAAGACCATAAGACCACAGACCTTTCGAAAGTAGAGCCGCAGGCCTTCAACTATAAAAGCCAGCATCCTGATGCACGTTATGTCATTATCTCCAATTTCGAGAAACTTCGTCTATATATTGACAATGCCGTAGAGTATCGTGAATGGAACTTGTTTCATCTGACAGAAGACGACTTCCGAGAACTATTTCTCTGCCTCGCTTGGAAGCAGGTTGAGCGGGGTGTGGCTTTGCAGATGAAACAAGAGTCTGTATCTAGCGAAGACCAGATTACGAAAGCACTCTACAAAGACTATTCGCAATTCAAACGAGTGCTTTTTGCTGATATTCTGAAACAAAATCCGACTCCTGAAGACAAGGATGAAAAAGAATGGCAACTGCTTCTTTTTAAGAAGACCCAGAAACTGCTTGACCGCCTGCTGTTCATTTTCTTTGCTGAAGATTGTGGTTTACTTCCTCCCAACTCTATGGTGAAAATCATCGACCAGTGGGTAGATTTGAAAGATAAATATGATGAATATTTTCCATTCTACGACAGGGTAAAGAAGTATTTTGGCTACATGAATACAGGCTATCAGGGCAAACAATATGAGATATTTGCCTATAATGGTGGACTATTTAAACCTGATGAAGTACTGGACAATATCAAGATTAGCGACGATTTATTGGTAGCACACACTCGTAAATTGTCGGAATACGACTTTGAGAGCGATGTGGATGTGAACATCTTGGGCCACATCTTTGAGAATTCGCTTTCAGAGATTGAAGAGGTGACTCAGCAAATCAATAATGGGACAACGCCACAAACCTCGAAGCGTAAGCAGGATGGTGTGTTCTATACGCCTCAGTATATTACCAAATATATCGTAGAAAATACCGTTGGGCGCCTTTGTGCAGAGAAGAAAAAGCAGCTGAACATCGTTGAGGATGAATATTTCTCAGATCAGCGTCGCCAGCTGCAAACCAAGAAGCGTTTATTGGATCAGTTGCACCAGTATCGTGATTGGTTGCTTCAGATTACGATTCTCGATCCCGCCTGTGGTAGCGGAGCTTTCCTAAATGCTGCCTTGCAGTTTTTGATGGCAGAGCATAAACTGATAGATGAGATGGAGGCAAAGGTGGCTGGTTCTACTATTGTATTCCAGGATGTGGAGAATAGTATCTTAGAGCATAACCTCTATGGCGTTGACATCAACGAAGAAAGTGTTGAGATTGCCCAGTTGGCACTATGGCTACGTACCGCCAAACCCCATCGTAAACTGAACTCGCTCAATGAGAATATCAAATGTGGAAACTCGCTGATTAGCGATCCTGCCATAGCTGGCGAAAAAGCCTTCAACTGGCAAGAGCAATTTCCAAAGGTATTCGAAAAAGGAGGCTTTGATGTGGTGATTGGTAATCCGCCGTATGTGAGGGCAGAGATAATTGCTCAGAAAGATATGGAGTATTATCGCGACAATTACAAAGTACACAATCCTGATGGTGATTTGTTCTCGTATTTTTATGAGAAAGGTATGAATATGCTAAAAACAAATGGAATGTTTGGATTTATCTCCAACACGTTTGATAAGACAACCGCAGGAAAAACTCTTCGTAATTATATTCAGACCAACACTAAGATTGAAGGCTATATTGACTTTACTGAAGTACAGATATTTGAAGGTGCTACAACTTATCCAATAATCCTTCTTCTTTCTAAAGAAAAAGAAGAGAAACATACCTTCGTATATACAAAAATACCAAAAGAAATGCAAGGGTCTGTGATTATCAGTTCCGCACCTACTAAAGAAATTGAACAGGATGGACTTGATAGCGAAAACTGGAGTTTCCAGAGCACAGAAATGTCAAAAGTGATAAGAAAGATTACAAACTACGACTCAGTCAGAAAACAATATGGAAAATGCTATTACGGCGTAAAGACTGCTTTAAACGATGCTTTCATCATTAATGAAGAAACAAGAGAGCTCTTAATTAATAAAGACGCAAAATCCGATGAGATAATAAAACCTATTTATGAGGGCAAGGACTTGCAGAAGTGGTGCAACCAACAACTACAGAAATACTTGATTTGTACCCATAATGGATATGATGATATCCCTGCTATAGATATTGATCTGTATCCTGCAATTAAAGATTATTTAGGTGGCTTTGAACCACAATTAAGTAAACGATATGACAAAGGGAACACTCCATACAATCTCCGAAATTGCGCATATCAGTCCTTGTTCTACCAACCAAAGATTATATGGGGAAATTTACAGAACTCAAACAAATTCAGTTGGGATGATAAAGGAACGGTAATATCTGCTCCTGCATGTATGCTGCCTACTAATAACAAAGCTCTTCTTGCTGTTCTTAATTCAAGAATTGTATGGCTATTCCTTACTTCCATTTGTGTGGTTCGTAATGGAGGATATATTGAAGTTAAACCCCAATATTTTGAGCAGATTCCAATTCCTCCCTTGGATAATGAGTTAGGAAAAGAGTTATCAGAAATCATTGATACAATGTTGGTTCTGAATCAGCAGTTGCAAGAAAAGCGTTCCCGTTTCCTCCGTCGTTTGAGTGAGAACTTTGAGGGCATTAAGATAACAACAGCTTTGCAGACGTTTGAACAGTTGGACTTCAAGGGCTTTTTGGTAGAACTGAAGAAGCAAAAGATCAAACTCACACTGGTTCAACAAGACGAGTGGGAAGACTACTTCAACCAATATCGCCAAACCTGCCAAGAACTCTCAGAGCAGATAAAGGCTACAGATAACGAGATAGACAGCAAGGTGTTCGACCTGTATGGTTTGACACAAGAAGAACGAGGAATTGTAATGAGTAATAATTGATTATAATCTGATATGACATGGATATTCTAGTAATTATAATGGCATCTTTGGGTATTGGCTACCTGACTATTGGAACAGGATCCATTGCTAAAGATGCTTTGTCAAAGATGAGCGATGAAGCAGGAAAAGATAATGTTGACACCTCAAAACTGAAGTCTTTCCTAGTAACAATTGCATTGTATGTGATAGTTTATTTATGTCTAAATGTATGTGCGATGATTATTGCTGTGATAATTGGAAAGACGGACATGCTTGATTCTGAACGTTCAACAATCATATACACCAATCTCTTGTTGTCGCTACTAATCACATGGTTTATATTGAGCAAAAGGAAGTAACAAAATAAAGACAATCATATAATTATAGTATGGCTACTTATAAACAATATCAATGCAAACATTGCGGTTATACCGTAGAGGCTAATCCAAAAGGACATGACTTAACAATGGCAGGTGAAGTGTACACATACCTGTGCAAGGAGTGTCGCGAGATTGTTGACGTTCTGACATTTCCTCTTGGCGAGAAAGCAGAGAAAATTAAGTGTCCTGAATGTGGCTCAGAAAAGCTTGAATTATGGAATCCAAGAAAAGGAAAATGCCCAAAATGTGGAGGTAAGCTTGAAGAGACCGGTATGGTGATGATGGTTGACTGACGAAAATGCCTCGATGCTATGGAATTGTTATATACTTGCAGCGCTTATGAAATTGTGATGATTGTTCATCAACTCCATCAGTGGGGATATGAACAACTGAGGTTATTTCCTGGTATGTCACCCAACGGATGCAGTTGGCGATGGGCGGTATATCCAAAAGTGTTGATGAAGGACAGCAATTTATTTGAGCATCATAGTGATTGTATCTCATTCGATTGTCCTTATGGCTCGACAGGTGCTGCGTTTCCTAAAGAAGGAGAAGGAATGAAAACAGCTAATGACTTCATGAGAGAATACGAGAGTTTTGTCAATTTAGCTGAAGGTGAGGACAAGGAATATGTGGAATGGTTCAAAGTTATTGTAGAACATGCAAAAAACGAAGATTTCCCTATAGCTTATGAGGAGTTCTTTAATGCAGAGCAATGGAAATTCATGAAAGGCGAGGCTTTACAGTATCCTCCCTTTACACCAAAGACAATTGACCAACTGACAGACACCCAAATGATAGACTTGGCAAAATGTGTATTCGACAAGGAATCTGTTAAGGAACTCAATGAATTCATTTATTGCGATGGGCCTAAATCAACCATTCCAGAAGTAGCGGAGGTTATTCGCAAGGCTTTAAGAGAGCAGAAAGGCCTTTTTTGCCACTATGATTCATACGATAAGTTTACAGACTTATTTGCTCTGGATGATGTTGATCCTAATAAAATGAGATGGTAGGGTATAGAGGGTTTGGAAGGGGTTGTATGTAGGCAAAAGGACATTACGAAAAAAGCAAGAAAAAGGTGAAAATCTTTCGATTCCCACCTTAATTATATAATAGCGAAAATGTGTAATTTATGATGCAATATCATATAGATACTCTGGTGCAAAGTCTGCGCCATTGTCCCACTCAATAGTATTGAATTTGATAGAGAATCGCTTAAAATACTCAATGTCCTTTAAGGGGGCAAACACTTTCCCATTCAGGGAGTTACTAAGGTCAGCGACCTTAGTTTCACCGTTATTGAACAGCAACTCAATTTTATAGCCATCCAGATAATTTGCTTTTACTACCTCAAGAAACATATTTTATTTATTTAAGTGGTTCTATCTTATCAAGCGGTTCACCTTTTTGAGCTTTTTCCCAGTTGGTCATCAACTCGGAGCGATGTTCATCAAGCCATTCAAGAATCATTCGCAAAGCTCTACCAGGCATCTCACCTTTTACTATGCCATCTTTTATATTCACTATAGCCTTGTAATCCCCATACCACGCATGGAAATGTGGCGGTTGATGATCAGAAAAGTTCATCCATATATATTCCGTAAAAAAAACTAATTTGTGGCATAATTGCTTTTATAATTCTTTCCGCAGGCAAAGATAGGTATTATTTCCGAAAAAAGCAAGAAAAAGGTGAAAATCTTTCTCTGTCATTTTGCCCTATTTAAACACGTCGCTATCCTTGAGACGCTTTATGTAATGGCTCTTTACGTTACCGTCGTCATCTCGGCTCACCACCATTTCAATCTTGTCATTAGCCTTGTTGGTGGTCACGGGGAATGTATCCCTCCTGCTTCTTTCAAGCGATTTCCGTAGCGATTGTTTCCATGCCGCTATGTTCAGAAGCCTGATGTAACTCTTCACGGAGTCACGCATCTCAGGCCTGTAACTGATGCGCGACGTGTCTAATTCGACCTCCATGGATTTCGGAGCGTACTCCATAAACAGCGTGTCGTCCTTAAGATTCCATTTTCCACCATAGATATATGACAGATGGATTTCGCCATTATAAAATGGATTGCCCCAATGCATTATAATCTTTATGTTGAAAGAATCATTTTCCAGGAATTCGTAATAATAGTCTCTAATTCCTTCCGCCTTGCGTTCCCATTGCCCTGTCAGGTCACGCTTGCTGACTGAGCTTCCGCTGTGCTGGCTGTTCTTGATATATTCGGCCAGTTCCTCGTCGCTGATATTCATGATGAACTTGTTCCGGTCGCTGATATTCCTCCATTTTTGGGCACATTCGCGGTAGAATCTTGTCCGGGCTGTAGAATTGTCGATATTAAACTGCACCTTGCGATCCTTCAGTTTTTCTTTCAGGAGGGCAGCGTAGTCAATCCTGTAATTATTTGCTTTAGAGTCGATTTGTATCTGGTTCCATTCGTCAAAAGTAATAGGCTTAGTAAAAGTTGGACTTTTCGATATGAGGCTTTCGATTTCTTTTCTTTCACGATAGAACTTCTCCATATTATCTATGAAGGCCATGTTGTCCAGATTGCTCCAGATGTCCTGGCTGCTTTTGAAGATATTCTCCTTGGCATTGTCGAAGATGGTGTGGTTGTCATCGTAGTTGGCTAGCATAAGTATTGCCAAAAGGATGGTATCCTCGGGCAATGTCGCTATCTGGTCCTGATGCGCCAGGACATATTGGACGGCATTGTTCCTTTCCTCTTCATCCTTGGCCATCTCTTCCATCTGAGCAACACACACATCGATGTCGTGAATCACCATCATCGCCGTCTGCCGCTGGACGTCGGCCTTCACCTTTCTTTCAACCAATGCTGATGTTCCGAATGTCAGCAAGATAGATATGGTGGTGCCCAGTACGCTGGTGAGGATACTTTTTCCCCATGTGTTCGGTACCTTTGGCTTGAAATGCATTGTTACCATCTTTATTTCTGATTTCCTTTCGTTTGTTTTCGTTTGTTTGCGACAAAGATAGCTAATATCTTTCAAATCACCATACTCTCAACGTCTTGGAAAAGCAAGTTTTGACAATTTTTATATTTTTCGGCGAATCACTTGATTTTCTGCTCACTTAATTGTTACCTCTGACCTTCGGTCTAAGGTACTCACGCTCGAGAAAACTCAAAATTCTTTTGGTTTTCTGCTCACTTAATCGTACCTTTGCACGCGTAATGACAAGTAATAGTAAGACAAACATGATTCTCGCGCTCGTGGCGCTGGCACTGGCGGTGCTTTGCGTGATGAGTATTGTGAAGTAATCAGATAAAGTGGTAAGACACATGACTGACAATGCAACCAATCCCACACGGCGACTTGTGATTAGGATAAGCCGGAACAACCTGTCGTTCTCGACGACGGACGGAGCACAGGTGGTCTTTGAGCAATATGCGGTGAACAGCAGCATATCGATGGCAGCCAATCTGCGCGAGGCATTACGCACCGTCCCTCTGTTAAGCGAAAGATACGGCAGGGTACTAGTGATGGTTGACTCTCCCGTGTTACAGGTCCCTTTAGACGAGTTTGCGGAGGAAAAGGCGGAGACATATTACCATTATTCCTTTTCCAATCAGCAGCAGCGCAAGGTGCTCTGTACCATGCTGCCTGAGCTGAAGTGTGTTGCGGTGTTCTCCCTGCATAAGGACTTGTTTACGGTGATTTCCGATGAGTGGGAAAAGGTACGCTTCATACCTGCTGTTGCGCCGGTGTGGAACCACTTGAACCAGCGAAGCTATACGGGTTCGCACAGCAAGGTGTATTGCTACTTCCATGAGTCGCAGCTGGAGGTGTTCAGCTTCGCACAGAACCGCTTTAAGTTCTGCAACTCCTATATGGTGAACACGCGGGAGGATGCCATGTACTACATCCTGGCAGCCTGGAAGCAGTTGGGTTTTGCACCGGAACATGACGAACTGTTCCTGGTGGGTGACATCCAGGAGCGCGACCAGATGAAGGAGGAGTTGGAGAAATACATCAAGCGTGTGTTCATGATTAACCCCGTGGGCGAGTTCAATCGAGTGAGAGTAGCCCAGATTCCGGGCATACCTTACGACTTGGTGACTTTATTTGTCAAAGGACTGTAGCGGGCTTCGCCCTAGTGAAGAATGAGAATCATTACAGGAATATATAAAGGAAGGCATTTCGACATTCCGCGCTCGTTCAAGGCACGGCCTACCACCGACTTTGCCAAGGAGAATATTTTCAATGTGCTCATGCAGTATGTGGATTTTGAGGATGCGCAGGCGTTGGACCTCTTCTCCGGCACGGGGAGCATCTCACTGGAACTGGTGTCAAGGGGTTGCAGACAGGTGGTGAGCGTGGAGCTGGACCGTGACCACCACCGGTTCATACAGGAGTGTCTGAAGAAACTGAACACGGACAAGTGTGTGCCCATTCGCGGCGATGTGTTCCGCTTCCTGAAGTCCTGTAAACAGCAATACGATTTTATCTTTGCCGATCCGCCCTATGCGCTGAAGGAACTGCCGCAGATTCCTGATATTATCTTCGAGAGGCAGTTGCTGAAGGAAGAGGGGCTGTTTGTTTTTGAGCACGGCAAAGACTACGATTTCTCCGACCATCCGCATTTCCTGGAACATCGCAGCTATGGCAGCGTGAACTTTACGCTGTTCACAGCAAAGGAGAGAGCAGACGGGTAAGACTTTCCCACAATCTTGGAAGGAACTTAGGATGCAGGCGATCGGGAAGGTCGTTCAGCATGATGCTTTGTGACTGGTCGTCAAGGAAAACCTTCTTGAGGCGTAAGGCTGTGCCCTCATCGTAAAGGAACACATTAGCCTCGAAATTGTTTTCAAAAGAACGGAAATCGATGTTTGCCGAACCGCAGGTGGATAGGGCATCGTCACAAACCATCAGCTTGGAATGAATGAAGCCGGTCTGATAAAGGTAAATGCGCGCACCGGCCTTGTGCAACTCGCGAAGGTAGGAGCGTGAAGCCCATTCGGAGAAATGGGCATCGGAGTGGAGGGGACAGATGATACGCACATCGACACCACCTACCGCTGCTGTCTTCAGGGCAAAGAGTACGGGCTCGTTGGGCATGAAATAGGGGGTCTCTATATAGACATACCGGCGAGCGGCCAGTATGGAGCGCACAAAGCCCTGCATGATTTCCGGATAGGCTGTGGTGGGTCCGCTGGTGACTATCTGGGCCAGGCATTCGTTGCTTTGCTTGCCAACGAGGGGCGGGTAATAGGTGCGGCTTGTAATCAGGGTGCGATCGACAAAATACCAGTCAACGAGGAATGCGCGTTGCAGGGCATAGACCACTCCGCCCGTAAGTCTTATCATGGTGTCGCGCCAGGGTTGCTCCTCGGAACCTTTCACGTAGCGCAGGGCGATGTTCATACCACCGATATAGCCTGTCTGCCCATCGATGACTATCAGTTTGCGGTGGTTGCGGTAGTTGGCCTTGCTGGTGAACATGGGGAAATGAACAGGATAGAAAGGAACTACATCGATGCCTGCCATGCGCATGCGCTCAAAGAAGCTGTGCTTGACCTTCCAACAGCCTACGTCGTCGTAAATGATGCGTACCTCAACCCCTTCGCGCGCCTTCGCAATAAGGGCATCGGCAATGAGGTGACCCAATGCGTCGTCTTCGAAGATGTAGATGTCGATATGGATGTGGTGCCTGGCTTGGGAAATATCCTTGAGGAGTTCGGGGAAGAAGGCGTAACCATCGGTCATGATGTCAACCATGTTGTCCTTGAAGGGCAGGGAGAGGCTTTGGTTGACAAAGAGATCGACCATCTGCTTGTGAGTTTCGGGAACTTTCAGGTTATGTTGCTCAACAAAATTGAGCATGGAACGCTTGGACAACTGGTCGAGGGAACGTTGGCTGACGAGTCGCTCGCGGCGCTGGTTGACTCCGAAGAAGAAATAGAAGAGGATGCCGATAACTGGTACAAAGAGGATAATCAGTGCCCATGCCATGGTCTTGGCAGGCTGCCGATTCTCCAAAATGACGTGGATGAGTATGAGGGCGATGATAATCCACGACAGGATGACACCTATAATATATATATAATGCATGCGCTAAACAATAACGTCGGAACCTAACTGACGGGCAAGGGCATTGCGAAGATTCTGGGCATCCATGAAGGCCTCCATGAGTTCCTTGATGTGTGGTGAATTGGAGGTGGCTTCGCGCAACTGGCGTTGCAGGTTCTCCAGTTGCTGATTGACAATACCCATGCGGAAGTCGAGGATGAGGTGGGTGATGCGCTGACGGAGATGGGCTTCGCTGTTCTGCATCTCAAAGCTGGGGCTCAGCTGATGGGTGGCAATGCCGAGCTTGGCGGCAAGCTGGCTGATTTCCGGATTAGGGTGTTGCATGAAATAGCGCTCGGCCTTGAACCCCTGGTCGGTGGAATGCTCTACGGCTTCTCTTAATATCTGGTTGTATAGGGCGTTGCTGAAGGAGAGCCCGTCAGATGACAGGTCGAAGTCGATATACTGGGCAACGTTCAGGTCAACGGTATCACCATTCTCAGTCTCCAGTCCGCTGAAGATAACCTCATCGCCATGCAGTACGATGTTCTGGACCAACAGGCGCTCTACCTCTTTGTCTTGGGGTTCCAGGCTTGCCAACGACATTTGTGTCATGGCAGAGGCTTCGGCGGAGGCAACCTCAGAACTGCTGTCGCCACGTTCCTGTTCGCGATTCTGGCGTTTGCGCTCTTCTTCGCGTTCGTTGGCAATGTACTTGTTGGTCTGTGATATCAGCGTACGCTCGTTGACTTCCAGACGGCGGGAGCATTCTGTGATATAGGTAGCACGGACAATAGGGTCTGGGATGACTGCTACTGAGCGCACGATATTGTTGATGGCCTCGGCTTTCTTGATGGGGTCTTTCACGCCTTTCAGCAGCAGTTCCGTCTTAAACTGGATGAAGTCTGTCTGGTGGGCCTCAATATATTCCTTGAACTGCTGGGCGGTATGCTTGCGGGAGAATGAATCGGGGTCGTCGCCATCGGGCAACAGCAGCACCTTCACGTTCATCCCTTCGGCCAGCAGCATGTCTGTTCCACGCATGGCAGCATGGATGCCGGCCTCGTCGCCGTCGTAAAGCAATACGATGTTCTGGGTGAACCGATGGAGCAGCTTGATCTGATGGGTGGAGAGAGCCGTTCCCGAATTGGCTACCACATTCTCCAGACCGCACTGATGCATGGCTATGACATCGGTATATCCTTCAACCATATAGACGCAGTCTTCCTTGACAATAGCTTTCTTGGCCTGATAGATACCGTACAGCTCGCGCTCCTTATGGTAAATCTCAGAATCGGGGGAGTTGACATACTTCTGTTGTACGCCCTTGGTGGCTGCATCGAGCTTTCGTCCGCCAAAGGCTACCACCTTGCCGCTGACATTGAGCCAAGGGAAGATGGCACGGCCTGCAAAGCGGTCGTAGAGGCCGCGCTCGTTCTGGATGGCTAGTCCCGTCTTGACCAAAAACTCGTCCTTGTAACCTTTGCGCTTTGCCTCATTACACATAGCATCACGCTTGGAAAGGGCAAAGCCTAGCTGAAACTTGTTGATGATATCATCACGGATACCTCGGCTACGGAAATATTGTTTGCCAATGGCTTGACCATCTACATCGTTCTGAAGGATGGAGTGGAAATAGTCACGGGCCCATTCGTTGACGATGAACATGGACTCGCGATCTGACTGCTCGCGTTTCTCATCGTCTGTGAGCTCGCGCTCCTGTATCTCTATGTTGTATTTCTTGGCCAGCCACCGTAGTGCTTCGGGATAGGTTATCTGTTCGTGCTTCATGAGGAAGTTGACGGCATTGCCACCTTCGCCACAGGAGAAACACTTACAGATCTGGCGGGCGGGAGAGACCATGAAGGATGGGGTCTTGTCATCGTGGAAAGGGCATAGGCCTTTGTAGTTAACACCTGCCTTCCGGAGGTTAACAAACTCACCGACAACATCGACAATGTTGACGGCATCCATAATCTTATCCACTGTAGCCCTATCGATCATAAGGTCTTATTTGTTGTATTTCAGAAGCAGTCCTTTTACCAGTTTGCCATATTCCTTGATCACATCGTCAGGCCAGGGACCTGTGGCTGTGGCTCGGGGAAGGAGCATGGAGCACGACTCATTCTTGTCGCTGATGCTCCAGCATATCCAACTGATGCCCAGACGCTCGCACATCTCTATCCACTGCTCCTCGCTGACGGGGTCTATCTTTCCGTCGCCGGAAGCCTCTGTGGCACCACTCTCCGAAATGAAGATGGGAATGCCTTTCTTCACGGCATCTTCCGTGCGCTTGCGTAGGTAATCACCATGAGTGGCAGCATAGAAATGCACGGTGTACATGATGTTGCTGAAGCCCTGGAGGGGACTTTCGGCTACCAGATGGATATCCTGATCCCAATGGGGGCATCCTACGAGTACGATGTTGTCCGGGTCGTACTTGCGAATCTCGTTAATCACTTCGGTAGCGTATTTCTTCAAATCAGTCCATGTGTCTTCAACGGGCTCGTTGTATATCTCGTAGATGACATGAGGGAACTTGCCATATTTCTTGGCCATTTGACCGAAGAATGCCTTGGCTTCCTCGGTTTGCAGGCGGTGGGAGTGCCAGTCGATGATGACATAGACGTTATTCTTGATGGCGGACTCAATGACAGGAGTCATACATTGCATGGCAAACGTGGGATTCTCCAGGTAGTTGTCTTCAATGAGGATACCCATGGCTGCACGTACTACACTGCAGTTCCAGTCTTGTTTGAGCGTCTGAACCACCTTTTTGTTGTAGAAGCGTGGCCACAGGTTGTGCCATCCCAGACTTACTCCCCGCAGAATGACGGGCTTGCCTTGTTGGTCACACAACTGCGAACCTTTCACCTGCAGTTGTCCGTATTGCTTGACGGGATCAATGGCTTGTACTCCTATGGCACAGAACCACGAAATAATTAAGGTCAGTAGGGTCTTCATAATTATTGGTTGTTAAAAATTAATAGTTGTCTTTAGAAGAGTGACAGTGTGTAAAGGTAGATGACTGCTGCTGGAATGGCAAGCAGGGAAGAGTCGAAGCGGTCGAGCATACCTCCATGTCCTGGAAGGATGTTGCCGGAGTCCTTGACACCTAAGGTGCGTTTGAAAAGGCTCTCTATCAAGTCGCCCCATGTGCCGAAAATGACAACTACCAGGCCTAGGCCCAACCATTGGGTCATAGTGAGCATGCTGTTGTCCATGAAATAACTGATGGCATAGGCAGCAACGAGTACAAAGATGCCGCCACCAATTGAACCCTCCCACGACTTGCCTGGGCTGATGCGTGGGAATAGCTTATGCTTGCCAAGCAGTGAACCGACACAATAAGCACCGGAATCGTTTACCCAAAGGAATACGAAGATAGATAGAGGCAGCAACGTGTTAAAGGTGACAACTCCGTTATTGGTGGCAGTGAAAGCCAGCACGTTCAGCAACGAGAAGGGCAGGGCGATATACATCTGCGACAGCATAGTGTAGGCCCAGTCTTGAATAGGATCTGCTTGCTTTAGATACAGTTCTGCCACCAGAAGATAGATGATGGTAACTAGATAGGGAATGAATACCACCGATTTGGCGGAACCGCCATATAGGTCGCTACAGAAATAGGTCATGGCGAAGAAGAAATAGACACCTGCCACCGTTGAGATAAAACGATTGACCGTGACGTTCTCGCGCTCATTGACCAAACCTGTAAACTCCCAGATGGTCAGTCCGGTAACAATGCTGAACAGGAGTACCATAGCTTCGGGTCTAAGAAAAGATGCTACAATGGCTGCCACGAAAATGATACCTGTGATGGTACGCACAATAAAATTCTTCATATCCTTTTAGGTTTTAGTTATTCTCGGGGACCTCAGAATGTTTTGGCTTTTCTGGGTTTTCGGAAGACTTTGGGCTTTCCGAGGCCTCAGGGTTTTCGGAACCCTCGGTGCTTTCAGAATCCTTAAACGGCAATCCAAGTTCTTTAGCTCTACGCTCGGCCATAGCCTCGGCTTCTGCACGCTGTTGGGCCTCTAACAGTTCTTCGGCACGACTGGTCCAGGGACGCTTGCCAAAGATCTTCTCTACGTCGTCGGCAAAGATGACCTCTCGCTCTACCAGCAGCTGAGCTAACTGGGCGTGTCCCTCCTTATGCTCAGTTAATATCTGCTTGGCACGTTCGTACTGTTCATTGACCATTTTCAGTACCTCTTCGTCAATCAGTTTGGCGGTGGTATCTGAATAGGGCTTCTGGAAAGAATACTCCTGCTGGTTATAATAGCAGAGGTTAGGTAGCTTGTCGCTCATTCCTGCATAGGCCACCATACCATAAGCTTGCTTGGTGGTACGCTCCAGATCGTTCATGGCACCGGTAGAAATCTGACCGATAAAAAGCTCCTCTGCAGCACGACCACCTAGTAACGAGCACATCTCGTCAAGCATAGCTGCCTTGGTCTGTAATACACGCTCCTCGGGGAGATACCATGCTGCGCCAAGGGCACGGCCACGAGGTACGATGCTGACCTTTACCAGCGGATTGGCAAACTCGGTGAACCATGAGATGGTGGCATGGCCTGCTTCGTGAATGGCAATGGATTTCTTCTCGGCTTCCGTCATTACCTTGGTCTTTTTCTCCAAACCTCCGATAATACGATCTACGGCATCCAGAAAATCCTGTTTGCACACTTTCTCACTATTGTGACGAGCGGCTATCAGGGCTGCCTCGTTACATACATTGGCAATGTCGGCACCTGAGAATCCTGGTGTTTGACGGGCCAGGAAGTCTATGTCCAAGTTCTTGTCTAACTTCAGGGGCTTCAAATGGACTACGAAGATTTCTCTGCGCTCGTTCAGGTCTGGCAAGTCAACATGTATCTGGCGATCGAAGCGACCTGCACGCATCAGTGCCGAGTCCAACATGTCTGCACGGTTGGTGGCAGCTAGTGTGATGATACCGCTATTGGTGCCAAAACCGTCCATCTCTGTCAGCAAGGCGTTCAGCGTGTTCTCACGTTCGTCGTTTCCACCCATAGCAGGATTTTTTGAACGGGCACGTCCTACTGCATCAATTTCATCAATGAAAATGATACATGGAGCTTTGCTCTTGGCTTTCTCAAACAAATCGCGCACACGACTGGCGCCTACACCTACGAACATCTCTACGAAATCGGAACCCGACATGGAGAAGAAAGGAACACCAGCCTCACCGGCTACAGCCTTAGCCAACAGTGTCTTACCCGTTCCCGGAGGACCTACGAGCAGAGCGCCCTTGGGTATCTTGCCACCCAGGTCGGTGAACTTCTTGGGGTTCTTCAGGAACTCCACGATTTCCTGCACTTCCTGCTTGGCAGAAGCTTGTCCGGCAACGTCCTTGAACGTCACCTTCGACTCGTTCTCACTACCTTTTTCTACTAATTGCGCGCGCGAGCGTCCGACGTTGAAGATGCCTCCCATGCCGCCGATGCCGCCGCCCGAACCCATCCTGCGCATGATCAGGATCCAGACAAAGATAATCAGCAACAGCGGGAAGAGATTCCAGAACAACTGCATCAACGTGTCGTCCGACCGCTTGTAGCTCAGTTCTCCCTGAAAGTTACCCAGTTCCTGCTGCTGGCTGATGAACTCATCCAGCCGCTCGGCTGAACCATATTCGGCCTGCACAAAAGGCTGCTTGCCCGTCTGCTCCACGCCTTGCTGGAACACATCGCGGATGTGCTCCGGCTTCACATACAGGCGCACGGTGCCCTCGTCCTTGTTGGCAACAATACGGCTGGCGTAGCCCTGCTCCACATATTGGCGGAAGACCGTGTAGGTGACGCTCTTCGAAGATCCCGACTGAGCCGAGTCACCTCCGGCGAAGAAGAGATAACCCAGCGCTATGGCAATGGCCACGTACAGCCACGTGAGGTTGAAACGCGGCATTTTGTTCTTGCGGTTGCTGCTGTTCTGACCGCCGCCTTGCGGGGTCGTATTTGTTTGTTCGTCCATTATTTCAACGAAAAATCGCTAATACTTATATTTATTGTTTACTTGCCTTCTCACTTCTCAGTACTGATTCGCCACCTCCGTGATGGCTGCGTCTGCCCAGAGGTGCTCCAGATCGTAGAATTCACGCGTCTCCTGCAGGAACAGGTGAACGATGACCGTTCCGAAGTCCATCGCCACCCACTGCGCATTGCGCAAACCGGCGACAGCCGCGACGTGAACTCCCGCGCCCTTTCGCACAAACTCCTCCACGCTGTCGGTCAGTGCCTGCAGGTGAGTGGGCGAATTGCCCGTGCAGATGACGAAAGCCTGGCAGATAGCTTCCGGGATGTTCGAGAAATCAGCCACGACAATGTCGCGTCCCTTCTTTTCTTCTATGCCGGCCTGAATGTGGCCGATGAGTTGTTCTGTCTGTAAATTCATTCAATAATTTGCATTTTGGAGTGCAAATATACGGCCTTTTTCGCGAACTTATAGAAAAAACACGCGTTTTTTCATTTTTTTTAGGGAAAAGTTTGTCTGTTTCATAAAAACTACCTACTTTTGCACCCGCAAAACGGCGATAAGCTGTGTTGCAACGTTGATTGGGCTATGGTGTAATGGTAACACTGCAGATTCTGGTCCTGCCTTTCCTGGTTCGAGTCCGGGTAGCCCAACCAACACTTTC
>ODAI011092985.1_pt1 | contig 24800 bp, 19 predicted proteins | sample 1539321 | NCBI WGS metagenome assembly ODAI01 (sample SAMN02144231, study PRJEB22623) | gut metagenome | biome: sheep rumen | host: Ovis aries | place: New Zealand
AGAGTTACTTTTACCTCTTCGCTTTTCTCCAGTGATTTCCGTCTAATAGTTTCGGTATTTTTTATTTTTCACTTTTCATTCTTTCATTTTTCATTTATACTATGGACTTAACAGGAAGAAGAGAAAGCTCTAATGTCGACGATCGCCGTCGCATGAGCGGAACGACGAAGGCCGGCATCGGCGGCCTCGCAGGTGTCATCATCGCTTGCCTGATGGCTTGGCTTTCAGGCGGCAACGTATTCCAGGCCTTCCAGCAAGCCGGTGGCCTCGAAGCCATTACCAACCGGAACGTCACGACCAGCGAACAACAGGATCGCGAATTCACCGAGGAGGAACAGCAGCTGGCTCTCTTCGCCTCGCAGGTATTGGCCAGCACCGAGGATGTATGGACCGATGTATTCAAGAAACAATTGGGCAAGACCTATATCCCCCCGCGTATGGTGCTCTATACGGGTAGCGTGCAGACGGGTTGTGGTGCAGGCAATGCGGCCGTAGGTCCGTTCTACTGTTCGGCCGACCAAGCCCTGTACATCGACCTTTCGTTCTTCACCTCGATGAAGAGCCAGCTGGGCGCCGACGGCGACTTCGCCTATGCTTACGTCATTGCCCATGAGGTAGGGCACCACGTGCAGCACCTCCTCGGGACCCTCAACAGCGCTCACGGCCAGATGGCCAAAATGAACGAGGCGCAGGCCAACAAGGTCAGCGTGCGCATCGAGCTCCAAGCCGACTACTACGCCGGCGTATGGGGCCACCACGAGGGCAAGACCTTCGGCTCGCTCGACGATGGCGACCTCATGGAGGCCATCAACTGCGCCAAGGTCATCGGCGACAACTACCTCCAGGAGAAAGCTCGCGGCTACTCCACGCCCGAATCTTTCACCCACGGCACCAGTGCACAGCGTATGAAATGGCTCAAGCTCGGTTTGCAGACAGGCGACATGAGCCGTGGCAACACCTTCGGCGTCGCTGAGAATCAGCTCTAAGCACACTGACACGCCATGTCCGGCGACGGCATGACACCCAATACGAGTAAGCAGCATCCATTCCACACACAGAGGAACGATGCTATTTGAAAAAACGACTATCATTTTACACTTTGAGAGTCGTTTTTTACGTTATGAGAGTTCGCTTTTCAGGCTTATCGCCTATATTTGCAACATAGACATGAGAGAAAACACTTAGCCTACAAAGATATGAAAACAAAGCTGACCATTTTTTCCCTGCTGATAGCTTCGCTTGTGGCCATAGCAAGTTGCGGCGGAGACGACGACAATCCGAAGCCCCCCACGCCTGTAGCCCCCGACGACCCTGGCACAACCGACCCCCAAGGACGGTATTGTAAGGCAGATATCCCCGAAGAAGTAGTGTTCAACTACGAGGCCGCAGCCACAACCTTCGTGATGGAAACTAACATCGACGACTTCCAGGTGAAAGCCTCCGAGCCATGGTGTACGGCTGAAGTGACAGCAATCCCCAATTCCACAAATAAAAAGCTGCTCAAGATCGACGTCGGCGACTACCAGAAGATGGACGATCAAGGCTTTTACCTCAACGAGCTTCCACGAAAGGCTACGGTAACCGTAAATGGAGGCTCGGCATTCAGCCGCACCATCACCATCGTGCAAAACAGCCATATATATATGGATGTAAGGACCAATATGTCCCCCTTCGTCGATGGCTGCTTAGAGCTGTCACCAGAAGGCGAGACGAAGGAAATCATGATTGAGACCAATTGCTACAGCTGGACACCTTACACAGAGGCGGAATGGCTGGCTGTGAAGCGCGTGGACAGCTACACCCTCTCAGTGACCTCAAAGCCCAGACCTGACAGCGACGTAACCCGCCGCGAGGGTCATGTGTATATCGAGAACGACTCCGACCCCAATAACAACCTTTCCATAGCCGTGCGTGATGCAGAGCCCAACATTCACGGCGAAGACTACGGCTACGACGAGCCGACAGGATGGGATGAATAACCGATAATAAACTAAAGACTGAAGCGATGAAGATATTCAGATACCTTTTTCTGTCAGGTAGCATCATGCTACTGGCTACAGCTTGCCAAGACACAGAAGAGACCGTTTTAAATACGATCCCAACCGAGGGACTCAGGGCGAGTATTGTCGACGAAGAAGCCGTGACACGCTCCATCGTGGTGGACAACCCTGGCATCAAGCTGGAATCCTTCTGGACGGCTAACGACAAAATAGGCGTGTTCAGCAGCCAGGCAACCAACATACAACTCTCTATAGACTCCGCAACCATCAGCACCACTGGCAAGGAGGCAACATTCGACGCCATCGGCGGTGTGCCTTCGGGAGAGTTGCTGGTCTACCACCCCTATATGGCCGGTGCCGGCATGAGCAACCAAGTGTTGCAGCTTACCTTCCCCTCCGTTCAGCACTACACCATGATGGGTAGAGTGCCTCAGCCAGACCCTGAAGCTTGCGTAATGGTAGGCAAGGGGTCGAAAGGGACGGGCGTTGCGTTCAAGAACGTCATGGCTGTGCTGAAAATCGGCCAGGTGTTTACCCAGCAGACGACGATAAAGAGCATTGAGTTCCGCGACCTCAGCGGAAAGGCCGTCAGCGGCAGCTATACCGTAGATCTAAGCCAAGGTGCTCCCGTGACCGAGTTCACAGGCGACGGAAAGGTCATCAAACTCGACTTGGGCAACGGACTGGATGTAGGCGACGGGGGAAGGTTAATAGCCTTCATGGTTGTTCCTGCCCGGCAATATGCCAAGGGCTTCGAGCTGACGTTTGTAGATGCCAACGGACAGCAGACCGTGCGCACTGTCGGCTCAAAGAGTGGCAAGAAGCTCAACCGAAGCGTGGTTCATCCTGTGGGCGACTTCGGCGACTACAGCGACATCCCCGGCATGAGCTATCAACTAAAGCCAACAGCACAGCTGATGACCCCCGACAAGCTGGACTTAATCACCATCACCCGAGATGCGAAGTACTATGTCAAAGATGATGAAGGCAACAACATCTATATCGATGAATACGGACAAGTTCCGTTGTTCCTGCCACACCTGGAGATGTATGTACATAAGGACTTGAACCCGCAGGAAGGAGGGTGGCTCATCTTCAACACGCCAAGCGACGACCTTCCGCAAGGCGGCATCTACAAGATCACAAAATGCACGCCTTCACCCGACGGCAATTACTTCACGGTAAGTACTCGGCCGGAAACCGACTTTGCCAAACCGTTCGAACAGCTGACTATCGGCACACCGCTCTTTGACAGCCAAGGAAACCTGACCGAGGATGGCGGCGTCGAGTTGGATATATCGTCCTACGTAAAGGAAATTGTCGAGATGGATGAAAACAGGAACATAATCAAACGCATGCCGCAGCATCCCGTTCCCACTTATGACATGAACGCAGCCGAAAGAATCACACGTGCTCCGAGGGCCCTAACCTACGAACCACCAGCACTGACTATAAGCATGGAGGATGGCCAATGTGCTTGCGAGGTGACGACAAATACCTACCTCACAATGCGCCTCGCCATAGGTGTCATTGGCGGCGAACTACAATATATCTACACCACCTGCAATCCTAAATTCAAGATGAATACGTCTTTCTCCCTCGCAGTCGGTGGAGAGAAAGAAGTACGTCAGCACATCATGACGTTCTTAATCACAGGCATACCCATAGGACCTATTGTCGTCCTGCCAGAAATCAGCTTCGAAGGAGTTGTCGGCATCGGCGGAGAGCTCAAGTTCTCGGCTTCAAAAACCTTCAATTACAACCTCGGCACGTATGGACTTGCCTACAACAAAGGAGATGGACTCACATTCCGTCATAGCGATGCTCCACCCCCAGACAAAGACGACAACTTCGACCCTAAATTGGGTGCCAATCTGGTGGGCAGCCTTTATGCTTACGGCGGCATTGGCATGAAAGCCGGCGTCAGCATTTATGCCCTGTGCTCGCTTGGAGCCAACACCGACTTCAAGCTAAAACTCGCATCCGAGTTTGAACCTCTCATGGGCAATATCTATTCCTCGGGAGCCACAAAGCTTAAGCTGACCCCTGAAATAGACATCTCGCCCTACACGGCAATTATTGGAGGCAGATTGAGCAAACTATGGAAAGGGCTCGGGGCAAAAATTGAATGCGATCCGCTATGGGAACGCTATCTCACACCATGGCCGAAAGAGACAAACTATAATACCAACTTGAATTATAAAACCCAGTCGCTCGAAATCACTGGCGTTACTTACACCAACTGGGGCGTTCCTTCGTCATTGCAAAACGTGGAATACGACATTGCCCTGACAAAAAAGACATTGACCGACTGCGACATCGCCCTGACGCTCACAGAGAGCGACGGCTTGTGGTATCGATGGAGCGGAGAACGAATAAGCTACGATTCAGAAAACGTCAGCGGCGCAATCAGCGCAGACGACTATGAAGTGACTTATGACGAGTTTAAGTCCTATAACTACCCCATTCTTTGGTGGGTCGGCCGCACGAAAGGCATTGTAGGACTGGACGGCGACAACTCAAGACAAACCAACGAATACATAAAAATCGGCACCTACCCCGCAGGGGTGGACAGCTTACGCTTAAAAGGAAGTTGCACTTTTTCCAGTCCCAAACCAGGCAAGTTCTACCAAGTGCGTGCCGTCCTGCTTGACAGAGCTGGCAAGACAACCAATCTCCTTAGCGATGAAAGCGTAGGCCAATATAATCATTTCTTTGGGAAAGACATATTCGGATTTGAGTAGCTTGCTTGTTTGCTACTCACAGTCCGGCAACGAAATCGCGCTTCTGCATCTCCTCATGCAGAAGCGCGATTTCGTTTTAGCAGTGCCACACCCGAAGTGCCAGCCTAACTGAAAGCTTAAATTTGAGCTTCTTGGCCCATTTTTCACTGCCGAAAGCGAGAGAGTTTCAGAATAAATGTCTACCTTTGCGCACAAAATCGAAATTATTGTGTAACAGATGGAAAAGAAATTTAAGAGAACAACCGTCACCTCGGCACTGCCCTACGCCAACGGTGGCGTGCATATCGGTCACCTCGCTGGCGTTTACGTGCCTGCCGACATCTATGTGAGATACCTGCGCCTGAAGGGCGAGGACGTGATGTTCGTAGGCGGCTCCGACGAGCACGGCGTACCCGTCACTCAGCGTGCCCGTAAGGAAGGCATCACGCCCCAGCAGGTGGTGGACCGCTACCACAAGATGATCAAGGACTCCTTCGAGGAGTTCGGCATCTCCTTCGACGTCTATAGCCGCACCACCAGCGCTACCCACCATAAGTTCGCCTCCGACTTCTTCCGCAAGCTCTACGACGACGGCAAGCTCATCGAGAAGACCACGAAGCAGTTCTACGACGAGACAACCGGCACCTTCAAGACCGACCGCGACATCGTGGGCGAATGTCCTCACTGCCACGCCGAAGCCAACGGCGACCAATGCGAGAAGTGCGGCCGCGACCTCGACCCGACAGAACTTATCAACCCGCGCTCCAAAGAGAGCGGCGCCAAACTAATCCTCAAGGACACCACCAACTGGTTCCTGCCACTCAACGAATATGAGAGCTGGCTGAAGGAGTGGATTCTGGAAGGTCACAAGGAATGGCGCTCCAACGTCTACGGCCAGTGCAAGAGCTGGCTCGACATGGAGCTGCAGCCCCGTGCCATGACGCGCGACCTCGACTGGGGCATCCCTGTGCCCGTCGAAGGTGCCGACGGCAAGGTGCTCTACGTTTGGTTCGACGCCCCTATCGGCTATATCTCCAACACCAAGGAGCTCTGCGAGAGCAATCCTGAGCGCTGGGGCACTTGGCAACAATGGTGGCAGCAAGACGACACGCGCCTCGTTCATTTCATCGGCAAGGACAACATCGTCTTCCACTGCATCATTTTCCCTGTCATGATGAAAGCTCACGGCGGCTACATCATGCCTGACAATGTGCCGGCCAATGAGTTCCTGAACCTCGAAGGCGACAAGATATCCACATCCCGCAACTGGGCCGTATGGCTCCACGAGTATCTGGTGGACTTCCCTGGCAAGCAGGACGTCCTGCGCTATGCCCTCACGGCCTCGGCACCCGAGACCAAGGACAACGACTTCACATGGGCCGAGTTCCAGGCGCGCAACAATAACGAGCTGGTGGCCATCTACGGCAACTTCGTCAACCGCGCGCTGCAGCTTACGCAGAAGTACTACGAGGGCGTCGTGCCCGCCTGCGGCGAGCTCACCGACTACGACAAGGAAACCATCGCCGAGTTCAAGGACGTGAAGACGAAAGTGGAGAGCCTTCTGGACAACTTCCGCTTCCGCGACGCACAGAAGGAGGCCATGAACCTGGCACGCATCGGCAACAAGTATCTTGCCGACAGCGAGCCATGGAAGGTTATCAAGACCGACCCCGAGCGCGTGAAGACCATCATCAACATCAGCCTTCAGCTGACCGCCAACCTGGCCATCGCCTTCGAGCCATTCCTGCCTTTCAGCAGCAAAAAGCTCTATGCCATGCTCAACGTGGAGCCGCTGGGGTGGGAGAATCTTGGCAGCACCGACCTATTGCCTGCCGGTCACCAGCTGGCCAAGCCCGAACTGCTGTTCGAGAAGATTGAGGACGAGGCCATACAGGCACAGATGGACCGCCTGGCACGCATCAAGAAGGAGAACGAGGCAGCCAACTTCAAGGCCGAACCCGTGAAGAAGGAAGTGACCTTCGACGACTTCGAGAAGCTGGACATCCGCGTCGGCACCGTCCTCTCCTGCGAGAAGGTGAAGAAGAGCAACAAGCTACTTAAGTTCGAGATTGCCGATGGACTGGAGAACCGCACCATCCTCAGCGGCATAGCCCAGCACTACAAGCCAGAGGACCTCATGGGCAAGCAAGTCTGCTTCATCGCCAACTTCCCGCCGCGCAAGATGATGGGCTTAGAGAGCCAGGGCATGATCCTCTCTGCCGTCAACTTCGACGGTTCGCTCAGCGTCATCACGCCACAGCGCGAGGTGAAGCCGGGCAGTCAGGTAGGATAAACCAACCACACCCATAAAAACCACAATATTATGAACAAGATCATCCTTCGCCTACTGTCAGTCCTTGGCGTCGGCACAGCCACCCTGTGCGTGACGGCCTGCTATGGACCGATTCCTCAGAATTATGATGAAAACAAGGCAGACGAGGAGTACATCGATTCGCTCTGCGAAGTGATTTCCAACGACAGCAATGCTGAAGTCTTCGAGGACGTGAACGCAATCGAAGCGGACAGCCCTGCAGAATGATCTTCCAAGGAGTGTCGGCCTACACGCCTAAGAGAATTGGCTGATGCGCCTAAGAGAATTGGCCTACACGCCTAAGAGAATTTGATTACACGCCTAAGTGTTTTGCTCAGAACACTTAGGCGTGTTTTCGTATCTGCCTGTCCAACTCGCCAAAGACTGGTCGACCCATCCAACAAAGTTTTTTTATGTATAAGCGAATAAAAAAGGACGATGTTTGCATCTTTCTATTACTTTTTTACTATTTTTGCGGCGGAAAAGAGGTGATAAGGGCAATAACATCGCCCTCTAAAACGTTAAAACAGATGCAATGAGTCATCTAAAAGCCCTCTGCTTGGCGGTAATGCTCGGCTATGCACTAAGAGCCATTGCCCAGTACGACCCGGCGTTCAACCACTATTGGACGCTGCAATCGTTGTATAACCCTGCCGCAGCAGGCCTCAGCGAGCAGATCAACGTCCAAGGTGCCTATGCCTTGCAGATGATGGGCTACACGCATTCACCCGCAACAATGGTCGTGACGGCCGACTTACCGCTTTGGATGATAGGACGGGCACACGGAGCCGGAGCAGGCTTCGTCAACGACAAAATCGGCCTCTTCGAGCATAAGAAATTCTACATCGAATACGCCTATCACCAGAAACTCTGGGGAGGACGGCTCAGTGCCGGAGTGCGTGGAGCCCTGCTCTCCGAGACCTTCGACGGAACAGGATTGGACCTCAGGGAACCCGACGACCCCGCCTTCCCCACTTCCGAAGTCAACGGCACAAGCTTCGACCTTGAAGCCGGACTGAGATACGACGGTAAAGACTGGTATGCTGGCCTCGCTGCCATGCACATTCTCATGCCTACAATAGAGCTCGGAGATACCAAAACGAATGAATTTCAAGTACCTCGGACATTTTATTTGACAGGCGGATACAATATTCGGCTTAAAAATCCGTTATTAAAAATACACACCTCTACCATCGTAAGGACAGATCTAAGCGCCTGGAGAGCTGACCTGACAGCTCGGCTTGCCTATAACGGACCTAAAGGAAAGATGTACGTAGGCGCCGGATACAGCCCCACCATTTCGACGTCACTATTCATCGGAGGCGACTTTCATGGTATCCAACTGGGCTACGCTTACGAGATATTCACCTCCGGAGTGGGAGCCCTCCAAGGTACTCACGAAGTGACAATCGGCTACACCACCGATTTCAACCTCTTCAAGAAAGGGAAAAACCGGCATCAGAGCGTAAGAATTCTTTAAAACACAATAAAAAAAACTGAATATATAAACGAATGTATAGTTTTATGGGAACTAACAACCATTCACACAAACGTCATAATCCACTCACCTCATGGACAAAAGCAGGAGGTGCAACGGTTCTTCTTTTCCTCGCTGTGCTAAGCTTTCAAGCCTGCGCAGGAGCTAAGTCAGGTGCCATGGCACAAGGAGGTGAGATTACAGGCGTTCGCGGAACATCCTTCGCCGAGCCCACACCTTTTGGTATGGTAGCCGTGCAGAAGGGATCGTTAAAAGTAGGATTCGAAGAAGGCGACACGCTCTGGGGCGCCGGTTTCCCCAGCCGCGACATCTCGGTCGACGGCTTCTGGATGGACCAAACAGAGGTCTCCAATGCGAAGTACCGCCAGTTCGTCATGTGGGTTAGAGACAGCATCATCCGCGAACGGCTTGCCGACCCAGCCTTCGGTGGCGACGAAACCTACAAAATAGAGGAAGACCGCGAAGGAAATCCCATCACGCCCCGACTCAATTGGAACAAGATGATTCCCTGGAGAAAGGCGTCGGAAGACGAGGCACGAGCTATCGAAAGCGTATATGTAGTACATCCCATCGACGGCACTAAGATGTTAGACGCCAGCCAAATGAACTACAGATACGAAGTGTACGACTATGCCGCAGCAGCGCTGCGCAAGCACCGCCTCAACCCAGAAGAAAGAGACCTCAACACCGATCACGAAATCTCAACGGCCGACGTCATCATCTCAAAAGACACCGCTTACATCGACGACGACGGCAACATCATTCGGCAAACTATCACACGCCCCCTGTCTGGACCATGGGACTTCCTTAACACATATATAGTAAATATCTATCCGGACACAACCTGCTGGGTGAACGATTTCCAAAATGCTGAAAACGAACGCTACATGAGGCTCTATTTCTCCAACCCGGCTTACGACGACTATCCCGTAGTAGGCGTATCGTGGGAGCAGGCTACAGCCTTCTGCAGATGGCGCACTGAATTCCTCGCCAAAGGACTCGGAGCCAACATTGCCGACGTGCAACCCTACAGACTGCCGACAGAAATAGAATGGGAATACGCAGCAAGAGGAAAGGACGGAACACCATTCCCCTGGGAAGCAGCCGACGTGAAAAGCGACAAGGGATGCTTCTACGCCAACTTCAAGCCCGACCGCGGCAACTATACCAAGGACGGATCGCTCATAACATCGAAGTGCGGAATCTTCTCGGCCAACTCAAACGGACTATACGACATGGCCGGAAATGTTGCAGAATGGACCAGCACGGTATTCACCGAAGCCGGCGTAGAGGCCATGAGCGACCTCAACCCCGAACTGCGATACAATGCCGCCAAAGAAGACCCCTATAGGCTCAAGAAAAAGAGCGTCCGCGGCGGCTCTTGGAAAGATCCTGAATCAATGATACGCTCGGCCTGGCGTTCCTATGAATATCAAAACCAGCCACGCTCATACATCGGATTCCGCTGCGTACGCAGTATGGTACGAGATGCCAGCGGAATCAAGAACAAAGGAAAGAAGTAACTAAGAATCACCGGCGCTAAAGAAACCGGTTTGCAAGCAAGCTTACAACGTTTATCTAAATAGAAAATCATAAAATCTCCAAATAGAAAAATGAGCAAATTCAGCCTTATAGCCCGTTTACAACATTGGATGGACTCAGTGCCTGGGCAAACTTTCATGAATTATGCCTACTCATGGGGTGCCGCAGTCGTCATCCTCGGTACTTTGTTTAAGCTGACCCACATCCCTGGTGCCAACTTGATGCTCTTCATCGGTATGGGCACCGAGGTATTCGTATTCTTCATCTCGGGCTTCGACCGCCCCTTTGATGCTCACAAGGATACAGAACTTGCCGAAGATTTCGTGACTCTCGACGAAATAGAATCACTCAAACAAGCAGCCGCAGCCGCAGCAACAGCGACAACCGAGAACGGCGAACAAGGCAATGCAACCGTTGTCGCCGCTAATGGCGCACATGCCGGAGGCCCGATTATTATAGGTGGGTCAGCACCAGCAGGTGGCACAGTAGTCATAGGAGGCACGGGCGAAGCCGTGCCCGAAGGCGCAACAATAGCAGCTGGAACCACCGTCGTAGGAACCGCCGGTGCAGGCATTTCTGCCGAAGATGCTGCCAACCTGGCCGCAGCTGCACAGGCAGCAGCAGTGCTTGGCGGCGAAGCTCAGAACATGCTGTCCAATGCCCAAGCAACAAATGCACCGGAAGTCGAAGACGCTATCGAAGCCTACGTAGACCAACTCTCACAACTCACCGAAGTCCTCGGAAAGGTGCGCGAGCAAGCAAGCCGGATGACACAGGACAGCGAGGAAATGGTGAACCTCAACAGAACGCTCACAGGCATCAACACCATCTATGAGATGCAGCTCAAGAGCATAAGCCAGCAAGTAGGCACAATAGACCAAATCAACGAACAGACTCGACGCATGGCCTCACACATCGAAGAACTCAATGGCGTTTATGCACGCATGATTGAAGCTCTCACGGTGAACATGCCCAAAGCACCTCAAGCATAAGCCGTAAAACGCAAAACGTAAAATCGCAAATTACAATCATGCCCGTAAAGAAAAGACCAGTCTCTCCACGCCAGAAGATGATCAACCTCATGTACGTCGTTCTCATGGCGATGCTCGCACTCAACGTGTCGAGCGACGTGCTCAATGGTTTTTCTCTTGTAGACAAAAGCCTGCAGACGACAACAAAAAATGCAAGCCAGGTGAACAAGGGCATCTATGACGACTTCGAAGAGCAGATGAAAGCCAACCCTAAAAAGGTCAAGGAATGGTATGACAAAGCTCAGCGTGTGAGAAAAATGTCGGACTCTCTATACAATTTTGCCGAAGAACTGAAACTCCTTATCGTGAAAAAAAGCGATGGAGAGGACGCCGACATATCGAATATCCAAAACCGTGAAGACCTCGAAGCCGCCACGAGCGTGATGCTCGCCCCAGGAACAGGGCACGGAAGAGCTCTCTTCAACGGCATCAACAACTACCGCGAACGTATCATAGAGATGGTCACCGACTCGGCTCAGCGACGCATCATCGCCAGTAACCTCTCAACTGATGTGCCACAAAACGTACGCACATTAGGGAAAAACTGGCAAGAATATATGTTCGAATCCATGCCCACGGCTGCAGCCGTTACATTGCTCACCAAGCTCCAGAGCGACGTACGCTATGCCGAAGGCGAAGTGCTCCACGGTTTAGCGGCTAATATCGGCGTGAAAGATATTCGCGTAAACGAACTTAACGCGTACGTTATCCCCTCGTCACAGACAGTCGTACAAGGCGGTAAGTTTACCGCTCAGATTCTAATGGCCGCCGTCGACACCACCAACCGCCCAACAATCTACATCGGAGGACAAAAGATAAAAAGCGAACGCGGCATCTATGAGACTGTTTGTTCCCGAACGGGCGACTTTAACCTCGTTGGCTATATTGAGATGATGAACGCACAAGGCGAACTCGTCCGCCGCAACTTCGAGCAGAAATACACCGTTGTAGCACCATCGGCCACCGTCTCGGCCGACCTGATGAACGTGCTCTATGCCGGCTACGACAACCCCATGTCGGTGAGCGTACCTGGCATAGCAGCAAGCAAACTACAAGTAAGCATGAGCGGAGGAGGACTCACACCAAAGGGAGAAGGCAAATATATTGCACGGCCCTCACAGGTGGGAGGAGAAGCTGTCATCACCGTAGCAGCACAGACAGAAGGGCGCCTGCAAGAAATGGGCAAATTCACTTTCCGTATCCGCAAGCTGCCCGATCCTACAGCCTTCATCGCCTACTCCGACGGTCAAGGCGGAGAAAACCGCTTCAAGGGCGGAAAACTCTCGAAACAGATACTCATGGGCACCGATGCACTCGGAGCCGCCGTTGACGACGGTCTGCTCAACATCCCGTTCCGCGTAACCGGATTCGAAACCGTATTCTACGACAATATGGGTAATGCCATCCCAGAAGTCTCGAATTCGGCAGAATTCACCGCCCGACAGAAAAATATGTTCCGCAGCCTTTCACGAGGTAAACGTTTCTTCATCACAAGAATCAAAGCTATAGGACCAGACGGCGTGGAACGTACCCTCGACGGTGCCATGGACGTAACAATGAACTAAGAGCATTAGGTATATTAAGCACACAGATTAAGTTCTATTAATCACTAAATAGAAACATCATGCAACGAGTATTGTTTATTCTTATATTTCTCGGAACCTGCCTTTATGGTAATGCACAACCTACCAAGCGCAGGACCGATACAACAACTCAAGGCACAACCAAAAAGGCCAGTACGAGTGAGAAAAAAACCGACCGAGCCTCACTCTCTTTCCCGACTTCGGCATCGATGCCCGAGGATGTAGTCTGGCGACGCGACATCTACAGGCAGTTGGATCTGCTCAAAGATGCCAATGCACCATTATATTATCCCGTAGAACCGCGCGGCAAAGAACAGAACCTGTTCACATATCTTTTCCGTCTGTTCGTATCCGGAAGAATAAATGCATACGAGTATAAACTCGACGGCAACGAATCATTCGACGAAAAGGACAAAGCCAACGTGAAGGAACTACTCGAAAAATTCCGTATCTACTACGAAGAGTCTAACGGAAGAATAACAGTACCGGAAAGTGATATACCTTCGGCCCAAGTCACACGCTTCTATATGAAAGAAAGCAGCTACTTCGATCAACGTTCTGCAACATACAAGACCAAGGTGACTGCCCTCTGTCCGGTGCTGATGGAAGGCGATGAGTTCGAGTCCATAGACAACGACCCTGGCACAGCTACACCAAAGCCCCTTTTCTGGATAAGGTATGACGACGTAGCTGCCTATCTGTCGCGTATGCCCGTTATGGCCTCGAACTTCAATAACGTCACCAATATGACCGTCGACGATTATTTTACCATGAACCGATATGAAGGCAAAATCTATAAAACCAACAACCTTCAAGGTCGCGTGCTTGCCAACTATGCAAAAAGCGACTCGGCTATGATTGCAGAGCAAAAACGCATAGAGCAGCAACTTGTTGATTTCGAAAACAACATCTGGCACCAAGAAGTCCCGGAAGACACGACAAAGACGACAGAAGCTGATAGCAAAGCTACAGAAAAGTCCGCAGCACGTGCTTCCAGACAAAAGGCACAACCGAGCGAGGACAGCAGCAAGGAGAAAACCAGCAAACGGGCATCATCACGCCGCAGTAATGCTGAAAAAGCTCCTAAGCAGCCCAAGGCAAGCGCTGGCTCTGCGCCACGTGTGTCTGCCCGCAGGCAACGAAGATAATCCAAGTTAACACGACACCATAATCAAACATCTCTATCTATGAAACGCGTAGTCTCTCTGCTTACAGCATTATTAGTCATGACATCAATGGCTACGGCCCAAACAGCTTTTGGTTTAGAAGCTGGAGCAACCATCAAAAAGATGTCATTCTCAAAGGATGTTTACAATGCCAACAACTGCTCGGGCTTCTTTGTCGGACCCAAAGTGAAAGGAACTCTTCCACTCTTAGGCCTCGGAGCTGATGCCGCCCTGCTGTACATGCAAAACAAAGCTGTTATTGATGACGTAGAGAAAAAAAATATGAGTTACATTCGCGTCCCGGTCAATATCCGCTGGGAGATAGGGCCCAAGGCCTTCGGAGTCTTCGTGACGACGGGACCTCAATGGGACTGGTATATCGGAAATTCTAAGCTCAATACAGCCGAAGGCCTAAAAGCAACCTTCGAGAAAAATGTCATAAGCTGGAACGTTGGCTTCGGATTGATGATGCTCAGTCACCTGCAATTGGGCGCAAGCTATAGCATCCCCCTGAGCAAGTCAGGAACAGTAAATGATATTTACAAAGGTGTCGTAGATAATATCGAAATCAAAAATAAAGAGTGGCAAATTCGCCTCAACTATTTCTTCTAATCCCTTAGCAATATCACGATGGCTGAGTTTGTCGACGTCATCATTCCAGTACCTCTACAAGGATTATTCACTTACGCCCTGCCCAGTAGCTTGCAAATGCAAGCACAGGCAGGGCTTCGTGTCATTGTGCCCTTTGGAAATAAGAAAAGCGTAACCGGAATCATCGTCCGAACCCACAACAATCCCATAAGCGACCCTGCGGTTCATGTAAAAGAGGTCATAGAAATCGTCGATCAACAACCTTGCATTCTACCTTCTCAGCTGTCGCTGTGGCAATGGATTGCAGACTACTACGCCTGTTCCATAGGTGAAGTTTTCAAAGCCGCTGTGCCAGCCAAGCTGAAGAAATCACTCACTCAGAAGGAAAAAAACGCCGTTCAACAGGCAGAAATACCCATAACTCTGCCCGTTCTCTCAGAAGCGCAGGACAAAGCACTCATCTCCATCAAAGAAAGTTGGCTGAAACGCCCGGTATGCCTGCTGCAAGGCGTAACCTCTTCCGGCAAGACAGAAATATACATCCACCTGATTGCCGACGCGCTGTCGCAAGGCAAACAAGTGTTATATCTTCTGCCTGAGATTGTACTTACGAGCCAACTCACAGACCGCCTGCAAGCTGTATTTGGCAACCGGCTGGGAGTATACCACAGCAAGTTTACGGATGTGCAACGATCTCACGTGTGGCAAAAACAATTGTCGGCATCGCCTTTCGACATTATTGTCGGGGTGCGTTCATCAGTATTCTTGCCCTTCCAACGTTTAGGGCTTGTAATCGTAGACGAAGAGCATGAGGTCAACTTCAAACAACAGGAGCCGGCGCCTCGATACAATGCCCGTAATGTGGCGCTCGTCATGGCTGCGCGCAACCACGCTCTCTCGTTGCTCGGAACAGCCACCCCTTCGTTCGAAAGTTTTTTCCTGGCTCGTACAAATAAATATGCTCTCGTGCAACTGACAGAACGTTTCGGACAGGTGCAAATGCCACGTATAGAAATCGTCGACCTCAAAGAACAACGACGCAAACGACTCTTGCAGGGCGCTTTTTCCAGCAGGCTCATCGAAGAGATACGCGCCGCTCTCGACGCTAAACAACAGGTTATTCTTTTCCAGAATCGCAGGGGCTATGCACCGCAAATTCAGTGCCACATTTGTGGATGGGTACCTACCTGCCCCCGATGCGATGTGCCAATGACTATGCATGCCCGTGCGAACATGCTCACATGCCATTATTGCGGATACACGGTGCCTATTCCCGCTTGCTGCCCTGCCTGCGAGAACAAGGACCTGCGCCAACACGGATTCGGAACTGAACGCATCGAAGACGACATACACAAGCTATTCCCTCAAGCGCAGATTGCACGTATGGACCTCGACACGACTACTACACGTCAGGCATACGAACAAATCATTCACGATTTTGCCAGCGGAAAAACAGACATCCTCGTGGGCACGCAGATGGTTACGAAAGGGCTCGATTTCGAAAACGTGGCGGTGGTAGGCATACTTTCCGCCGACACCATGTTGCACCAACCTGACTTCAGGGCTTACGAACGTGCCTATCAGATGATGGCACAAGTGGCAGGACGAGCCGGCCGACGCAACAAACAGGGATTAGTCATCCTGCAAACCATGGATACCGAACTGCCGCTCATCCGGCAAATAGTAGACAACGACTTCGATGGAGCCTACCACGAACAAATGCTCGAACGGCGGCAATTCGCATATCCTCCTTTCACAAGGCTCATCATCGTTTACATAAAACACAGACAGCGCTCGACAATAGAGAACTTGGCAAGAGAAGCCACATTAGAGCTGAGACGACTTTTAGGAACACGCGTTCTCGGACCAGACGAACCACCCGTAGGACGTGTTCAGAACATGTATATACGTCGTATCATGCTCAAACTGGAAAACGCACTGCCAATAACTAAGATTAAAGAACAACTATGGAATGTCCGTCAAAGCCTCCTGGATCAAAAAACATACGCTTCAGCCCATATTTACTTTGACGTTGACCCTCTCTGACAAGGAAAACGACAAATTAGCAAAACCTTTTCCACCCTTTCTTTCTTTTTGTTAAGAAAAGACACTACCTTTGCACGCGCAAAATCTCTTAACGATATTATAATATGGCAATTAAACGAATCACAGCTGTAGAAGCCGCAGCTTTAATAGAGAACGGACATACCCTCGGTCTCTCTGGCTTCACTCCCGCTGGTGTACCCAAATGCGTCACGGCAGAAGTCGCCAAGAAAGCTCACACAGAACATGAGGCAGGCCGCCCCTTCAAAGTGAACATCTTCACGGGCGCCTCAACAGGCCAGAGCTGCGACGGTGTATTGGCTAACGAACAGGCCATTGGCCTTCGCGCTCCTTACACCACTAATCCGGACTTCCGCCGCCACGTCAATCTCAACGAGATTCGTTACACTGACCTCAACCTCTCAAACATGGCGACGCAGATTCGCCAGGGCTATCTTGGCGACGTTGATTGGGCCATAATTGAAGCCTGTGACGTAGAGATTCACGGGTCGAAAGCCCATATCTTCCTTACGGCAGCCGGGGGCATATCGCCCACAGTTTGCCGTTTGGCTAAGCGTGGCATATTTGTTGAGCTCAACGCTTTCCATAGCCCCAAGAGCAAAGGCCTGCATGATGTTTACGAGATTGAGTATCATCCCAACCGCACTCCAGTGCCTATCTGCCACCCCAACGACCGTATTGGCAAGCCTTATGTCGAAGTAGATGCCGACCGCATTCTTGGCATCATCGAGTGCAATATCCCCGACGAGGCACGCTCCTTCAAGGATCCCGACCCCATCACCACCAAGATAGGTCAGAACGTGGCCGACTTCCTCGTACAGAACATGCGCGAGGGCAAGATTCCTCCCACATTCCTCAACCTCCAGTCGGGCGTAGGCAGCGGCGCCAACGCCGTGCTCGGAGCCCTCGGTCACAGCACTGAAGTGCCCAACTTCAATATCTACACCGAGGTGCTTCAGGATGCTCCCGTGCAGCTGATGCGCGAGGGCCGCGTCCTCTCTGCCTCCGCTTGCTCGCTCACCGTTACGAACGAGTGCCTCAAGGGCATCTACGACGACATCGACTTCTTCAAGGACAAGCTCGTCCTGCGTCCTTCCGAGATTTCGAACAACCCGGAAGTCATCGCTCGCATCGGTGTCTGCTCGCTCAACACCGCTATCGAGGCAGACATCTACGGCCACGTCAACTCCACCAAGATCTGCGGCACAAAGATGATGAACGGTATCGGTGGCTCAGCTGACTTCACTTGCAACAGCTACCTCAGCATCTTCACTTGCGGTTCTACGACCAAGGGAGGTGCCATCAGCTCCATCGTTCCTTTTGCCAGCCACATAGACCACCCCAGCCACTTCGTGGATGCTGTCATCACCGAATACGGTGTTGCAGACCTCCGCGGAAAGTGCGCCATGGAGAAAGCCGAAGAGCTCATCAAGGTGGCTCACCCAGATTATCAGCCCCTATTGCGCGACTATCTGAAGTATGCAGAGAAGTACAGCGGCCACACTCACCACTGCCTCAGCGCTGCTTTCGCTATGCACGACACGTTCCTCCGCAAGGGCGACATGCGTCTGACAGACCTCGCAGAGTACATAAAATAAGGCCTCTAAGCAATAAATAAAAAAAGTGCGCACATTCTCCATCTGGAGTTTGTGCGCACTTTTTTTATTATTACCGTCCGAGAAACAGGTCCAAAATCAACAATTCGGTTGACCTCGATAGCAATTAATATCAGCTCCAGCGCGTCCGAACATCGGGTGTGTACTGCATGTCAGCTTAACTTCCTTGTTCACGACTTCTGCCGCGTTGCAACATCCTTCGTATGTCGTTGGCCGATATTATCCGTTGAATCCGAGCGATGGAACGGAGTTTCGCAACTTCCTCAGTATGCCGTTGGCCTATATTATCCGTTGAATCTGAGCGATGGAACGGAGTTTCGCAACTTCCTCTGTATGCTTTTGAGTGATATCATTCGCTCAATCCGAGCGATGGAACAGGGTTTAGCTACTTCCTCTGTATGCCATTGGGTGATATCATTCGCTCAATCTGAGCGATGAAATAGGGTTTAGCTACTTCCTCTGTATGCTTTTGGGCGGCTGTTCTCTAAAAGAATGGAATCATCACCCCCACGTTTTGGCCATGAAGCCAAGTCCTTTAAGCGTTTAACCCTGGTCAAGGACCGCGATGCATATAGGCGCGAGGATTATTCCATGACCTTGGAACAATCATTCGGTGGTCATGGAATGATTGTTCCAAGGTCATGGAATAATCAAAGCAGCTGGGCGCGTGTTCTGTTTTCCTTATATGCGAACGGCAATTAAAAGGGGAAAAAGGGCTTGACAGGTATAGCTGACGGGCCAAGTTAGTCGCCTAACAAAGCGTAAAAGGCGTGATGGGGGCTTGCCAGGCTTCGGCGTCAATCCTAAATAAGGTTTTGCAAATACTTGGAACGGCCCCACTTGTGTTTGGCGGACAATAATGCTTTTTCAGGACTCTTTTTCATCAACCGAGCAAACTGCTATAGCCGATGATGCGTGCGTCTGTACCCTCACAGAGCTCGTGAGCAAAGTCGTTGAGCCTGTGAAAAAGCTCGTAATCTGAAATTCCCTCCATTTGCCAAGGAGAAAGGATAAGCAACTGACCGGTAGCACAAGCGAAGTAGTGCCGATCCTCCGGCCTCCAATAAGGTCCTATTGGACGTGCCTGTAATAAAATGAGCGGCAACTCGGCATTGATGGCATCATTGACAATTATACGCTCCCCTTTGGATATGCCAGGCGTCACTAACACCGTTCCTCCTTCAGCCGACTTGAGTAATCGCTCACGCTCGGCAACAAAGAACGAAGTCAAATGAGTCGGCATCTTAAATCTATCCGCCAAAATATGCTCTTTTTCTTTCTCTGTCAGGTTTTCTGAGGTCTGAATGGCCTGACGCTCGTCAGGGTTGTCAACAAGCGTGTAGCGATGAAAAAACACTTGTTCTTTCAAAGGATATTTCAGAAGAAAAAGGTTTCCAAAGGCAGCATACTCACGTCCACATATCCACAAATGCAATCGGCGTTCAAACAAATGGTGACATTCCTCTCGCATACGTGCCCTCAGGGGATTTTCCTGCATATAACGCTTAATGCTGTCGAGCATATCCGGGCGGCTGATGATGCGATCGTAATAGCCGCTTTCAAATAGATTTGGCCTTTTGTGGGGGGCTTCATCCGCTCCTGCCAGAGGACATGCCGCATCCTGTAAGGCCCACAATGCCCTGTTGCATTCATCCTTGAATCCGCGCACTACCTGTCCCAGATGCATTCCATCGGGCAACATCGTCATTACCCGCAAGAGCAGGTGAATATGATCGGGCATCATCACTACTGACGATACCTCCACCTGCGGACTAAATCGACTGATGCTGGGAACCTTTTGCTCCAGGATTTGCCTTCCAAGTTCCGACAGCACGATGTGAGGAGCCTCACTGCTTCCAGCCTTACCCCTCACCGTTCCCTCCAAATGCCCAAACAGTTTCTTCCGTCCTTCGGTGAGCATCGTCACCATATACGTTCCCGCTTCGCGATAATCATGTGAAAACAGCCGTCGTTGCCCACTCAGCTGTGATGAAGACATCACAGGCTCATGGCCTCGACAATCTTTCTCCTCTGAATTTTCCATAATACATAAAAAATAAAGGTTGTAAGGCAGAGATCAACCGACCCCCAGACCTTACAACCTTTTTCTATTTAAGAATCAACTTAGTCGGCCAGCTTCGCCTTGATGAACTCACGGTTCAGACGGGCGATGTTAGCGATGGTCTCGTTCTTCGCCCATCCAACCCTGTTTGGCCGAGCCGTAGATGATGGGGAAATCGAGCTGGTCCTCGGTAGCGTCGAGCTCGCACATGAGGTCGAAGACCATCTCATACACCTCCTCGGGACGACAGTTGGGTTTGTCCACTTTGTTGATGACCACGATGGGCTTCAAACCAATCTGCAACGCTTTCTGCAGCACGAATCGCGTCTGCGGCATCGGCCCCTCGAAAGCGTCAACGAGCAACAAACAGCCGTCGGCCATATTCAGCACGCGCTCCACCTCGCCGCCGAAGTCGGAGTGACCCGGAGTGTCGATGATATTGATCTTTGTTCCTTTATAATTGATGCTGACGTTCTTGGATAGAATCGTGATGCCACGCTCACGCTCCGTTCATTGTTGTCAAGCATCAACTCACCCGTTTATCGTTATTGTTTTCCGCTGCAAAGGTAATAAAAGATTAGGGATTAGGGATTAGGGAATGGGGATTTTTTTAAACATAATCATTTAAGTCCACCATAGACACAAAAAAAACAGGCAAAAAAACAATATTTCGAGATAAACAACGAATGTAGACAGAAGTTTGCAGCAGTATGTGTATTTTTGCAAATGAATTGATGCTTACAACAATATGAATTCATCTTCTTTGTCTGGATTCTTAAGCGGATTTGCTACAGCATACTTCTCGTTGTTGGCCTATCAGCTGTTAACGCGCAAGGAAGCATCCCGCCTTCAGAGGGTGCTGGGAGTGATCTTTGTGCAATGGGCTTTGTTCAACCTTAAGGACTTCTTGCTTACTCTGAACGACTATAACAGCAGCAACACCTGGAATATTATCACCCTCATCGACGGGCTGTCGCTCATCGGCTACACATGCCTGCTCTACGAGGTGATTGCCCCTAAGTGGGCGTCTTGGCGCAAGGTGTGCCTTATGCTGCTGGGCTACATTCCGTTTTTTGTTGCCTACTATCTGATGCCAGGCACTATTGTTATACGTTATTATATTGTCTGCCTCTTCCTGGCCGGCACCGCCATCTTACTTCATTGGATTGTTCAAGCCCGACGGTACAAACGCTACATCCGCGACAGTTTCTCAAATATCGATGAAATCGACATTTCCTGGCTGCGCGTCGTGAGCTGGTTCTTCGTCATTTGTCAGCTGATATGGGTCGTTACCTGCATCGTGCGCAATCCTTGGATTGACTGTCTGTATTATCTGCTTTCAATCATTCTCTGGCAGATAACCCTCGAACACATCATGCACCATCAGCCCGCTGTCATCGATAAGCAGGACTTAAGTCCTACGCCCCCGATCCGTGAGTACGCCTTTGCCCAGACTTTGCCCGAAACCGTCGAAGCCGAGGAACTCTTTCTCAATCCAACGCTATCCATAAAAGACCTGGCTCAGCTTATAGGCACCAACCGCACCTACCTGAGCGACTATTTCGTACATGTTAAGCAAACGTCGTTCTACGACTATATCAACGGCCTGCGCATTGAAAAGAAGAGTGTGGCACTGCTGACTGAGCATCCGGAATACACCATGGAACGCATCGCTTCAGAGAGCGGCTTCCAGTCTGTCTCCACCTTCCGACGCGCCTTCCTCAAACAGAAAGGCGTAACACCAAGTGAGTATCGCAAACAATTAAAAAATAACTAAAACCAAAAAACTATGACTATTGGTTCTTTGTACATCAAGCCCTTGGGCGTAATCCTGATGTTTGTACCCTTTGTGTTGGCCTTTGTGGCCATCTGGCTCCGTTCTGCTCGTGTGAACAAAGACACAGCAGGTTTTATTTCCAATGCTTCTAGCATCGGCTATTGGCTGTTTATCATCACGGCCTTGAGTGTTATCGTATCGTTGATTGCTGGCCTCTTCGACCCACACCTGAGCATCTTCAGTAAGAGCGGCCTGTGGTTCCTAGTGTTGCTCTCCTTCTTGTTTTTCCTCTGCTACTATGTTATTTCCTTCAAACCAGTTAACGCCGAGCAGTTGGAGGAGGCCAGAGACGAGGGCTGCCCGTTGTTTGAGACAGCCGGCCTTGCCGCAGCAGGCGTGGCAGGTGGCTTATCGGTAATTATCAAGTCAACAATGAAGATGCTTGCAAGAGCTCCGATAGACATTGTTTGGCAGTCGGGCAACACCATTTGGTATAGAAAGGCCAACGTCGGAGGCTTCCTCGGTGGCGTAGCAGCAGCCATACTGCCCGCCATTGCTATCGGCGTATTATTGTCTTTCGCCGCTATGTTTTTCCTGCTTGTCATCGTTATCATATCATGGTTACTGGTCGTCATCAAGTTCATAAGAAACATGGTTTACCTGAAAGGCCCACGCAGTTAAAAGTAAATTATTTCTAACTAAAAAACTTATTATAAAGATTATGAAAAAGAATATTTTAAAATCATTTGCCTTTGTGGCAGCAGTAGCCCTTCCGGGTATCGTGTTCATCAGTTGCAGTGGCAGTAGCGGCGGAAGTGCTGAGAGCAAGGGAATGCCCACCGACGGCATACTGGGCACATTCCCCCAGAAGTATTTCGATTGCATAGATGGCATCAATAGTGCCAGAGCTGATATGGCTGTCGGTTCGGAAGAAGAGTACGAGACTGCCAAGGCAGAACTCGAGAAACTTCAAGAACAGCTCAAGACAATTGCCGAGACAGAAAACGTAGCTTCTATCGAGATCCCTACCGAGGTAGCTGAGGGTATACCTTTCAAAGTGGTGAAGCCGTTGGTCATCACAAATGCTGACGACAGACAGCTGACTCTCGAGGCCGTAGTGGAAAGCACCGAAGCCGTTGACCAGTACGCAGCCTATAATTATGGTTACCTCGTAGCCTATGATACCGACGGAAAGCCTTTCAGTACGGGACAGCACGGCACATATACCCCTGATGGAGGTTCCAGCGATTGGGCAGCAGGCACCCAAGGAAAGCTAACCATCTATCTTTCTGTCGCCGCTTTCAATATAGAAGGATTAGCTCGTCTTGGCAAACTGCTCATCACAACAAACAAATCGGAAGAGATGAAGGTAGCTGAAGCAGCTATGGCTGAACTGCAATCTGCTGCTATGGAGAAAGCAAGGGAGGCATTAAAGAATATGACTAAATAAGAAGTCTCCATTAGACCAGCTTAGCAGCTATACTAAACCGGCTTAATAACTATACAAGACTGGCTTAATAGCTCCTCTAAACCGGCTTAGTAGCTCTTCAAAACTATATTACTAGCACGACAAGACTGGTTGTACAACTCCATAAACGCAACCTATATCATTGCTTCATCATGATTGTGCAATGGCTTGATCATGATGCAGCAATTGCACAATCATGATTAAGCAACCAACATAATTGCATTTGCAGAGCATGTTAATCAGCTGCGCATACTAATATTGAAGACCAAACCGCAGACTTTCCCTTGACTCATGTTAAGACAATTAAGACTCAAATATCTGCATTGATAGAGCAAATAGCTGAATCTTCATAAACAACGACTCCCCGCTAATGTGAGATTGCACATTGGCGGGGAATCAATTATGGGTATGAGACGATGCGAATGGAAGTGTATCCTACGCTCTGTTCCTTACATCTATATCTTGATGAAGGTAGAACGTGCCATGATTACATCGTACGTCTGGTTGAGGTCGTAGAACGTGAGGGTAGTTTCGAATATCTGCCCCACTTCGCCATGAATCTGCATGCGGAAGAACTTATTGCCATCGCTGTCGGTGGCCTCGATGATGTTCTTTTTATGGTCAATGGTAAACGTGCCGGTCTAGACAATCTCCGTAGAGTTGTCTATTAATCAGAAATAGTTTATTACATGAACCACATCGGTTAGAGTGGTTACGACACAACTCTAACCGATGTATGATAGCTAACACCGCAAGGGCATTAGTCGGCCAGCTTCGCCTTGATGAACTCGCGGTTCAGACGGGCGATATTGGCGATGGTCTCGTTCTTCGGGCACACAGCCTCGCAGGCGCGGGTGTTGGTGCAGTTGCCGAAGCCGAGCTCATCCATCTTGGCCACCATGGCCTTGGCGCGCTTGGCAGCCTCAGGACGGCCTTGCGGCAGCAGGGCAAGCTGTGAGACCTTGGAGCTTACGAAGAGCATGGCAGAACCGTTCTTGCAAGCTGCTACGCAGGCACCGCAACCGATGCACGAGGCGCAGTCCATAGCTTCGTCGGCGTCCTGTTTGGGAATGAGGATGGCATTGGCATCCTGAGCCTGGCCGGTGCGGATGGTGGTGTAGCCGCCTGCCTGGATGATCTTGTCGAAAGCGGAGCGATCGACCATGCAGTCTTTGATGACGGGGAAGCCGGCCGAGCGCCAAGGCTCCACGGTGATAGTCTCGCCGTCCTTGAAGCGGCGCATGTAGAGCTGGCAGGTGGTGGCGCCGCGCTCGGTCTTGCCGTGAGGCGTGCCGTTGATGTAGAGCGAGCACATGCCGCAGATGCCCTCGCGGCAGTCGTGGTCGAAGACGAAAGGCTCCTTGCCGG
>ODAI010836415.1_pt1 | contig 24794 bp, 19 predicted proteins | sample 1539321 | NCBI WGS metagenome assembly ODAI01 (sample SAMN02144231, study PRJEB22623) | gut metagenome | biome: sheep rumen | host: Ovis aries | place: New Zealand
AAATAGAAAGTTGTGATCTCCTTGCCGACAGCTTGTTGCGCCATGTGCAGGAAAGAGGGGAACTGCGAGAACACAAGAACCCTATTTCCACCGGTCACAATTTGTGAAATCAACTCCGTAAAATCCGCCAATTTACTGCCGCCGTTATTCGCCACGGTAGTTCCGTTCGGCACTAAATCCAGCGAACAAGCCGCTTGTCTCAGCCGCGTGATAGACGCCAGGACGTTCATATCCACTTTCTCAGCTTGATCGACCATCTGCTGCGCCTCAATACGCAACGCCTCATACGCAATGCGCTCGTCGGCACTCAACTCTATCCTTCGAATAATCTCCGTCTTCTCCGGCAGTTCATCGATCACCTCCGCCTTCGTGCGCCGGAGCAAAAACGGCTGTAACATCCTCCTCAGCAAGGCCTGACGCTGTTTGTTGTGCTCCGCCTCTATCGGCGTGATAAAATCATGCGAGAATGTTTCAAACGAGCCCAACAACCCCGGATTGATAAACTGAAATAAGTTCCACAGCTCCGACAAATAGTTCTGCAGCGGTGTTCCGGTCAAAGCAATCCGCATCCCGGCTTTCAGGCTCATCGCAGCCTGTGACATCTTCGTCGCTCTGTTCTTGATTGTGTGCGCCTCGTCCAGACATACCACATTCCACGCCTTGCCTGCCAACATCTCCGCCTCGCGCACCAACAAACCGTACGTCGTCAGCACCACATCGTAATTCCCTGCCATTTCAATCAGTTGCGCACGATCATCCGCTTCATTGAACACCTGCACATTGAGTGTCGGAGCAAAACGCATAATCTCGTTCTGCCAATTATACATCACCGAAGCAGGCGCCACTACCAGCGACGCGCCTTTCTTCGCGCGAGTTAACAGCACCGCGATCGTCTGCACCGTCTTACCTAAACCCATATCATCCGCCAAACATGCCCCTGCTCCCCATTCCGCAAGCCGCATCATCCATCGGTAACCGTCCTCCTGGTACGCACGCAACGTAGCCTGCAATTCCTTCGGCACCTCGATAGTCATCCGCGCCGCACGGTCGATCTTCTCCAGCAGCGTCCTTACTCCCTTGTCCTCACGCAGGATCGTTTGCGGATTAGACATCAACTCGCCCAATAACCCTATCTCGTACCGCGGGATCACAACACTGTTCTTGCGCACCTGCGCGAGTTGCTGCACAGAGGATAGCTGTTTGGCGAGCCGCTCGTTCAACGCTAAGAACTCCGTATCATTGAGCCGCACGAACCGCTTACCGACCATATTAGCCTGCATCAATTTCAGCAGTTCCGCCGCAGAGAGTATCGTCTTTTCATCCAACTGCAACTCACCCTCTACCTCAAACCAGTTCTGCTTCGTCCTCAGCCCCATTGAATACGTATCCTCATTCGCCGCCTGTTTGATGCTCACTTTCGCTCCTTCAAGCCATTCTATCGCGTAAACTTCCTCATTATCAGCCTGATGCGCCGCCACAAACTCCATCAACCGCAGTACATCCTCGATCTCAATCGTCTGCGTCTCATTCGCCAAAAGGATATTCAGTTCGCTCTCCGCAAAATCACTAAGTATCTGAAAACGAACCGTTTCCGTCTCTATATCCCGTTCTACTTGATACCGAACTCCCTCTTTCTCATCAAAAATAACCGTCTTGCCCTCTCCCGGAAAGAACCGCAACTTGCCTCCTCTAAGCGGCTGTACGCTGCAACTCATCTCAAAACTGCCATGTCGCGGCGCGAAACGCAACACGATCGTTGCTTCCCCACGCACATGTTCCAATGTCGAACCGCCTTCAATCAAATCCGAATGAACCTCTATCCGACTACTCACAGCCGTGATAAACTCTTTCAGTTTTGCTTCTCCTGCCGCAGGAATAGGTCCTAATTTCAGCAACGCACTATAGGCTTTTTGCTCATACTCCGACAGTTCGATCACCACAAAACTCGTCTCGCTCTCTTTCACGACCCACGGCGATGTCAGCGAATAGACATATTTGCCCATTTTGACATTCGACGCCAAAACCAACTCATCCCCTTGCCGTTCGATACTGAGGTACGCACGCTCTTTACGAACCGAAACCGGCACAAATTCACCATTCCACTTTTGCAACAACACCTTGTCCGTGTCCGCCAGGAACGGCAGATAATCCTCTTTCCTGCCCCAATTAGGGCGGTAGTAGTATTTGGTATGCCCCACGGTCTTGCGTAAGCGCTCGAAAATCTGCCGGTCGCGATCGTCCATAAAATCGTACCCTGTCGTGAAATACGTCTGCGCAGACACATTATACGGCTGACTCCAACTGCCGTCGGTGCAGAGTTTCTGCTTCCTCGGAATAATCGAATAGTCCTCGCCGTACTTCTCCATCACATATACTAACCGCTGCTGGATCTTCGTCGATTTCTTTCCTTTCTTACCCTTTGTCTCCTCATCATCATTCCCATTCGCCGCTCGCATCAATCCCTCCAGCACCATCTCCCAGCGATTCGTCTCTTCGCTCTTAACTCTTCCCTCTTCACTATTACCTCTCAACCTTATTTTATCCGCCTTTTGTTTGAGATCCGCAACGATATCTTCCACTTCTGCCTTGCGCGCTGCCTTCTTTCTCATGTCCCTCAGATAATACAGCACCGCCACTTCATGCTTGCAAAACTCTCCATATTCGTAAGGACACGAACAACGATGAGACCCAATTGTCCCATCGTCATCAATCTCCATTCGCACGCGATAGTTCTCGCTCCCTTGTACCTCAGCCCTTACTTCTCCGTCTTCCTCTGTACATTCCGTCACCGCCCCCGAGCGGTAATATCTCCGTCCCCGCTGCACTATCACCGACTCTACCTCATGCTCAAAATTATCTATCCTCACCGCCATGTTTTGAATTCTTTAATTTCTAATTTTGAATTCTTAATTTTTATTTCCCTTTCATAATCTTCACTCCCAACACACCTATCTTATATAATATAGGTTCGCGCACGCATACGAACCGACCGTGTTCCACCAATTCTCCTCCGAATCGTTCTTTAAAATCTCGCACGCCATAGGGCACTCCCGGTTCTCCTGCTCCCATCAAATCGCAACATCTTCTCCCGTGAGCGTTTGCATATTCCATTCCGGCATATGTCGCAACGACAGAAGGATATTGCCTCTCATAAGCGCTATCTAATCCGCAGACATACCATTCGTACACACTCTTCTCGTCCATTTCAAACATCAAACCGCCTATCACCTCTCCGTTGTATTTCACCATCAAGTATTTTGCGTTACCGCTTCGGTACGCATTCAAAAAGAAATCCATCGGCAGCAAAGGCAACTTCACTTTTTGACGATACATTTCCTGCAGAATAGCATACCATTTCTTCACATCCTCTTCCGCCGGTTCCACCACCTCTACTCCGCTCCGCATAGCACGACGGATTTGTTTCTGTCGGGTCTTACTCAGCCGTTCCCACATCTGTTCCTTGTCCGTGCAATCCACATGAAAGTTCAAATGCCTCTTATATTCAAATCCCGCTTTCTCAAAAGCTCCTTTCCATCGGCTGTAATCATTAAAATTCCTCGTTTCTATATAAATCGGCTCGTAACAATAAAAAATGTTTTTGGTGTTTTTTGTGAGCGCAGCGTGTTTTTGTGAGGCATCCTGCTGTTCTACAGCAATAGGGGACAAGTCTTCAGGCTGTCTGAATGCTTGCATACAAGCAGACTGATGAGTTATCTCATGCAAGTCGTTGTTTAGCGACTGCAGATGCCGTGTTTTTGTTTTAACTGCTTCTAACAACGCCACCACTTCCTCATCCGTCGCATCATCCGCCAAAGCCGGCCCGCCTATAATAATCGCTCTCCGTGTAAAGTACTGCTTAATCGGATTCCGTTCTACTGTCACATACCCAACGCACACCCCGCGTAATGTTTCTTCGTTATTTAGCCCCAAATCTGATTTGGGTTTGCTCACTACGCCGATGGTGTATGGAGCAAAAAGTTCAGGCATACTTTCGAAGAACTCAAAAGCCTCCGGCGTCTGAAACCACGTTCCTGTAGCACTTGTCTGCACAAGCCTACTCCATTCTCCGCGATCAATCTCCTTATATGTAAGAGTCTTTATCACTGATATTCTATATTCCATTCCCTTTACGGGGCCTTCTTCCCTTCCCTTTACGGGTGAAGAGCATTGCTCGATCGAACGTCTGGTGGACGCTCGTAGAACATCGCAGGGGTAGGCCTATTCCAATCCCGCAAGTATCTCGATAATCCGTTCAGCAGCGTGTCCATCCCACAACTCCGGTATCGCACCTTTCTTCCATTCTCCGACAAAGAGTTTGTCCAGCGCAGGCTTTATAGCTTCGGGCATCGTACCGATCAACTCATTCGTTCCCACCGTACAGGTCTCCGGACGTTCGGTGTTATCGCGCAGCGTGATACACGGCACTCCCATTACGGTCGTCTCTTCGGTAATACCACCGCTATCCGTCACAACCGCTTTCGCGCGTTCCACCAAATAATTGAACTCCAAATACCCCAACGGCTCCACGATATGCAGGTTCGGGAAACGCTTTGCTAACTCTGCCTCATCGCCCCACAATCCATAGAATAACTTCGCCGTTCTCGGATGTATCGGGAAGATTACCGGCAATCCATGCACATTATCAATGATCTGCTCCATCATCGCACGCAGGTGGTTCTCTTCATCTACGTTAGCCGGACGGTGCATGGTCATCACCACAAACTCTTTCTCTTTCAGCCCCAACTCATCCCACACTTCGGGTTTCCTAAACCGTGCTCTGTTCGCCAACAGCGTATCAATCATCACATTGCCCACATGCCAAACTTTCTGTGGCACGCGCTCATAGGCATACTTATCCTCCGGCAATTTCTCGCTTTCGACTTTCGACTTTTGACTTTCTACTAATTCTGCTCCTTGCCGTACAAGGTTTCTATTCGCCACCTCGCTCGTCGTGAACATATAATCCGCCAAACTGTCCGTCACCATGCGGTTGATCTCCTCAGGCATCGTCAGATCCCAAGACCTGATTCCTGCCTCCACATGGCACACTTTGGTATTCAGTTTCTTCGCCACGATCGAACAAGCCATAGTGCTTGTAACATCGCCCACCACCAGCACTATATCCGTCGGATGCTCCAGCAGTTCTTTCTCAAACGCCACCATAATATGTGCCGTCTGTTCTGCCTGTGTACCGCCACCGCAACCGAGGTTCACATCCGGAGCCGGAATGCCCAACTCCTCAAAGAACGTATCACTCATGTTCTTGTCATAGTGCTGCCCCGTATGCACCAGCCTGAAATGTACATTCTTTCCTTGCTTTTGCGCCGCCTGAATGGCATGTATCAGCGCCGCGATCTTCATAAAATTGGGCCTCGCCCCTGCAATCAATGTTATATGCATAGTTTTATCTTTTTTTTCCCTTATTGTTTCACCCAAATCAGTTTCGATGTATCGTATCCACGTCGTTGCGCTTCGGATAGGATGACAGCAAGCGTTTCTTCCTCCAACTGCGGCGTGCGGGCAAGGATCCACAGATAATCATCTGTGCCGCCACCAACCAGCACATACTGATACGCCTCATCCAGCAACAGGATGCGATAGTCGCCATAGAACGGGCCGAAGAACGACACGCGCAGCAATGCCGGTGTATCCGTCATCTTGGCTTTTCCGATGGACAGCTTGGGTTCGCCGTTCTTAACGCCGCTATTCTCCACTTTTATCATGCCATCCTCACGCAAGGTGTATAGTGCTTTTGTCTGCTCCATACCACGCTCGAACCGATGGTCAAAACGCGCTATCTCATACCAACTGCCCAGATAGCGGTTCCAATCAACCGACTCAATCGGCGTATTATCCACACTCACCTTTCCGCAAGCGCACATCACGCATGCCATCACCATCAATAAAATGTTCTTCTTCATGATTATTGCATTTTGTTCGTTCTCATTAATCTTTTATCACTTCGCAATTTGCCACACTCAATGTCCCCTCACGAACTGCCCTCCGGGTTGAGCTGCAAGAAAACAGGACTCATCTCTTTGCTCTTCCTCCATTGCCTGTTGCTGCTGTGCTATGTAGTCATCGTAGGTCATCCGTCACTTTTTGCTGTTCTTGGATACTAACCGTAAAATCTCATCTGTTATGCCAAACGGCGGCGTGTACATTTATTTATCTGCGCTCACTTATAGTTGAAAGAATTAGATGCTATGCTTACTTATCTGCAAGCGCTTTTTTAATTTCATTCAGTTTCTTCAATATAAATTGCTTGTCAGATTGTCTTGTCATTGGCAAATATTGGTTTATCGTTTCGATATCTTCATCCAAATTTTCGTAACTTTCTTTATCTAATTTAGTAGTGTCAACCTCCGTTAGTAGTTTTACTATAGTCTCGCTTGAGCGTCCAACCCATTCTTCATTCTTTATAAGAGCATAATTTTTCAATGCTTCTATCCACCAAGTAACTGATGCTATCGGAGCTTTTACATTACTGCAATATAGAGCAAATATTCTGGATAACTCTCCTTTTTGTTCAGTTATATCATTAATCGTTCTTTGCTTCAAAGCCTCAATTTCTTGCATACTATGTTTATCAATTTCATCCATATGCAAGTTTAGTTTCTCCGTTTCTTTATCTATAGCGTCTTTAACTTTACTATCTATCTGCACATTAACAGACTTTTGAAGACTTCCTTTAAAACCATTAAACTCTTTTTCATATTTCTTCAAGATATCATCAACTGCCTTTTGATGGCTCTTGTACAATTTATTCATGGCTTGTTTAGCTGTACTTACTTCTTCTTTAATTTGCTGCTTTGCCCCATTATAATTCCACCACCATGTTGCACCTAATGCGAGAACAAACACTCCACTAATTACTCCTACAAGAATGCCAAACTGAGTGGCTTGCTTTTCCATCATCTCCGAATAGAATGCAACCACATCACTTTTCACAAGATACTCAATTGTATCATTTACCATAATTGGCACATTAGAAATTGTATCCATAGCTATTCTATTATTTAATTTCCTAAAATCATCTGTTCCACTTCTTTTTTGGCTTGCTCCAAGATGGCTTTTCCTTCTTCTTGCATAGCTTGGGGGATGATGTTATTATAATAACTGCTAATTTTTTAAAAGAAATACCACACTCTATTATAGTCAAGAAATCTTTAAGATTGATAGTGAATCATTGATTTTCTTCTCTGCTTTATTATAAAATTGCTGCGCATCATGTTCTACCTTTCGAAGCATTTGTGACATTTCTTTTTGTCTTATTATGGAATCCTCTAAGGTGTCCACGACAACTGCATCTAATTGCTCAGGTGTCAATTCTATCAATCCCGTAGCTCCTGTATATGCCCTATTTATTTGAATTGCGCCAGCTCCTTTTCGAATAAAATCCGCCAAATAATAAGGATCTATTTGATTACGATTAACTCTAATTATAGTAACATGACCATCCACAATAGCAGGAATATCCATATCGAAAACGGCAGCTTTTCCTAAAGTACCATCTCCTGTTGATGCTACAAGAATATCATATTTTTCTGCAATAATATTAGAATGGTTGGCAGACGCTTGAAACTCTTCATATACAGATTTCTCTATCCAATCATTATTTTCGCTGATAATTGTGCCATACTTGGATATGTTTCCGGCTTTAAGCACAATCGCATATCCATCTTTTTCATCTACATATTGCTCCAAATCTGGACTCTTTCCGCGCCCTGTTAATATTGTGTTTATATCTTTAATTCTTGTTCTGCTTTTCTCGTAAAGTGATTTTATTAGTTTCTTTGTATCGGGATTTAAGTATTTATAATCAAAACGGTGACACTCTTCAGAAAGAATATCGGAGATATTAATATAATGAAATTCCCATTTCCCATCTAAACCTTGATAAAATATAGATTTATTAACAAACAAATTCTTAATAATATCATCTATTAATTCTTGAAAATTGAACCCTCTAATCTCATTACCTGATGGATCATATCCCAAAGTGTTAAGTTTTACTAAATAAAAACTATATTCCTCGTCAGCCTTTATTTCATTATCTGTTTTTTTCTGCAAATATAATAAACTTGATTTTACATTTATTTTGTTTGGCTTAAAAGTTTCTATAGGTAATTCAATGATAGCTTTTATTTTGCAATAATGTAAAATAAGATCTCTAATAGGGATATTTGAATCCGTATTTAATATTCCTTGATCAATAACAGTAAATATTTCTCCTTTAGGTTTTGTCGATTTTATCATTTTCTCAATAAAAAGGACTTGCCCTTTAAATGATCTCATTTCATATTGAGCTTTATCCTCTTCTTTTAAACTGCCATTTTCAGACGTTCCAAACGGAGGATTTGTCATGATTACATCTATCTCTGGCACATCCATATTCCAATTCTCCGCATCAGATGCTAAACTATTTTCAATTCTAATGTTTGTTTGACCATCACCAGCAATTATCATATTCATTTTTGCAGATGCTGCAACAGCGGGATTTGCATCAGAACCGAAAAAAGTTTGCCCTTTTATTCTTGCTCTTATATTTCTATATCTTTCTTCTGTCAGTTTATTGTCCTCGTGTTCTTTATCTAATCTTTTTAAGTTTCTCTGCAACATGTATACCAAGAATCCAGCTGTGCCACAAGCAGGATCTAAGATTTTAAAACTTTTGTTTATATCAAGATTTTTAATAGTATCATATATTTTTTCCTCACCCAAAATAGCATACATCAAGTGTATTAAATTTCGAGGAGTAAAATATTGTCCTAATTTTTTACCTTTAAGTGTTGCGCGAACATAATATTCAAAAGCGGCCCCTTTTACATCTGTTGAACAATCAATAAATGAAATTGTATCAAGTATTTTGACTATTTCATAATAGGTATTAGCATTTTTCAAACCAATGCCTTTCCCCAAGACTTCAGAATATTTAGTTTCTTCTTTTATCTTGGAAATCATTTTTTCTACTGATGCCTGAACTTGATCAGCTTCTGATTTTTGCTTTTTAGCTAGTTCATAAAATCTAAACGAATATGGTAACTTGAAGGCATTAGGTTTATTTATTTCATCTTCTGCTTTTTCCTCCAAAAGTTTGAGAAATAATAATTTTGAGAAATCCTCAAAAGCATCTTGCTCGTTGTGTTCAATCTTTCTAATAATATTATGACATTTCTCAAAAACAACATTTAACTGTCTTAAAGAAAGTCCCTGCCTATACGGTAATGACAATTTATTTGATAACGCTATATCAACACAATTCTTATTGGCTTTAAAGAGCTTTAAAACTTTTAAAAGTTCATTTCGAGTTGGTAGTTTATCAACATATTCTCCATCAAATGCTATTCTCTCTTTATTTGCAGTATTAAAACAGAATATATTAACTCCATTTGTTAATACAGCGAAAGGAACACCTTCTGCCTTTGCATATTTCAATGCTTGTTTCTTATCTTTTGCATCTAATTTCTTTGAAATTTTTTTTGCTTCTATAATGAAGCACTTTTTATTTCCGATAGAAACGAGTATATCTATATATCCTTTATTTATGCCATCATTAGCTGTGACACTTTCAAATGTCATATCGTTTTCAATGTCATATCCTCTTCTTTCAAGATATGGTAGAATCTTTTTTATAACCGTTTCGGTTTCTGATAAATGAAAATTGCTCATATTTTAGATATATATTTGTTTCTAAATTACAAACTTGCAGGCACAAGTCCTAACTTATTGATACTTTCATTAGCCTTTTGCAAAGCCTCGTGGACTTCAAGGACATCTGTATAATCCCAATACTTGATATCTTTATTGACATCAGAAAGCGACTCAATCTCTTTTTTGATTTTCTCTATTTGCTCGGCATCTGATACTGCGACTATACCTTGCACAGCCTTGTTGTTCTTGGCTTTCATCAGATTAAGAATCAAACTGTCTATTGAGCCGGAAGTCTGTACTTCAAACACATAAATAATTCTGCCCATGTTTCCAATAGACACTTCCCAAACAGCATCCACTCTGGCGCCATTGGCTACGGTGACTTCTGTAGTAGCCTTGAATCCCAGACACTCACCTATTTCCTTGATTTTATCGCGTATATCGTTATGAACGAAATTGGATTCTTTCTTGTTCTTCGGGACTTCCACTTCTTTCTGTTCCGGTTCGTCTATATCTTTCTGAACTTCCTGCCAAATGAAATAATCAAGAGCTATCAGGTTTTCCAAATCATGGTAGCCGTTATTCTTGGCACACTCTAACATTTTCTTGCCACACTCAGACAAATAAACATACATTTTGCCGTCCATTGCGGAATCATATTTGGGAGTGTTGGGCACATCCAAGATAGTGAAGCCGTTTTGGGTCTTGCTGTTCCATAGAATACACTCATTAGGAAATGCTTTGTTCAGCACCTCACTCATGATGGCGGGGCCTATACCTTTTATCTTCTGACGGAACTCATCCCAACGTTTGGCAAGCGAATCATTCCCATAAAGAAGATTGGCAAACTGGGCACGCATCAGCTCAAGGGTGTTTGTTTCTATCAGATTGTCTATCTTATAGTGCTTGTTGCCCCACATAGCCATAGCCCACAGCGGAGACAGCAAATCATAAACATCTTCAGCCGACATGTTGAGAAGACGATTCTTGTCATACTTTTGCATTTCTTTGGCATAATTTTCACGCTCTGCCAAATCTTCTTTTGCCTTCACCTTGTGGTTTTGCAACCATTGGTGATACTGTTTCAAATAAGATAGATATTTCTTCTCATTCATATCGTTGTGTATTTTATATATTATTTTCTTTCTTTTTATCCCACCTTAATTGCCGCACGTGTTTCAATCCCAGCCTGTTCCTTTTTTCATTTGCTGCACTTCAGCCTATTCCTTTTTTGACTTCTCCCATCTATTCAAGCCCAGCCTGTTCCTATTTTGAATTGCTCTACCTCAGCCTGTTCTTATCTCACCACATTCGAAAGACTATTTCCTTTTTTGCCTTCGCACACAATTTTGCGTGCAAAGATACTACATTTTTCTGAGATATGCAAGAAAATTTGTAAAATAATCGTTCCGCAGAATAAGAATTCTCAGATTTCTCACAAATAATCGTTCCAAAGGATAAGAATTCTCATGCAAATTTTTGCATTGCACTATTTGCACTTTCTGCACTTTCACCATCAATAGTGCAAATAGTGCAGAAAGTGCAGAGTAAATTTTTGCATGACCAACTTGACAAAGTTGACAAAGTTCCAGTTGGTCAAGTTGGTCAACTTTGCCATACAAATTTTTGCCTGTCAGTTCTGTCAGTTTCTATAAAAATTTGCATGGCGATATTGACGATATTGGCGATATCGTCAACTTCGCCACTTTCGCCAATGCATTTTTTCTTTTTGGGAACAATTTTTGGCTGTTTCTGACGAACCAATTGACCTACAAACGTTAGTGATTCCTTAGATATTTTTTAGATATTACTTAATCATCGCCCTTACTCTTACCTAATCAGCACCTATCCAATGCCTATGCAGGTCGATGGTATATCGTATCCAACCCCACCTTATATATACTAAGTATATATCCCGTGATTTTGATTTTCTCCTCTTTATATTCCGATTTGTTTGAAGCCTTTATCCTGCTTTCCCATCAATAACCGATGATCACGCCTCGATTTCCCATTTACACAATTTCGCGCAAAGATACAAAAAAAAATCCACATACACAAACTTTTAATAATTATTTTATTAAAATAATCGATTTTGCGTGCAAAAGATGACGTATTGGTGTCAAAAAAGAGAGCTATCGCTTTCGCAATAACTCTCATAACCATTAACTCGGAGTATTCAAAAACTTTACTAACCCGATGGTTTACGTGACGGACACGCCATCACACTAGTGACGATAATATAGAAACCTTGGGTTTAACAAGTCGGTATAACCGAATCGCCACAGGCTCTCTACAAATACGTAGTTTGAGCCGACACACCAAATCTCTTACAGAAATGGTTGATATTCTTTATATCTCTATCCGTATGGTAATATATCTCCCACTGCACTTTATTTTTGTCAACGGAATCCATAATCTTCTCAAAATAAGGCATATCCACGTCTGCTAATGAATGTCCAACAACCACAATCCTTTTTATATCCTTCAGTGAATCAAAGAATGATGCATTCTGATATATAATACCGGATGTGTACTTCATACTTTGCTCGTAATAACCTTCTATCGCTTCCTGTATAGCCTCTTGTGCATAGTATCGGATCGGTAATCTCCAATTGCCTTTTGTCTCGTCTTCAATGAAATACGACAGATAAGTCAACCTGTCATTCGCATACCATCGTCCTTTCTTATCCTTTAGATTCGGACGGAAACGCGCTTCATTCTCATGTTTATGACACCATTTTTTAAACGCCAAATCGGAATCTTCCGAATGCCCCAACACCAAACTGCCGTACTTGTCTCTCCTGGAACCATGGATATAACATATCTGTTCTTGGGGTACGTTGTATTCGGATTCCAAGAATAAGGTATAGTTGAAATTCAGAAACAGCGCATCAGTATCCAGCGGAAGCATCTTCTTCCGAAAACCCTTCGCGTAATGCAGAGTATTTATCCATTTATGAAATCGGTAGCGCATTTCAAAGGTTGTAAAGTAGATTTGCTCCTTTATCCTGTCTATGGGTAGATAATAATCTGCATAACGAAAACCTTCCTCACCTTCATCTACTCGTGGTAAATACATATCAGCCAATGTCATCACTTTCTCCCGGTTCAGTTCTGCCATATAGCGTTCAAAATCACACCACAGATGACCTTCCGTCCATTTGTTTTGAGGATAATTGTGCCGATTAGGCAATAGACAACGCATATAATCATCCTTGTGCTCAAAGGAGCGCGACAATGTTCGTGGTCCCCAATATAAGTCAAATGAACCGACTATCTGAGGCATGCAGCGCAATAAGTATTGACGGAAATGCCAATAAGAAGATTCTGCACCATGATATCTGTCAAATCCGTTACCGATGATGTATAACGTTTGTGCATTCTTTCCTTGAACACGATATGGTTTCTGATATGCCGGAGGCATTATGCTTCCTCCATGCTCGTAACAATGTTGAATTAACTTATCAACCGCTACGTCCAACGGTGTATCAACAGGTAAAGTCGCAAGAAATTCATCCGGATTGAACGGATGCAGATACTTCATCGGATTATCTGTCTTTGGAATCCGTGGATCTTTGCACCATGCATCATATACACGGAGAATAAACATCCCCTGTTCCTTACCTATTTTCACCCTTTCCCCTTTCTCCAATGGTTTCACTGCCGGTATTTATAGAAGTTGCGCCAGTCTTTCAAACATCTTGTCGTATGCCTTCTTCCAACTTTTAGGATCCTTTTTATTTTCAACAGGATATCTTTCTATTCTTACTCCAAAAGACTTCAATAAATTGGTTATTGAAGGATCCGGATCTCCATAAAAATATATGGCATTATTAATATTATTACGAATTTTCTGATATCGACTTCTTTTATTTAACACCCACCACAAATCCGATTCAACGAGCGGCATGCCCAAACCTATTATGTGAATATTATGAGTAAAGAAATAATCCGGCCAATATAAACCTAAAGAACTCATAGGGATTTCATTATTCTTGCCTTCCAGTCGATCTAACAAACGAGGTAGTTTTACATTATTATCCTCATATTTATACACATACTTCCCCTTAAAATAATCGTCTAATTTTCCTAAAGAACCACAATAGTGATCGTACCCTATCATTATTGTTTTCGGAGCCCTTACTACACCATGAATTGGAAAAATACGTTTGATTTTCCCTAACTTAATGGAATGATATGCATGACATCTACGTATACTATAAATTGATTCTGTAACGCGAGTATTATCATTATCTTTTTCGTAACCTGAGGCCAATAATGTTCGGTCTAAAACACAATCGTAATTGGTAGTCAAATATGTATCTACGGGCAGATCTATCAATTTATTATAATATTCGTTTGACGCAAAGGAATCACATTCTGCTGCAATTTTTGATTTCAAGTCATACTCATTTACAGCTCCTCGTTCACTCTCGCAAACATCTTTCGAAGGACACACGTTCAAATATATACACTCATAATTAAGTGTATTACTATCTGATGGCATTTCATCAAGCGACGATAATCTTTTTAGCAAGTCATTCCATGAAATAGATTTTTCGCTTAGCAAATTCAATCCATTCCCAAATAGAATAGCATTTTTATTATCCATTGTCTCTAATTAATTTGAAATTAAATTTCCCCGCTTACGCACCCTTTATGGTATTACTTCTTTTCAATTTCCAACATTCTATTTAACAAAGAATGTGCCCACCCTACTTGGTCACTACTGCGGATTATCAATCGGCGAATTTCTTTATTATTAATTAATGTTGAGAGTTGTTCATCTGACACGTAATACACCCAATCTACCTGAATTTCTGATATATTCTCAAACTTATCTGGTGCCAACAGAAAACGAAGGCATTTGCTCTCCTTAGCTGTTTCATCTATCAACTCCTTGAAATCGGAATAGTGATCATCATTATATAATTTTACCAGGTTTGAACAAATATACGATTCTGCATTTGAGCGCTTACAATATGGCTGTCTTATAGAACCCGAATGTTTCACATACAATTCTTTGGTAATAAAACGAGCTCTGGTTAACACCTCAGCCTGTGCCAGAGCATACATATGAGTTGCTTTGTCTTGCACATATTGCTTTACTATCACCTGTATATCTGCAGGTAATGCATTGTAAAAAGAGGCTGCCAACACGACATCTCTCCATGTCCTGAATTGATGTATATAATAACGATCATCCATCTCCTCTCCTTTTTGTTGCACTATCTCAGATAATTTGCTAATCATAATTAGCGGACAATAATGCTCCAAAAGTCGTTCGTTAGAAAGAATCGTCAAAATTTGGGCAGCATCTTTGCCGGAAGGAGGATAATTGTTTATCATCCACATTATCGCGCCTACCGTTTCATTAAGATAATCATTTCGCGAGTTCCAATAAGCAATAATAATTTTATACAATTCTTCAACCGCAATTGGTTGTTTAATCGCTTTTTGCAACAACAATATATTTTTGACGTATTTTGTCACTAAATGTGGCGACATTAAATGGTTCGCTCCATGTTTATCAATATCCTCAGCAATATTATGAATAATATTCTTTAACTCCTTTATAAAATCTTCTTCGACAGGAATCTTTTGCTCTTTGGCCTCATCTAAAATATTCTTTAAAGTACCAGGGTCCAACATAAACACAAACAAGTACATTGTCACCGAAGGTAATTCATCTATTTTAGACTGAAAATTTTGCTGATTACTGCGAGTTAAAACACTATTGATTAAACCTTCGGCCATTTTAACATACGAATTCTTTGCATATTCGTATATATCATTCAATATGTAATTTTCATTACAAAAATTAAATGCCTGTATAAATTCTTCCAACAATTGGTTCACATGGCTGTTTAGAGACATTCCACCTCGCTCAGAACTCTTTCTCTGCCTAAATAATTTATCATTCAATTCTGATGTTTTAATCAATTGATTTTTCAGTAACGCGCCATTCACCAATTCTTCAAGAATCCGTTTGATGTTTGCTTCTATAGGCAAATCGTTTAAGATTCTGTTTAGCGGTATACTATACACATAATCACTTTCCTTTTGGAAATCATTTCCTCTGTCGGACATATCTGTCCACACCCATCCAAAAGAAGCTCTCATATTATATAGACAAAGAAAATACAAAATATATTTTCTACGTTTCCACATCTCTGGTGCCAATCTTTTATAAGTACAATAAGCATCATAGTACCGTCCTAATTTAAATTGCAAATAGGGCAATTTCAGATCATCTATTGTATAATGTAATGGTTGGTGAGATAATGTTTGTAATTGAGACTCCAATCTTTCCAAGGACACACTATATATTTGCTCTATTAAATCTTCATTATTATTGGGATTCTCATTCTGTGCATCATATATTTTGTACTTATCAATATAATCGATACCGTTCTCATGCAGTTTCCTTTTTAACCATTGCCACTTCTCTTCTGCTGCATTAGCATGAATATGAGATGTCGACTTTTTTGCTATAAAAGCCTCAAACTTCTGTTTATATCTTGCAGGCAGTTCTATTTTACAGTCCAACACACTGACAGAATCGGGTTCATTGCCGCCAAACATGTGCGACAGATATCTTCCCCAATAGCGAATTTGATCTTGATCATATGACAAGAAGTTTTCCGCCCTTTCAATAAATGAATCATAAAAAATATCATATGCACGAAGGACGCACAACGCTTTATATAACGCAATTGAATGTTCATTAGACAATTCACTGCTATGATCCTCAATTTTCTGTCCACTAATGATCCGAGACGATATATCATCAGGAATACATAATAATTGGACTCCGTTATTTAGAAAATAGGAATATGTCAATGCATCTTTAGTCTCATCTGTTAGTAGATATACACGATGCATATTATCACCCAATTCGGTTTTAATCTCGCGCAATATGAATTTTAGGTTTATATCTTTAAACGAAAAACCGACAAATAATACAACATGTGTTGTGAATAATGATCGCAAAAAAGATCGAATTAGAGGGAATTTCCGCGCATAATCAGCATAATCATTTTCTGTAAGTACAATATTATTGTTGGTAAAATCACCGTGCATCTTTACAATCATCTTCTCACCCCTATTCAAGGGAAGATCTTCGTCTTTTGCTACCACATAATATTGTTTGTTATTATGCGCAGCTGCTTGCTCTAATAAATCATCATAATTCGTTGTTATTATATGACTTGGATTTATACTCATGATAGCATCATGAACCACAGTACTACTGACTTCGCCATATTTGAGAACTTTTTTGATATTAGACAAATAGTCTACATGCCCCATTGCTTCCCGATATATCTCTGCTGTTTTTAAAAAATCAGCAGGGTCATACATTTCTTCGGGAAGTCCTGACTTAAAAGAATCTATCAAATAAGGCCATGTCGGCACACCTGAAGATGCCGACACACCGGCTCCCACAAATACTACCAATCTATTTTGACGTATAGCCTCTTGTATTTTCAAGACATGGGAAAGAGTTGTGTTATCCATATTTTATAAATTATTTTCTTGGTGCAAATAATATGAAAATTATACTACGTAAAAACAAAAAATCATACACATTGTTTCAGCATTTTATCACAATCATCCATTCCTCGGACATCATTCAAGTAGGTATACACATTATGAGCATTATGAATATACCTTCTGATTTGCTTGGAACATTCAGGCCGGCACGTCAATAACAAATCTGCCAAATTCTGGCATGATATGGCATATTCATACAGATACCCAGAGTCGCGATAAAAATAATAACAATCTTTCCAGATGGGTTCTATATAATGATATATATGACTCCTAGATTTATTATCTGTTTCATTACTGTTGACAAATCTCATGAAATAAGTATTCGCATAGTTATTCTTAATTTGCCACATTCTAAAATGATTATTGGATTGCTGAAAATACTGATAAGCTCTATGATATGATCGAATTGCTTTTGTGTATTCTTGCGCTGATAATAAAATATGTCCCCAATGATTATACAACTGCCCTAATTTATACAATTTCTCTTTGTTTTTCACATCCGCTTTTTGGTATATTTTCTTGGAATATCTCATCCATTCTCTCATCTTAGGCATCCTTTGCTTAAGTACATCACTGTTTTGTTGCTCACTTTCTATTTGATTATGATACAATTCAAATAACATAACATAGATATCGGCTCTAGTTATTGGTGCACATTCAAATTTCAATACTGAGTTCAACATTGATACTGCCATTGAATATTCCCCATTTCTAAACAGAATATGACTTAATGCCAACGAACATTCCGCTTGGGTCAATTGACTGAAATCAAAACATGCTTCCACTTCAGTAGCTACATTTTGATTATCGATAGAGATATCAAAGCTAAAATAGGATATGATACTCGCCAAAAAGAAGTCTGTATTGCAAATGCATTTATACCCTTTAAAGCCAAAAAATAAATCGTTTTCTGAATATGGTTCAATTTTTACCTCCTCATATGAACCCGAATGTTGAATATAAACAACCTCTGTATCACTATTCTGTATCACTATCTTTTATCGCACGCACATATGGCGTGATATCCATTTTATCAGAACAACTATACCCCATTACAAATATCGTGGACAACCCTGCATCTTTAAACATAAATTCAATAGCTTGTTTACGTCTTCTGCGCAAACGTCTTTGCACAATCGAATTCATAACAGTTCGTATACTTTTTTCCTGCTTGTTTTCATGTAGGACACAACCATGTATTTTAATGTAATTAAGTATATCCGAAGAAAAATTCACAAACTGACTTTCTTTATATAGTATATTCAATTTATTCGGTTCTATTGTTTTTTCCAACAAAGAGTCAAAATTTGTTGTCATCATTTGCCTAAGCAGTCCCATATCCAATAAGTTTTTTAGGATATAATGAAACTCCGTCGGTCTTCCCACATTATATATAGATATTAGATTGTCTATCGATGTATACCAGGTCAATATTTCCATAAAGGATTCAAAAGGGAAAGGTAAATTTAACACTTTCTCCTTATATTGGGATAAGTGGAATGCATCTAAAACCCTTGCTTTTATTTCTCCCACGGTTGGAATTCCTGCTTTTCTGGACATTCCGGCTCCCCAAAAGAATCCGACATTTCCTACTTCAATTCTATGAAGTAAATCCATAAAATCACATTTCATACGCAATCCTTTCATTCAATATTTTAGATAGCAACTTATGTATTTGTGTCACACAAAAAATCAAATACTTGATTATTACTGATGCATTCATTTTGCAACACAATTTCCCAATGATTATTTCCCTTGTTTTTCATTTCTAACTGCAAAGCATCTAACAATATTTTTTTTATTTTCTGTCGTGAAAATTCTCCATTCTTTTTCAGGCTCTTTATAAGACTCTTTAGTATAGATATTTTTCCATAACTATTTTCTCGGTATCTCTGTAACAAGTTTAAATCGGTATAATGATTTTGGATTCTTTGATACAATTCAGCCTCTATTGCATACTTGTTGTCCAAATAAAATAGTACATCCAACGTATCTTGGCATATGGTCAATTTTACAAATAAATATTGTTCATCTGGTATTTTATCAATATATAGATTTAGGAAATTGCGCTTTGAATGAACACTATCCAACCATACTTTGTTTTTTCTACTATTACATTGCGCGCAACACGGAAGTAAATTTAATGGATGATCTACATACTCCGGGAAAAGAGATTGTGGCACAATATGATCAAAAGTGGATGCAGTGTCAATAGTACAATTAGGGCATAACTTATCTTCACAATTATGTTCATTTGTCGTTAATGTATTGAAAAGATGCTGAAAAGGTTTTGATCTGAAAGTATATAATTTCAACAATGCTTCTCGCTGAACATTTGTAAGACCCTTTTCTGGCACCATTTGAGATAACACATCCCTTTTAAAGGCATCATCATAAACTGCAAATTTATTTTGTATGAAAGAATCTAACGCCTTTACTTCCTTTTGCGTATCTTTATCTCTCTTGGATGCCAATACCTGCTTGTGAAAACCATAAGAATCACCTGTATAGTGCTTAATCTTTTTCATTGGGAGACAATAAATTTTTTACCAACAAACGTAAATTCAAATTAGAGGCTAAATAAGGAGACTTAAAAATCTTCATTATTTCCTCATAGTTCCGTCCTTCCTTCACCATCTCTCTAATAGATTTCAAAAAATATTGCTCGACATCTCTATTGGAAAATATATCCTCGTACAAATCCGATATATTTGCAGCAAAACTCTCAATTCCAATTTTCCGTATTAATGGAATATCCTGCTCTGAGCGGCTTAATACATACACCTGACTGCCCAACATTTCTCTTATAATTATCGGAGAATGCGTCGCAATGATAGCATATGACTCATATTCCTCTAGTAAACTATATAACGTATTCATAAATAGCGTTATTGCATTGGGATGAAGATGTACTTCTGGTTCATCCAAAAGCAAAAGGCTATCATATCTTATATTTGCAACTATATCGCATATTGTAAAGAACAAATTACTCTCTCCGGAACTCATTTGCCTAACAAAATCTTCGATATTATCATTACGTATATCGTATTCGGGAGTAAAAATACTCAAAAGACGGCCTTCTGAGAGAAAATTACATAAAATGTTGAATAATTTTTGATTATGAAAGGTACTGTTTTGCGATTCTATCTTCTCAATAGCGCATCTGAATCGGTTAACCAACATTTGAATAGGATCAATATCGCCTTCTGATAATTCTTTATGATTCAAACCACAATATACATAATTAATAGATGCAGGATTCAATGGCCTCCCATAATAGTCATAATAACTATTGGAGACTGTGATGATTTTACTAAAAATAGGAATATGAGGAGAAAAGACATCCTCATTTTTGGCTGCATAATCCACTGGTAATTGCGATAACAATTGAGTTTTCCCTGCACCGTTCTCACCAATGATAGCATATATGCGATGCGTAGCGAAATTTTTTCTAGGATTAAAATCTAACTTGACATCTATATGTTCATCAGAATATTTAGGGAGAAACGTATAGGTAAAAGCAAATAGCTCTTCCCAAGCTCTATCATTTACCACATAACGCGCTGTTCGCAACAATCTCTCAGCATCATTTGAACGAATTAAACTATGGAAACATCTATGGTGTTCATATTCTTCATGAATTTTCGAATAAAACCCACAATCTTGCAATGACCATAATATTGATTGATATGTCTCTGGAAATTTGTTGCGCAAGTTTAGATAATAATTATTACTTTGACCTAATGAACACGCCACATCAACCAAAGACGTAAATGATTCCGGTAACCATTCTACACTCTTTGAATATGCTTGATGCTCATCAGGAGGAGTTTGCTCGTGCGCTATGATCTTAACACTCCCAATATATTGATTATGGTTATGATCTTCATGGTAGTACATAAAGAACTGCGAGCGAACGGAATAATCATCCCAATCACTTGCTATAAGGACGAAAGCTGGAAAAGTTTGTGGAGACTTATGATTATGATGATCCAGATCTCTCATTCTAGGGGAACGATCTACGTAAAACGTGTATTTACTCGTCGTTGTCTCGTGCGGTTCCTTTACATCCGAATAATCAATTATATATTGAGGGATTCCATTTTTCTCGTCATATGACGTCATACGTATCCCAGGAGGAAACATAGGATTAATTCTATTGACAAGATTTTCTATTTGCTCCTTGGACTCAATATACTGCGGAGAGATAATTGTGGATAAAAATGCCTCAAATATATAATCATTATCTAAAACATGAAGTGTATTGACTAAAAAATCAATCCACTCTTCCTGTCGTAACTGTCTGCGGGCATTGGTTACTTTAATATTATTTGAAAATTCAGGCAGAAGTCCATGGATATACATTAATCCATCTCCTTCAAAATCATCAAGTAACGCGCTTATTTGATTATTTTTATTTAAAACATCGAAATAACCACTCTCAATGATTATTTTAAGGATATTCTCCCTTGTTTTCTTCGACATCATATTGCATTATATCCTATTTTAATTTTTACTTAAATTTCTTCCAAAAAGCGCTGTCTGCCTTCCGCGTTTGGTCTGCTGAAGCCGGATATTGTTCGATAAAATAGGTCAGGAACTTGGCACAATCGATTTTGTCGTTGAGCATCTTCTCCCTGCGTGCGGCAAAGGTGGCTTTGCGCTCAGCGGATGGCATGGAAACTAACGTTTCCACTCTCTCGCACAAAGCATCCACAGATCCCTCAGCCGATGCCTTGATTCCATAGCCGAGTTCATAGACATCTTCGAGTTCGCGGAGATAGCCGATGCGGCCAACGAAGTCGTTGAAGCGGACGAAGGGTACGCCTAAGACTCCGGCTTCGGCTGCCATAGTCTGCGAGTCACCAATATAGAGCGAAGCGAAAGCCATCACATGATGCATGTCAAGAGGGTTTATTTTTATCCGGTACTTCTCAAACTGCGGTTCCAAGGGACGTTCGGAAGTGATATAAATGGTGCCAAAAGGCTCCAAAATCTTTACTAATCGCTCTGCGATTTCGGTGTTGATGCCTTTGATGCCGGAGTCGTGGTGGGCATTGAGGGACGCGAAGCGGATGACGAAATAGGGTTTGGAGGTATCGATGCCGTAGGCTTCGACAATCTTCGGATCGGGTGTAAAATGATTCGGATGGAGGTATGCCAGTTCGTGATACGACGGGTATTTGGATGACTTGTTGTTCCACCGTCCGTTGTCGCAGCAGTCGGGTGTGAGCACAGACGCCGCAAACGGATAGACCATCTTCGCATACTTGGGCACCACATCTGCGTCATCTTCTCCCATCGCAATCACCGATATGCGTGCCAGTTTGGCAGCAGCAAACGAGAGCGTCGAACCGACAAGAATATCAATCTTGTTGCGACGGATGAACTGCAACATGTGCCATTCCATGCCCAGCACCGACTTGATGAGGCCCAGTTTCGACCCACCTCGTCCTTCACGAATCTTAAAGTACTCAAACCCTGCATCCTGGCACAGATTCTCGAGAATGTCTTTTTTCTTAATCACAAAAAACACCTCATGTCCGTGAGCCTTTAGTTCCGCAGCTGCATGTTTCAGCATGTGAAAATGCGCAGGATGTCCTAAAAATAATGCGATTCTCATGATTTCAAATTTTTAGCATCACTCCACCCCATGAAAGTCCGACACCAAACCCGGCCAACAGCACATTGCCTTTCAACCTTCCTTCGCGACGAGCCTCCACCATCGCGATAGGTATCGTCGAAGAAACGGTATTGCCTACATGCTCCATGTAGAGGTAGAACTTCTCCTTATCAATCTCCAGCAGTTTGCGCAGATAATTGATCATATATTTGTTCGCTTGATGGAAGATCCATAGGTTCACATCGTCTTGCTCCAATCCACTCTTGCGTAGCAGTTCCTCCACCATCGGAGGCACCACATCAGCCGTAAAATCAAACACATTGCCTCCGTGCATATACAAATGGTCGCCGCTGACGAGTCCTTCTTCTTCACTGATGCGCAAGTCATTCAACGGCTCTTTATGCCGTGCACCCAAACTCCGCACAATCAGATTCTCTGCTCCGCTACCGTCTGTTCCGACCACCACTTCGCCTATCTCCGCAAAGCCTTCGGTGGAGATCAACGATGCGGATGCACCATCGCCGAAGATCGTGCGATTACCCTTGTCTTTCGGATGGATATACTTTGTATAGGTCTCAGCCGTAAGCAGGAGGATGTTCTTTGCTATCCCTGCCATGATCAGTCCTTTAGCCATCGCCAAACCGTACTCATATCCCGAGCACCCCAGGTTGAAATCCAATGCACCGCAATGCTTACTCAGTCCCAACCGGTCTTGCAGCAGACAAGCCGACGAAGGCAGGAAATAATCCCCACTCTGCGTGCACAGCAGCACAAAGTCCACACACGACCGGTCGATTCCTTGCGCAAACAGAGCCTCTGCCGCTTGGTAAGCCATATCGGTAGCTGTTTCATCTTCGGCAGATATATGTCGCTCAGTAATACCTACTTTGTTTGCTACTTTCTCGGCCGACCATTCAGGAAACATCTCCGTTATCTGCTCGTTCGTCAGCACTTGCTCCGGCAAATAATATGCTATGTCTTTTATGAATGCTTTCATAAATTTGAAATCGAAAATCTTAAATCCTAAATTAGCGCACTAAAATCCGCGACAATCTTCATCGGGTTTCCTTTGGCTAAGGCGCAATCGGGTACGTCCTTGTCCACTACGCATCCGGCAGAAACGATGGCATTGCGACCAATCGTCACTCCACGCAGGATAATTGCTCCATCTGCTACCCATGCTCCTTCTTTGATGATGACCGGTGACACTCCGGACTCCACCACGTTTTTGAAATGTCCATACGGATTGCTATGTGCCAGGATCGTCACATTTCCTGCAAGCGATACATTATCTTCGATATAGACGAACTCCGGATAGGCATTGTCGATAGTGCAATGCAGACCAATATAGACGTTCTCACCTATCGTCACTCCGCGATGCCTATTCCAACGCACCCGGAACTTATTGAGCGGACAGCGGTACGACCAACGACTGAGGATGATATTGCGTATCTTACGCAGCGCAAACCGTAACGGACTCATCTTACGTCTCGAACTGGAGTTTTGTATCGTCTTCCGCAGACTCGAATCATCATGGTCAAAATACGGAATCGTTATCGCTTCACGAACTTGGTACTCTTTCATATCACTCACTCATTAATACTTCGTATTCCATGACTTTCTTTGCCGGTACGCCTTTCACCATCGTATAATCCGGCACAGATTTCTCGACGACGCTCCCGGCAGAAACAACGGCATTCTTCCCGATACACACCCCCGGCATGATCGTACTCCGCACAGCCACAATCGCTCCTTCCTTAATCAGCACCGGAGCCATCTGTGCTTGGAATATCGGCGCATAGCGCTTCATCGGGTTGAAGTGCGTTAGGATCATTGTCCCGGCATTGACGGACGCATTATCCTCGATGTAGATATACTCCGGATGGAGGTTATCGAGGAAGCAGAACATGCCGAGGTACACATTCTTTCCGATATGCACTCCGCGTCTGCGATGCATCCATTG
>ODAI010905067.1_pt1 | contig 24794 bp, 19 predicted proteins | sample 1539321 | NCBI WGS metagenome assembly ODAI01 (sample SAMN02144231, study PRJEB22623) | gut metagenome | biome: sheep rumen | host: Ovis aries | place: New Zealand
CGGCGCGAAGGCTTACCTTGTCAACCCCGGCGGGAACGGCACCGGCAAGCGCATCTCCATTAAGGATCCCCGCGGCATCATCGACGCGATCCTTAACGGCGACGTTCTGAAGGCTCCGACGAAGAAGATTCCGTATTTCAACTTCGAGGTTCCGACAGAGCTTCCGGGCGTAGATCCGGCTATTCTGGATCCGCGTGATACTTATGCTGATGCAGCTGAGTGGGAGGAGAAGGCTAAGGATCTGGCTTCCAGATTCCAGAAGAACTTCGTGAAGTATACATCTAATGAGGCTGGTAAGGCGCTGGTGGCAGCGGGCCCGCAGCTGTAATGTGAAAGCAGTTGCTTGAGGTCGGTTCACGGCGCTATTGTGAAGGCGGCGTGAGGACGGTGCCCGGGCAGGCTGAGAAGCTGATACTTTAATAATGAATTACAAGGCCGTCGCGGGTACGCGGCGGCCTTTTTGAGGTGGTGGGTTATGGTGACGTACAATATCCGGGGCGCTGAGCGTATACGGCAGGGCGCTTTTCGAGGTGGTGGGTTATGGTAAGGTACAGTATCCGGAACTGACGGTAAACGGCAAGGGCGCTTTTGAGATGGTGGGTTATGGTAACGTATAGTATGGCGAACGAGGGAATCGGAATTTCACGGTTCGGAGTGGGTGATGAATTATGATAACGATTAATATGGCGAATGGGAGGCTGCTGATATTTTCAGCTTTGGTCACCGTTGCAATGCTCATAGGGAACCTGATGGAGCAGGGGCGGAAGAATTCCTGTACGATTCTGTTTGAACGGCTGGTGTATCTGAATCTTATCTATAATGTTGCAGATGTTTTCGTAGTTTATCATTTGAATCTGGGCGGGGCGCGAACGGATTTTTCTACTCGTGCCGCGGACATTTTGATGGTGCTGGCTTATTACGGCATTATGTACCTGTTCGTGAGATTTCTTGTGACCTATTTGTCTTACTATACGAAGGTGGCGGGGAGATGGGTTATTTTCATTGATGTCGTCACAGTTGTGTCGATGGCGATGCGGTTTGTGTTCCTGGCTTATGCCGATGGCCCGAATAATCTGAAAATAGAAGATTGGATGTTTCTGATTTCAAATATCACGGCGTTTCTGTATGCCCTGGGTGTTATTGCGATGTTGCTCTGGTATCGGAGGTGTATGGCTCTGAGCGAGCTGCTGATTATGATGACGTTTATTGTGCTGCCGGCGTTCGGGGGGCTTGTCAGGCTCATAGGGCCGAATATTGTTTCTTTTCCGGTCTGTATTACGCTGTCGCTGCTGCTCATTAATAATTTTATTCATATGAAGCTGGCGGATCGCCTTAAGGAGCAGGAGAAGGAGCTGGTGGAGAAGCAGGTGCAGATTATGATGAGCCAGATTCGGCCGCATTTTCTGTTTAATGTGCTGAATACGATTTATATTTTGTGCGATACGGAGCCGCGGAAGGCGCAGGAGGCGGTTAATCATTTTTCGAGGTTTCTGAGGGTGAATCTGGAGCGGCTGACGGATAAGGAGACGATGGTTCCGTTTCGGACGGAGATGGAGCATGTGAAGCATTATCTGGAGCTGGAGAAGATGCGGTACGGGGAGGATCTGCGGGTGGAGATGGACATCGCGGCGGAGGATTTCTGGGTGCCGTCGCTGACGGTGCAGCCGATCGTGGAGAATGCGGTGAAGCATGGGATTCATTCGAGGCCGAACGGGGGGACGGTGCGGATCAGCACGAGGGAGACGGAGGAGTTTTATGAGGTGTGCGTGATTGATGACGGGGTCGGGTTTGATCCCGCGGAGACGAAGGATGACGGGAAGGTGCACGTCGGGCTGAGGAATGTGAGGGAGCGGCTGGCGGTGGTGTGCGAGGGGGAGGTGTTGATTGAGAGCCGGGTCGGTGAGGGGACGACGGTGAGGATGAGGGTGCCGAGGAGGGGAGAGTGAGATAGGCGGATGTGTGGGGCGGACCTGTGGGTCCGCCTTGGTTTTTGGGCGGGGTTTTGTTTTTGGGGGACGACCTCGGGCGGGGTCTGACCCCGGCCGGGGTCAGCCCCCGTGGGTTTTGGGGGACGACCTCGGGCGGGGTCTGACCCCGGGAGGGGTCAGACCCCCTAAGGTTATGCAAATAGCTGGCGGGCCATCTCCGCGTCAAATGTCACCGACTTCACGTGGTTGACCTCGATTTGGTAGAGCGCGTTGGCAGCCATATGCTCGGCAGCCTGTTCGAGGTCGCGGATGCCGGTCGTGTTCATGAACTGGCGGACGACCGCGTCTAACGCCTCCTCGGAGACGATGATCTCGTCGTCGCGGAGCCCCATACGGTGCAGAACCCTGGGGAGGGCATACTCGGAGAAGATGACCTTTTTCTCTTCAAATGTGTAGTCCGGTATGTCGATGACCGCGAAGCGGGACATGAGCGGCGCACTGATCTGGTCCTTGTCGTTGGCCGTGGCGATCGGGTAGACGCCGGCGGTCGGAATCATGCACTCGATGTAGTTGTCGGTGAACCCGAGGTTGTCGAGGAGCGTGAGGAGGACGTCGGCAGGGTTGCCGTTGCCCTTGCCCGCAGCGGCTTTGTCGAGCTCGTTGATGATGAAGACGAGGTTGGACTCGCCGGCGGCGGAGAAGGCTTCCATGATGATGCCGGGCTTTGCATTTGTATATATGCGGGAGCTGCCGGTGAGCTGCTCAGGGTCGTTGATGGAGCTCATGTCGAGGGTCGTCCAGGGGAGCCGGAGGATGCGGGCGACGGCGTAGGCGACCTGGGATTTGCCCGTACCCGCGGGACCCGCGAGCAGGAGGCCGTATGCCGGGAGCGTGTGCGTCCGGTTGATCTGGATGATGGTCTCGATGATGCGCTGTTTGACTTTTTCCATGCCGTAGAGCTCCTCGTCGAGGACGCGGCGGGCTTCGACGGGGTCGATGGACTCGAAGTAGTTGGCTTTCCACTGGATGTTCATCATGATGGAGAGGGCACGCTGGGCATGGCGGCGCTCCTCGGGCGAGACTTCGCCGGAGCGGGCGACGGCCAGGTTGCGGCGGGCCCAGAGACGGATGTTGTCGGGCAGGGTCTTGCCCGCGCAGTTCATGAAGTCGGTGATGCTCTGGAGGCTGGTGAGGCGCATGTTGTCGCCGACCTCGTCGGCGTCCTCGTCTTCGATTTCATCGGAGGGGGCGTCGCTGGCGAGCAGGCGTTCGATCATGAACTGGAGGAAGCCGTCTTCGGCGGAGAGTTTGGTGCCGCCGCCGTAGGCGATTTCACGGATTTTGTATACGGCATAGCCATTTTCGAGGTTTTTGCCGGATAGACGGACGTTGATGTGGTTTTCGCCGAGCCAGGCAAGGAGGCTCGTGAAGCGGGCATCGATGCGGAGGATGTCGGCGGAGATGGTGCCATTTGCCGTCTGAAACTCAAAGGCGGTGCGCTTGACCGGGTTGGTGAAGACGCCGTTTGAGTGGTGGGGCCACTCCCCATTGGTGTTGTCCAGGACCATGATGGGCTGGGCGGGAGAGGTGGAGTGGGCATTTGTCTTGAAGACCGTGTAGGTGCAGACGGGCGCGGCTTTGTCGGGGGTGTGGGTGAAGTCGAATACGGGCATGGGGGCTCCTTTGTGGTGTGCTTATTGGTTGCGGAATGCAGCATGGATTTATTTGGTGTGGTTATCATATCACAGATTGGGGGCGAAGTGGTATAATGAGCGGTGAGTTTGTGCGGGCAATCTTTTGCGGATGGGGTTGTGAGCGGCGGTTGGGTGCCTGGCTGAGGGGTGCTTGGCGGCGGAGTTTGGCGACGGGCTTGGAGTGAGGAAGCGAGGATTGTTACGTGGCGGTTGGGTGCTGGCTGAGGGGTGATGCTTGGCGGCGGAGGAAGTGAGGAAGCGAGGATTGTTACGTGGCGGTTGGGCGCTTGGCTGAGGGGCAGTGCTTGGCAGGACCAAGGGAAGGGCGAAGGAGCAGGGATGTTCGTGAATATGGGGTACGACCTCGGGCGAGGTCAGACCCCGGCGGATTTGGGGAACGACCTCGGGCGGGGTCAGACCCCGGCGGATTTGGGGTACGACCTCGGGCGGGGTCAGACCCCGGCGGATTTGGGGTACGACCTCGGGCGGGGTCAGACCCCGATGGATTTGGAAAAGAGGGAGAGCGATATGATCAAGGTGGATCTGATCACGGGATTTTTGGGGTCGGGTAAGACGACGTTTATGAAGAAGTATGTGCGGCATCTGGTAGATTCGGGAAAGAACACGGGGATCATCGAGAATGATCACGGCGCGGTCAACGTGGATCTGATGCTGCTGCAGGAGCTGTTCGGGCCGATGTGCGACATGGAGATGGTCACCGGAGGCGACGGATACGAGACGCATATAAGGAGGCTGAAAGCGAAGCTGATTGCATTTGGAATGAGGCGAGTCGACCGGGTGGTGATTGAGCCGTCGGGAGTGTTCGATGTGGACGAGTTTTTCGACGTGCTGTATGAGGAGCCGCTTGGCCGGTGGTACGAGGTCGGGAATGTGATCGTGGTGGTGGATGCGAAGCTGGAGGATGATTTATCGGAGCAGAGTGACTATTTGCTTGCTTCACAGCTCGCCAACGCGGGCCGGATCATTCTGAGCCGGACCCAGGAGGCCACCGAGAAGGACATCGAGCACACGGTGCGGCATATGAACGAGGTGATGGAGAAGTTCGGGTGCGCGCGGCGGTTCGATAAGGAGATCGTGACGAAGCCGTGGGATGAGTTCACGGAGGCGGATTTCGAGGACATTGAGGGGTGCGGATATGTGCTGGAGAGTCATGTGAAGCTGCCGGTGTCGCAGGAGAATTCGTTTGAGTCGCTGTATTTTATGAATTATCATCTGACGGAGGCGGAGCTGCGCGAGAAGGCGGACGCGATGATGCGGGACCCGGCGTGCGGGAACGTGTTCAGGATCAAGGGGTTCATGCCGGTGGGCGACGGGTGGATCGAGATTAATGCGACGCATCGGGAGATTAATATTAAGCCGATTGAGCGGGGACAGGAGATTGTGATCGTGATTGGGGAGGATTTGGTTGAGGAGAGGGTGAGAGAGTATTTTGAGGGGAGCGTGATTGAGGGTCAGTGAGATGAGGGATTAACGAGTATTCCTGGTCTCCCTGTCTGTGGACACGACGATTGTGGTGTATCCACAGGTTTAGATTTAGAGGAATGATGAGCGGCGGGCGCGGGGGTGCTTGCCGTTTTTTGATTTTGGGGAAGGGGTTCGGGGGAGGGGGACAGGGACAGTCGTGAATATGGGGTACGACCTCGGGCGGGGTCAGACCCCGGAGGAAAAGGGAGACGACCTTGGGCGGGGTCAGACCCCGCCCGGGGTCTGACCCCGGCAAAAAAAGGGTCTGACCCCCTTGCACACGCGATGGATTAGTTGTTATTATAGTGTCGGGACCCGAGAAGGCCCCGAACTTTTCTTTTCTATGGCAGGCGGTCCCGCCTGCAACTCTTCCACATTTTACAATTTCTTAGGTGACCCGCGGCGTGGGGCGATGTGTTCTTGGTGGCATTTGCTGTCTGTGCCGGTGGGTCGAAGCAACCGGATGACTCTGGTTATTGAGAGAAAGGAGGCATTTGTATGCCAAGACGCCCAAGAATTCTGAGCAGCATCGGCTTTGAACACGTCATGCTGCGCGGTGTGAACAAGCAGACCATTTTCTTTGATGATGCCGATCGAAGGCGGTTTCTAAGGAGCCTCGAGAACGCGCGGGACGCGGGAGGCTTCGTCCTGCACGCGTATTGTCTGATGGACAATCATGTGCATTTGCTGATTCAGAAGGGGATGGAGCCGGTGGGACTGTCCGTGAAGCGTTTTGGGGTGGGCTACGCCTGCTATTTTAATAAGAAGTATGAGCGGGTGGGGCATTTGTTTCAAGGAAGGTATCAGAGTGTGCCCGTGGAGAGCGAGAGGCAGTATTTGACCGTAATCCGGTACATCATGCAGAATCCGGTGAAAGCGGGGATGTGCAAGCGCGCGTCGGAGTATCGGTGGAGCAATTACCGAACGCTCGGGATGGATGACGGGCTGGCCGACAGCAGCATGCTGGGGAAGATCGCGGATATGGAGGCGATTCTGGAGGTCGTTGACACGCCGGCGGATGATGATGTGATGGAGTGGATCGAGTGGGGACGGATCAGCGACAAGGCGGCCGTGGAGATTATGAAGGTTGTGAGCGGAGTCGGGACGGTTCAGGAGTTTCTGGGGATGGCTGAGACGCAGGTTAGGGAGTGTATTGGGATGATGTACAGGCAGGGGTGTGAGTATAAGCAGATTGGGAGGGTGCTGGGGGTGAGCCAGTATCAGTTGGAGAGGATGAGGGGGCTGAGGTGAGGGGCGTGAATGGGGGATCTCGGGCGATTTGGGGACGGCCTCCAGGCGGGGGTGTCTCTGGAGGATTCCGTGAATATGGGGGACGACCTCGGGCGGGGTCAGACCCCGGAGGAAAAGGGAGACGACCTCGGGCGGGGTCAGACCCCGCCCGGGGTCTGACCCCCTATTTCTTGAAAGCCCCGAGCAGGGAACTCACGATGTCGTCGGTCTTCCCGGAGCCCGAGCCGGACGCCGCGCCGGAAAACAGGGATGCCAGCAGCTCGTCGGGCCTCTTGGAGCCGTCGAGGAGAGAACTCAACATCTCGGATGCCGTCTGGGTCTCGCCCTTGAGAAGGCTCATAACGGATTTCTTCTTGTCGGAGTCAGCCGCCCGGTAGAGCTCAATAAGTTTCCTCTCGGTGGCCGTCACCTGGATCGTGTTTTTGCCGGTGGTCTTGCTGCCCGAGGAGGTCTTGCCGGATGTGGTTTTCCCTGAAGATGTTGTCGTGGATGTCGCCTTGGCAGCGTCGAGCAGGGACTTCTGGGTGACACCGGTCGCCTTGGCAATCTGCTTGAGCTGGTTCTGGGTGGGAACCTTCTGGTTGCGCTCGGCCTTGCTTATGTCAGATGCCGTCATATTGTCTGCCTTTTTGGCAAGCTGCTCCTGTGTGAGACCGGCAGCGGTACGAGCCTCCTTGATGAGGTCGCCGAGAGATTTGGATTGTGCCATGGGATCACCTTCCTTTCTGGGTGTTGGGGTGCATTTGCAAGCGTATGGCCGAGTGCCGGGTGGCGCTTGCAATTGCTGCGGTGTGGCCGCACTTGCAGTTGCGTTGCTGAGAGCCGGGGTGCATTTGCAATCGATGCGGTTGTGAGCGGGCCGGGCTGCATTTGTCTGCATAACAAATGTGACCCGGTCAATTTATTTTCGTAATCAATGCCACGATGGGCATCGTGATGACCGAAAGGATTGTCGAGAGCGCCACATTCCTGGCGGCGAGCTTGTAGTTGGCGTCGTACTGCTGCGCGACGATGACGACCAGGTTGCCGATTGGGGTCGCGACGATGATGAGAAGCACGCCGAGGAGCACCGGATCGCTCACTAAGAGCCTGGCGATGAGGATTATTACGGTCGGGACGATCACCAGCTTTATGAGGTTGAAGATCAGGTCACGCCGGTCGGAGATGAGCTCGCGAGGCTCGAAGTCGGTGAGGGACGCGCCGATCACGATCATGGCCAGGGAGGCCGGCAGCGCGCCGAGATTTTCGACGGTGGTCTGGACAAATGTCGGCACCGCCGGTCTCAGGAACGCACACGCGAGCGCGATGAGGCAGGCGAGGGTGCCGGGGTTGATGATATTTGTCATACGGAACGGTACCCGGTGGGGCGAGCCCTTCTGGATGGTACGAATGCCGTAGGTGTAGAAGAGCAGGTTGTAAAAGACGGTTCCGATGGAGGCGTACACGAGGCTGCCCGGGCCGTACATGGCGCGCAGGAGGGGGAAGCCCATGAAGCCGATGTTGGTGAAGATCGTCATGATCTGGTAGATGCTGTGCAGCTCCTTCGGGATCCTGAGCAGGGTCGGAAGGAGGAGGGAGGCACCGATCAGGCCGATGTAGGCAAAGATGCAGAGGATGACGGTGTGGGTGAGCATTTGGATGGAGATCGGGTCGGAGTCGCCGAGTGCGCCGGAGACAATCATGCAGGGGGCGGCGATGTTGACGACGAGCCAGGAGATTGCGCGGCTGCCGTCGGGGGTGAGGATGTCTTTCTTCCGCATGTAGTAGCCGATGAGGAGGAAGATGAAGAGGGCGAGCATTTGTTGAAATAATAGCATGGGGACTCCTTGGTGTGGTTTTTATGTGGGGCTGCCGGGGAGGATTTGTGCAGGTGCGGGCCTGCTCCTTGCGGCTGGTTGATGAGCGCAGGAATCAATTTTCCGCGGCACTTTGTGTGGGTGCCGGCTTTGGCAGCGGTGTTTTGGGGTATGTGGGCGGCCGGTTTTGCGGCAGAGATTTGTGCTGGTCTGTCGGCCGCGTGGTTGTTGATTCTTATCGAAGATTATAGCATTGCGGGGTTTTGGGGGCAATATGGAGGGGGTGGGGCATGAATATTTTGAGTTACAGTTCACAGGCATGCCGGACAGCAGACTCTTTTCAGGCACAAGGTATTATGTTCGGGAGGAAAGCATGTGCGGTCTTCGACGGAATGGGGCCTATCCACGCTTTTTACATATTAAGAGGAGCGAGGGCGATCGTGTGTGTGGACTGGACTAAATACATGAGATTCGTGGTCTGGTCATTGGAAAGACGGGGTATTGATGTTAAAATGAGTGAAAATGGGGTACGACCTCGGGCGGGGTCTGACCCCGGAGGAAAAGGGGTACGACCTCGGGCGGGGTCTGACCCCGGTCGGGGTCAGACCCCGTCAGAAGGAGAACATTATTATGGAAAATCTTAGGAAACGCAACGAAGTCCCGGTCGAACTGACCTGGAACCTTGAAGACATCTATCGCTCCGAAAAGGAGTGGGAAGCCGACGTCGCCGCCAGCCTCGCCCTCGCCGATGAACTCGCAGGCTATGAAGGCCGAGCCACGCAGGACGCCGGCACGCTGCTGAAGGTCATGGACCTGTATGAAGCCTGCCTCATGAAGCTCTACCGGCTCTCGTCGTACGCCAGCATGAAGCATGACCAGGACACCGCGGACGCCGCCAACCAGGCGCTCATGCAGCGGGCACAAAGCACCGAAGTGCAAATCGCCGAAAAACTCGCCTTCCTGGAGCCCGAAATCCTGGAACTCCCGGAAGATACGCTGAACCGGTATATGGAAGGTGATCTGGGCAAATACCGCGTCACCCTCAGCGAAGTCGTCCGCCTGCGCGCGCACTCGCTCAGCAAGGACCTGGAGAAGCTCCTGGCCTCGGCGGGCGACATGGCGCAGACCCCCGCAAACGGCTTCGGCATGCTGAGCAACGCCGACCTCAAGTTCCCGGTTGTGAAGGACTCGGAGGGGAAGGAGATCCAGCTCAGCAACGGGCGTTTTGTGCCCACCCAGATGTCGCCGGATCGGGGGCTGAGAGAGGAGGCATTTGTAAAATTCTACGAACGCTACAAGGAGTTCAAGAACACCTGGGCCGCCCTGTACGACGGGCAGGTGCGTCAGCAGATCTTCTTTGCGAAGGCGAGAAAGTACGAGTCGACATTTGTGGCGGCGGTCGAGGCCAACAACGTTCGGCCCGAGGTCTGCGACAACCTCATCGAGAGCGTGCACCGCAACCTGGACAAGATGCACCGGTACGTGAGGCTGCGCAAGCAAATGCTCGGCGTCTCCGAACTCCACATGTATGATGTGTACGCGCCGATGGTGCGCGATTACTCCGTGCGCGTGAGCTACGAGCAGGCGAAGGAGGCGGTACTTGAGGCGCTGAGGCCCCTGGGGGAGGAGTATCTGGGGGTGGTGAGGGAGGCATTTGCCAACCGCTGGATCGATGTCATGGAAAATGAAGGGAAGCGCAGCGGCGCCTATTCCACCGGCGTGTACGGGGTGCATCCGTATATGCTGCTCAACTGGAACGGGACGCTGGACGATGTGTTCACGCTGATTCACGAGATGGGCCATTCGATGCACACGTGGTACTCGTCGCATGAGCAGACATTTTTGAATTCGCATTACAAGATTTTTGTGGCGGAGGTCGCGTCGACGACGAATGAGATTCTGCTGCTGGAGTATTTGCTCGGAAAGGCGGAGTCGGAGACGGAGAAGGCGTATCTGATCAATCATTATCTGGAGAGCTTCAAGGGCACGCTGATCCGCCAGACGATGTTCGAGGAGTTCGAGAGGAAGACAAATGCGATGGCCGAGCAGGGCATCCCTCTCACCGCTGACGCGCTGTGCGAAACGTATCTGGCGCTGAATAAGGAGTATTTCGGGGAGGATATGGTGTCCGACCCGCTGATCGCGTATGAGTGGTGCAGGATTCCGCATTTTTACTATAATTTTTATGTGTATCAGTACGCGACGAGTTTCGCGGCGTCGGTGGCGATCGCGCACAGGATTCTGAGCGGGGGACAGCCGGAGGTCGAGCGGTAGCTGGAGTTCCTGAAGAGCGGGTGCACGGAGGATCCGGTGAGTCTGCTGAGAAAGGCGGGCGTGGATCTGTCGACCGGGAGGCCGGTGGACGAGGCGCTGGCGGTGTTTGAGGATGCGATCAGGCAGATGGAGGAGTTGGCGGAGGATTGAAGGTTCTGGTGGGGGAGTGACCATCTTGTCTTGGGAGAGAAGGTGCAGACAGGGGTGGGTTGCGACTGAATTTGTCTGCAGGAAGAAGAGGGAGGGTGCAGACAGGAGAGAGCCGCGATTGCCTTTGTCTGCAGGGAGAGAGCGGAGAGGCGGACAGATGGAAGGGGTGGCCGTCTTGTCTTAGGGAAGAAGGTGCAGACAGGGGTGAGCTGCGACTGCCTGTGTCTGCAGGAAAAAGAGGCACGGACGGAAAATGAGAGCAGCCGGCTGCATTTGCATATATTAAGAAAGTGAGAGGATTTATGACCGCACATGACAAAATACTTGCCGTCAAGAACAATATTTCGAAGGTGTTCGTCGGGCGGGAGAACACCGTCTGGCTGGTGCTGACCGCGCTGGTGTCGGGCGGCCACGTGCTGCTCGAGGACATGCCGGGGACCGGGAAGACGTCGCTTGCGAGAGCGCTGGCGAAGTCGATCGACGGGGAGTTTCGGCGGATCCAGTTCACGCCGGATCTGCTGCCGTCGGATGTGACCGGGCTGTCCGTGTGGAATCAGGCGGCGGGGGAGTTTGAGTTTCGGGAGGGGCCGGCATTTGCAAATATTCTTCTCGCCGACGAGATCAACCGCGCCACCCCGAGGACGCAATCGGGGCTGCTCGAGTGCATGGAGGAGCGGCAGATTACGACGGACGGGGTCACGCGGCGGCTGGCGGAGCCGTTTTTCGTGATCGCGACGCAGAATCCGGTCGAGACGAGCGGGACGTTTCCGCTGCCGGAGGCGCAGTTGGACCGTTTCCTGATGAAGCTGTCGCTGGGGTTTCCGGATAAGGCGGAGGAGCTTGTGATCATGGAGCGGTTTCTGCGCGACGACCCGCTGGCGGAGACGACGGCGGTGGCCGAACCGGGGGATGTGCTCGCGGCGCGCGAGGAGGCGCGGCGGGTGGATGTCGGCCCGGAGATGATGGGGTATATTGCGGATGTTGCGATGGCGACGCGGGCGCGGCGCGACCTGGCGGCGGGGGTGAGCCCGCGCGGGACGCTGGCGCTGCTGCATGCGGCGCAGACGCTGGCGTGGCTGAACGGCCGCGGGTATGTGGTGCCCGAGGATGTGAAGATGCTGGCGGTGCCGGTGCTGGCGCATCGGCTGATTCCGGCGCAGAGTTACGGGTATTATATTGAGCAGGAGAAGGTGATGGCGGAGGTGCTGGACGGGGTGCCGGTGCCGACGGAGAGGTTCGAGTAGGTGAGAGAGGCGGCGGGGCCGCCTCCGGCGTGAAAAAGGGGGACGACCTCGGGCGGGGTCAGACCCCCGGCGGGGTCAGACCCCGGGCGGGGTCAGACCCCGGAAGGAGAAAATCATGCTGATTCTATGGATCCCCCTCGGGGTCGCACTCATATTTCTGCTCATCCGGTACGTGTACCTGAAGGTCTGGGACCGCGGGCTGAGCGTCACGCTGGCATTTGGACAGCACGCCGTGAGCGAAGGGCAGGAAGCCACGCTCAAGGCCACGGTCGCCAACGCCAAATGGCTGCCGCTGCCGGTCCTCATGCTGCGGTACAAGCTGGACCGGGGACTGCGCATGGACGAAAATGCCAACGCCTCCGTGTCGGACATGCTCAATGTTGTCGAGTACTTCAGCGTGCTGGGCTACGAGCAGGTCGTGCGGGAGCAGAAGCTTGAAGCCACCAGACGAGGCTGCTATCATATCGATGTCCTGAATCTCATGATGCCGCAGTTGATTTCAGGAGGGGACAGCCTGATCGTGATGCCGCAGGACACCGAGCTGATTGTTTATCCGAGGCTGCTTGAAACGAAGGAGATGTGGGGCATTTGCGAAAAGATCATCGGTGATATTGTCTCGCGGAGGCGGCTGTTTGAGGATGTTTTTTCGTTCCGGGGCATTCGCGATTACACGCGCACGGACCCGCTGTCCGCCGTCAACTGGAAGGCCAGCGCGCGCACAGGAAAGATGATGGTGAACCTGAGGGATTATACATTTGGCCAGGAGGTGCGCATTTTACTTAATCTGGAGGAACCGGATTATCGGTATGGTGAGGATTTGTTGGAAAATGCCATCCGCCTCGCAGCCACCGTCGCCTGCCGGTGCATCAGCGACCGCATTCCGGTGAGTATGGTGAGTAACGGGCGGATTGCGGGGATGGAGAGTTTGCGGGAGCGCGTGGGCTTGGCGCAGACAGATTCAGGTGCTTCACGTTTGCGGGCTGGTGGCTCGCAAATGGGGCGCGGCGAGGAGACCGCGGGTGTCGATAATTTGCAAATACATGCCGGCGGCTCGCAGGACCACATCGGGGTGATCGGTGAGGCGCTGGCGAGGGTGGACGTGAGAGGCGGGATGGAGTCATTTGCAGAGATGATGCGCCGGGAGCGGGAGCGCATGGCGGACAGTTGTGTCACCGTGTGCCTTATTTCTACCGGGCGCGGGGATGCGATTGTCCGCGAGGCTGAGGCGCTGGCGAGGCAGCAGGATGGGATATTTTGGCTTTGTCCGCTGAGGAAGGATGATGAGGATAAGGCGATTCCGGGGAATATTGCGTTTCAGAGGATGGATTTTTGAGGGATTTTGGAGGCCGGGGCTGAACCTGACGTGAAAATGGGGGACGACCTCGGGCGGGGTCTGACCCCGGGCGGGGTCAGACCCCGATGAATCAAAGGAGGTGAGCGCATGAAAAACAAAGACCGGTACTTCCCGGATGAAAGCGGAGGGCTATTTGCCTGCCGCCTGCTCACCAACCTCCTCGTCCTGACCACCCTCCCGATGGCCTTCGGTCTCTACCTGAAGGCCCCGCCCGTCGCGCTGCTCTTCTCCTGCGTGGAAATGCTGCTCTTCGGCATCGCCCTGGAAGTCATCCAGCGCTGCCTGAAAGGGTTCGGCCTGTACACGCTCGCGCACCTGAGCGCTCTCTTTTTCATTTTCATGGGAGCGCCGTTCTATCCATTCGTACACCTAGCACTGGGCGTGATCGCCTCGGTCATCATGTACGCCGACCGCGCCATGAGAAGGCGCGACTTCTATCCCACGCCTTTCTGGCTGGCGTATCCCGTGCTGATCTACATCGCCGGATATATGGAGAAGGGGGAGAGCCTGAGAGGGCTGGGCGTATTTGCAGAAGTTGTACTCATCGGACTCTTCTTCGTTTACCGCAACCAGCTGAGCATGGAGCGGACGTTCAACACCGCGAAGGATTATGTCCGTGTGCCGTACCGCAAGATCAAAATGGTAAATGCGTGCGTCTTCGGCCTATTTGCGGTGACTGCCATCGTGCTTGCGCTTGCGCTCTCGCAGATCTTCAACGGAGAAGCCCTCGTCAGGACGGTCTTTCGGGGCATCCTCGGGCTGTATGGGCTGCTGACGCTGGGGCTGTTCTGGCTGGTCAGCCACCTGTTTCCCGATTTCGGCGGGAGCATGACCGCCATGGACAGCGCGGACATAGCGATGGCGCTCGCGGCGTATCAGGAGGAACACCCGTATCTGATGATGATGTGGAGAGCGGTGGAACTTGCTATTTCCATTGTGGGAATCGCCCTGTTTGTCTGGATTCTGCGCAATGTGTGGAAGGAATTTTACCGGGAATTCCGCACGGCGGACCTCGAGACGGATGATGTCCGCCTGAAGATCGTGAACGAGGAGGACAGGAAGCAGGAAAGGGTCGCCGCGAAGCGGGTGCGGAGGCCGGGAATTTTCAGCCCGGCGGCGCGAATGCGGCGAATGTATGTGAGGTATATTCGGAGCCATCCGGGGGTCGACCGGATCAGGCCTTCGCACACGCCGAAGGAGCTTGAGGCGGCGGTGGAGGCGCACGGGGACGTGAGAATTCGGGAGCTGTACGAGCGGGCGCGGTACGCGCCGGGGCTTGTGACGGACGAGGATGTGCGTGAGATGAAGAGAGGGATTAAGGGTTCGTGAAAAAGGGGGACGACCTCGGGCGGGGTCAGACCCCGGCCGGGGGCAGACCCCGTTCTATAGAAGGAGGCTTATATGAGTACAGTTTACAAATGCAAGTCCTGCGGAGCCCCCCTCCGCTTCGACCCGCACACAGGGAAACTCAAGTGTGATCACTGTGATTCATATTTCTTTCCTTATGAATATCATCAGACGAGGCTTGAGAGAAAGGATGGACCGGAGGCCCCGGCCGATCCCGCCGGCAGCCTTGCCGTCTACCACTGCCCGAACTGCGGCGCTGAAGTCATGACCGCTGACACGGCCATCGCGGACAAATGCGTCTACTGCGGTTACCCCATCGCCTTCGCGGGAACGCTCGCGGAGGAGTTTACACCGGAGTATTTGCTTCCATTTGAAAAAGATGTCTCGGATGCCATCGAGGGGTATAGGGGGGTGCTGAGAGGGGCGCCATTTGCCCCGAAAGAATTCCGGGAGAAGTCGGTGCTTGAACGCTTCCGCGGGGTGTACGTGCCGGTCTGGCTCTACACGATGGACGTGGAGGCGCAGATCGACGTGCGCGGGCGCGTCGACGGCAAGAAGATCCTGGGGTACACGGACTACGGCCCGATCACGCAGGACGGGTCGGAGCTGCTGACGGTGCACGAGGAGGGTGTGCTGCATTACGAGAATATCGCGCGGGACGGGCTGCGCGAGCTGGACGATCTGATTGTGAGGTGCCTGAGTCCGTATGACTATTGGAAGAGGAGGGCATTTGACGCGAGCTACCTCGCGGGATTCTACGCGCAGAGGTGGGATGTGGATTTCGAGGCGTGCAGCGCGGAGGTCCGGCGGGAGGTGCTGGACGCGGCGGTGTACGATATGCATGAGCACGCGTGCGATCTGGCGGACAGCTATTCGGACCGGTGGAACGAGGGTGATGACACGGGGTATTGGAAGTATACGAAGGCAAATGCGGCCCGCGTCTTTCCGGGAGACTCCCGCACTGATTCGAGCGGTGATTCGGGGGATGGTTCGGGGGCCGGTTTGGGTTTGGGTTCGGGAGCCGGTTCGGGAGCTGGTTCGGATGGTGATTCGGGTACCGGTTCGGGAGTCGGTTCGGGAGTCGGTTCGGGAGTCGGTTCGGGTGTCAATTCGCGTGTTGATTCGGGACGGAGGTTCCGGAGGACGAGTAACCGGCTGGACCCGGACGGGGGCCTGAAGGTGTTGGGAAATGATGTGCTGCCGCCGAATATCGGCAGCGGGTACAACGGGCGGATCATCGGCGAGCGGGTGGATTATGCGCTTGTGCCGGTGTGGCTGATGTATACGCGGTATCACGGTAAGGATTATATGTTCGCGATGAACGGGCAGACCGGCGAGATTGACGGGAATATGCCGGTGAGCGTGCCGCGGGTGCTGGGGTATCTGGGGCTGACGGCCCTGATGCTGCTGGGGGTCGTGATGCTGGCGGCTTACTGGGATTCGGGGGTGCTGGCGGCGGGGCTGCTGCCGGTGATGTGGTTCCTGAATCTGGTGAGGAGGCAGATCGGCATCGGGCTTTCGGAGAAGAATGCGGAGCCGGTGCGGGAGAGGATGTACAGAAGGCTGGTGCATGAGGAGAGGGAGGAGTTTTAGAGGTTGTTGGTGGGTGTGAGGCTTTCAGCTTGAGTAAGTTGGGGATGAGAGATTGAGAATGAAAAAAATCCGTCGGCGGGGTGCCGACGGATTTTTGTGTCGTGAAAAAGGGGGACGACCTCGGGCGGGGTCTGACCCCGGGCAAAAAGGGGAACGACCTCAGGCGGGGTCTGACCCCGCCCCGGGGGTCCTTACCACTTCTCCAGCAATTTGATAATAATGTCTGCGCAATCCTCCGGAGAGATCCTGCTCGTGTCCAGACAAATATGATAATTTGTGCAGTCATCGATGTCTGTTCCGACAAATGTCCTGTAATAGTTGTTGCGGAACCGGTCTCTCTGCGCGATGTATTTGTCCAAATCCTTCTGGTCAACCGCCTCCTCGAGCTCTACCGTGTGCTGCTTGCGGTGCTCAATGTCTCCGTAGAGGAAGACATCGAAGGTCGGGATGTTCTCCTCGCGAAGGATGTGGTTGGCGCACCTGCCGACGATGATGCACTCCGTCTGCGCGAGCTCGATGATGACCTTCCGCTGGATCAGATACAGGTCTCTGACCATGTCGGGGTAGGTCCCGACCGTGCTGTTAAGGATGCTGTTGATGAGCTTGCTTCTTGAGGTGAGCTCCTCACCGCGGTACTGGACCTCGTCGATTTCATAGTCGCTCTCTGCGGCGGTCTTCTTGATGAAATCCTTGTCGTAGTACGGGATTCCGAGTCTGTCGGAGAGAAGCTTCGCGACGGTCCTGCCATAGGCCGCGTATAATCTGTTGATTGTGATGACCGGTAGTTTCTTTTCTGCCATTTTCTTTTTCCTCATTTCCTGCTGAGTGGTTGTCAGCTTCCTATGTATAGTCTAACCAAGGCGGGGGTGTCTTTCAAGAGGTTTTTTGCCGCGACGGGGTCTGACCCCGGGCAAAAAGGGAACCGACCTTCTTCACGGTACAGATAAGATAGCCGACAGGACCATTTCCTCCGCCCCTCTGGAAAAATTGGGGCAGATATAATTCGCCGGCAATGAATTTCATGGGTACGCCCGCAAAAACAGGGACAGATGAAATCAATCCTCTTTCAATATCCTCCGCCCCATCGGAAAATCCGGGGCAGATATAATCCGCCGGCAATGAATTTCATGGGTACACCCGCAAAAACAGGGACAGATGAAATCAATTCTCTTTCAATATCATCCGCCCCACTTCAAAAATCGGGGCGGATATTGACCGACATCATTGAATTCATGGGTACGGCCATCTTCCGGTACAGATAAGGCTGCCGGGTTCGAGCGCAATTTTCATCGAGTGCAATTTAAACATTTTCTGGCCCCCGGCTTTGCTGCTGCGTATATAACCATGTAAGGAAAATAAAAACACATTCAAAAGAAAATGGGAGAATAAAAAAATGGAAATTACAACAAGCATGTTTGACAATATGAGCAGCACAGGCGCATCACTCTTTGGCACACCGATTTCTTCGATCGTGTCACTCGCACTTCTGGTACTTATGTGTGCCGCGATGTGGAAGCTTTTCGAGAAGGCCGGCATCGAAGGATGGAAGGCACTCATTCCGTTCTATAACATCTATCTTCTGTATGAGCTCACATGGGGCAACGGACTGTACGCACTCCTTCTTTTCGTTCCGGTAGTAGACGTCATCGTTACGATCATCACAGCGATCAAGATGGCTAAGGCATTCGGCAAGGGAACCGGCTTCGGCGTAGGCCTCTTCTTCTTCCCGATGATCTGCCAGCCGATTCTTGCATTTGGTGATGCGAAGTACCAGGGCGTACCGGCGTAAAGATGATAAGAAAATAAGATAATGGAAAATGCAGGAGCCTGGCCGGGAGGTCGGGCTTTTTTTGTTTTCATTGTGCAAATGTGAAGGAGCTACGCTGCAAGAACATCGAGGTGTACTTGAATTCACAGGAAATGCCTCAGAGTTTCCTGCGAAGTAAAATGCTCCGCGGGAAGTCAAAAGGTGCAAAATTGAAGAATAAAGTCTCCGGCGGATCGCAGCCGGGCAAATTTGCGGGTGCTGCAGCTCAAGATGGAGGCCGGTGACCTGTGAAAGACTGCTCCCTTAAAATGGAGGCCGGCGGCCTGTGAAAAGATGTTTCCTGAAAAATGCAGGTCGACGGTCCACGCACTGCTGAGAGAAAAGAGTCGCTTTGCGACAATTTTCCCAATAAAAAAATTTTCAAATATATTAGCTCTCACCCCCCGTCCACACGTATCAATGGGTGTAAGAACAAAAGTCTTCACACTAAAGGAGATAAAATTATGAAGAACCAGATCGTAGCATTCATCGTTGCAGCAGCAGTCATCGGAACTGGCGTAGGTGTCGGTGGAGCTTACTTATATACAAATCACGTAAATAACGCTCAGACAACAGCAGTCGAAGCTACCGTAGAGAACGCCTCTCCGGCAGCAAATGCAAATGAGAAATCCGAGCAGCAAAAAGGCGAGACCGTAACGGCCAAGCCGCAGCAGAATACACAGAAGCAGAACACACAGCAGGCAAATACGCAGAAGTCTGCAGCCCAGAAAGCCGCTGAGGAGAAGGCTGCAAAGGAAGCCGCCGAGAAGAAGGCCGCTGCGGAGAAGGCAGCTAAGGAAGCAGCCGAGAAGGCCGCTGCTGAGAAGGCAGCTGAGGAGAAGGCAGCTAAGGAAGCCGCCGAGAAGAAGGCAGCTGAGAAGAAGGCCGCTGAGAAGAAGGCAGCTGAAGAGAAGGCAGCTAAGGAAGCCGCCGAGAAGAAGGCCGCCGAGAAGAAGGCAGCTGAAGAGAAGGCAGCTAAGGAAGCAGCCGAGAAGAAGGCAGCTGAGAAGAAGGCAGCTGAGAAGAAGGCAGCTGAAGAGAAGGCAGCTAAGGAAGCAGCCGAGAAGAAGGCCGCTGAAGAGCAGGCAGCCAAGGAGAAAGCAGCTAAGGAAGCAGCCGAGAAGAAGGCAGCCAAGGAGCAGGCAGCCAGGGAAGCCGCTGAGAAGAAGGCAGCTGAGGAAAAGGCAGCCAGAGAAGCCGCTGAGAAGAAGGCAGCTGAGGAAAAGGCAGCTAAAGAGGCCGCTGAGAAGAAGGTAGTCCGCAGTGAGACAGTACATGGTATGATCACGAGCAGAGACGACGCTGAGATGAGCGTACGAGTAGATGGCGGACTTGCAACATTCTCAATCGATGGCGCAGCAGTGACGGGCGACCTTATGGTAGGCGACAATGTCACGGTAGTATACAATACTGACGGAGAAAACATTGCCGTAACTTCCGTTATCGACACAACAACACCGGAAGAGAGAGAAGCAAATATCGAAGCCTGGATGGGATCTGACGAAGAGCAGAGCGACGACCAGGAAAGCATCGAGGCAGACGTCGAGGACGGTGCTGCAGAGCAGGAGCGTATCGCGGCCGAGCAGGCAGAGGCAGAGCGTATCGCAGCTGAGAAAGCAGAGCAGGAGCGCATCGCGGCTGAGAAAGCAGAGCAGGAACGCATCGCGGCAGAGCAGGCAGAGGCAGAGCGCATCGCAGCAGAGCAGGCAGAGGCAGAGCGCATCGCAGCCGAGCGGGCAGAGGCAGAGCGCATCGCAGCTGAGAAAGCAGAGCAGGAGCGCATCGCGGCAGAGCGGGCAGAGGCAGAGCGCATCGCAGCCGAGCAGGCAGAGGCAGAGCGCATCGCAGCTGAGAAAGCAGAGCAGGAACGTGCCGCAGCCGAGCAGGCTCAGGAGACAAAGAAAATCTCCGGCACAGTGAAGAGCGTATCTGAGTCTTCCATCACGATCACAACAGAGGACGGCAGCGAGAAGAAACTGGATGTTGCCGGCGCATCTGTGAACAATGTCGAGGAAGGCAGCAGCGTGACAGTAGAGTATCGCGGCAACAACGTCGTATCGATCACTCTTAAGTAATTCTTCACAGGAACTTAATAATGGGCTCAGAATCAAATGAGCAAAAGAGAGACGGGGACCGGCGCGGGAGCGGCGGTTCCCGCCATTTTCATATCATGGCATAAATTCACAGCATAAATTCGTAGCATAATACTTCCTGCACAAATAGCTTAGAGCAAATTGCCCGCACATATGCTATACTGATGGAAACATTGATATGTGGTGATATTGAGAGAAGAGTGCATTTGAGAAATGCAGGCACGAGATGTTGTGCTGGCGGAAGCGTCGGTTTGTGGAAATTTTCAGGGAGGACATCATGGGGATTGTCGTAATCGGTTCGATTTTCGTAGATATCAAGGGATATCCGTTGGGGGATTTTATACCTACCGGCCGCAACGTCGGCTTTGTGGTCACGAAGCACGGCGGTGTGAGCCGAAATGTTGCGGAAGATATTGCAAATGTTGAGCTTCGCCCCACATTTGTCGGCCTCGTCGACGATACCGGGCTGGGCCGGGATGTCCTTGCGCAGCTGGGGCGCCACAAGGTCAACACGGATTACATTCGCGCGGTGCCGAATGGGATGGGCACGTGGGTGGCGGTATTTGACAAAAACGGGGACGTGTGTGCAAATGTCTCGAGCCGTCCGGACCTCTCCGCGATCAACGACATTCTCGATGAGAGCGGGGACGAGCTCTTCCGGGATGCGGACAGCATCGTTGTGGAGTTCGATATGGAGCGGCCGACGCTGAAGCGCGTGTTCGAGTTGGCGGAAAAATATAAGAAAGACGTATATGCGGTCGTCTCAAATATGTCGATTGCCATCGCGCGGCGCGACCTGATCAGGAAGAATGCGTGTCTGGTGTGCAATCTGCAGGAGGCGGGGATTTTCTTTTCCGAGAAGTATGACCATCTGAACGCGGAGCAAATGGAGCCGGTCCTCGCCGAGAAGGTGCGGCAGGCGGAGATTCCGCGCATGGTCGTTACGATGGGCGGCGAGGGCGCGGTCTATGCGGAGCTCGGCGGGGAGTCGGGGATCGTTCCAGCGCTGCATGTGGCTGTGCGGGATACGACCGGGGCCGGGGACGCGTTTTTTGCCGGCGTGACGATGGGGCTGACGTACGGGAAGAGTCTGAAGGAGTCGTGCCAAATCGGGACGAGGCTGGCGGCGTCGGTGATTGAGACGAAGGAGAATGTGTGCCCGAGGTTCCTGCCGCAGGAGCTGGGACTTGAGGGGCGCTGACGAGGGGTAATTTCACGAAAAAGGGGGACGACCTCGGGCGGGGTCTGACCCCGGCCGGGGTCAGACCCCGTTAAGGGGAGTACATGAAACAAAAACGACAAAGCGCCGGCCGCAGAAGGACGACCGGAAGGCGGCAATCGCCCGCGCACAAAAGGAAGCGCCGAACGCCGGTCGGCAGCAGAGCCGGCCTCAAATCATTCTTAGTCCTGCTCATCATAGCAGGCTTCATCCTCTCGACCGGTTATGTAGTATATGCCGACCGATACGAAGAGCGCTTCATCGAGGGGACTGTCATCAACAACTATGATGTCGGCGGCATGGAACTGGTGGAGGCAGAGAATCTCCTCCGAGGCTCCTCCGGCTATACCCTCCGGATCGATTTCGCGGACGGAAGGAGCGAATGGATCACCGGAGAAAGCATCTCGCTCGGATACGAGTTCGGCGACGGCATCAGTAAAATGCTCTCGCAGCAGGACAAGTACCGCTGGATCGAAGGCGCAATCGGAGAGACCCGAAGCTACACGATCGACAACGGCGTTCACTTTGATGAGGAGCAGCTCGCGGCCATCGTGTACGCGCTGCCGGAGCTCTCGGAAGCGGACCAGGTTCCACCCACAGATGCGAGGTGCGTGAGGACGGGGGAGGGGACATTTGCCATTGAACCGGAGAGCATGGGGACCGATATCGCGGAGGAGGAGGCATACGCCTGCATCCGTGAGGCCATCAGGCAGCAGAAGCGTTTCCTGAACATGGAGGAAACCGGCGCCTATGCCCTACCGACAGTCACGGCCGATGACCCGGAGCTCAATGAGCGGGTCGCACAGCTCAACCGTTTTCTGGAGACGACGGTGGTCTACAACCTGCCGGACGGCGGCCAGTGGACTGTCGGGAGGGAAATGCTCATCGAGTGGGTGACGCATGAAAATGCAGACCCGGCCGGCGGAGAAGCATCCGGCGAAAATGAGACTGACGGAAGCACGGAGTCGGCCGGCGGAGAAGCATCCGGCGAAACCGGGGCTGACGGAAGCACGGAGTCGGCCGGCGGAGAGGTATCCGGCGAAAATGGAGCCGCGGAAGCCCCCGCAGAAACCGGGGCCGGAGGAAGCGGCTCCTCGACGGCTTATTACATAGATGAAAATGTGATCCGTGACAAATGCCGTGAAGCCGTCGCCACCCTCGCAAGTTATGTCGATGACGTGCATACGAGCCGGACATTTTATGCGACGGACGGGAGAGAGGTGACATTTGCCTGCGATCCCTACGGAAGGCAGCTCGATCAGGCCGGCGAGGCCGAGGCGCTCGCGGGATATGTGCTGAACTGTGAGAGCGCGGTGCGGGACCCGGTCTATGCGATGAACTCTTATCCCGAAAGTCTGAATGACGGGACGTATATCGAGGTCGACCTCGCGGACCAGATGGTTTATCTGTATAAGGACGGGAGCCTCTTTTACGACACGCCGTGCGTCTCGGGACTTCGTGACGACCCGGAGAGGCAGACGATTACGGGCATTTTCAAGCTCCAGTATAAGGCGCGGAACCGAACTCTTCTGGGAAATAAGGGTGAGGACGGGGAACCGGAGTACAGGACATTTGTAAATTACTGGATGGGGTTCTCGGGAACCTACGGGCTGCACGATGCGACGTGGAGAGATGAGTTCGGCGGGGATATTTACCGCTATGACGGGTCGCACGGGTGCGTGAACCTGCCTTATGCGGCGGCTGAGACGATCTTCAATAATGTGGAGGAGGGGACGAGGGTCCTTGTGTACTGATGCGCCAGGGAAGTGAGTCTGCCTGCGGCAAGAAGGCTGACAAAGAGGAAGAGTCCAATCTTCTACTGAAATAACCGCTCTGCGAGGATGCGCAGGGTTTCGGTTTGAAAGATGTTAAGTTCTGTGCCAGGTTTCGCAAGAGGGATCCGAATGCGGAAGAGAAGGCAGGAACGGAAAGGCTTATGAGAGGCTCGGGAGATTGAGCATTTGTAAGGATGGCTGAGAGAAGCGGCCATTTGCAATCATAGAAAGGAGAATACGCATGAAACTTGCAATTATCGGAACAGGTAAGATCGTACAGGAGGCGCTTTTTGCCCTGGAACCGGTTGACAGAATAGAGGTGACGGCGATATTTGCCCGCCCGCACAGCAAGGAGAAGGCCGAGGGCATGGCCGCAAAGTACGGGATCGCGGAGGTCTATACGGATTATGAGGAGCTGCTGGCCAAGGCGGACGCCGACGCCGTCTACATCGGGCTCGTCAACAGCGCGCATTTCCCGTACGCGAAGAAGGCGCTGCTCGCGGGCAAGGATGTCATTCTGGAGAAGCCGCTGACCACGACGGCCGCGGAGGCGGAGGAGCTTCGGCAGCTGACGCAGGAGACGGGCAAATATGTGCTGGAGGCGATCACCACCATGCACAGCCAGATATTTGACCTGATGCAGAAGGAGCTGCCGAATCTGGGGAATATTCGCTCGGCTCAGCTCAACTATTCGCAGTATTCGAGCCGGTACACGAATTATCTGGCGGGAAAGATCGAGCCGGCATTTGATCCGGAGTGCTCCGGCGGGGCGCTTTACGATATTAACCTGTACAATGTGTATTTTGCGGTCGGGCTGCTCGGGAGTCCGGAGAAGGCGACGTATTTCCCGAACAGGGGTTATAACGGGATCGACACGTCGGGGACGGCGGTTCTGACATATCCGACGTTCAATGCGGTGTGTACGGGGGCGAAGGATTCCGACAGTCCCTGCTTCTCGATCATTCAGGGCGAGAAGGGCTGGATGCGGGTGAACGGCAAGCCGAATGTGATGACCGGGCTGGATGTCGAGATTGTGGATGAGGAGAACCCGCGGCAGACGCCGAGTCCGTCCGGCGGGATGCAGAGGGCGATGATTGAGAGGCATTATACAGCAGAACCGGTGCATCACCGGATGACGAGAGAGTTCGGGGATTTTGCGCGGATTATCGAGGAGCGGGATGACGAGGCGGCTGCGAAGGCGATTGAGACATCCGTTCAGGTGATGACGGTGCTGGAGACGGCGCGGAAGGGCGCGGGGATCCGGTTCGGGGTGGACGGATGATGTGGGATGATGTGGGGCTGACGTGAAAAAGGGGGACGACCTCGGGCGGGGTCTGACCCCGGCCGGGGGCAGACCCCCTTTTATCTCCCCCCGCCAGATGGTATAATGAAGTATCAGTAAGTTTGAATGCAATACGCGAAAACTATAAGGAAAGGTGGATCAAACACTATGAGCACAGAAAAGAAAATCGATGTCACAGCACTCGGCGAACTCCTCATCGACTTCACGGAAAGCGGCACGAGCCCGCAGGGCAACAAGCTCCTGGAAGTCAACCCGGGCGGAGCCCCGTGCAACGTTCTCGCCATGCTCAACAAGCAGGGGCGCAAGGCAGCCTTCATCGGCAAAGTCGGTGATGACATGTTCGGAAGAATGCTGAAAGCCAGAACCGTCGAGCAGGGTATCGACATGTCCGGCCTTATGATGGACCAGGAAGTCCACACGACCCTCGTATTTGTAGAAAAGCTGCCGAACGGCGTCAGAGACTTCTCCTTCTACCGCAACC